>JGI24702J35022_10002335_pt1 | contig 11597 bp, 8 predicted proteins | sample TergutTh196P4_FD_35022 | JGI IMG/M metagenome (IMG submission 35022)
CCCGATGTACCCGCCATTGGCTAGCATGTTGGACCACGACTCCGCCTTCATCCTGGTGATGTCGTATGCTCCCAACTTTCCGAAATCGGCCCCCGCCGTCTTGTCGAGGTACTTCTTAAGCTTCAAGTCGTATTCCGTCAGGGCCTCACTCTCGATGGAGTACAGGACCTGATAGTACTGCATATCCATCCCCTTCCACTGAGAGATGGAGATCTGCATATAGTCCTGGTGCTTTACGATCTCCCTCGGAGTCTTCCTGTCGTACGAAAAATTTGGCGATTCGTCGTAGACGCTCATGTAGGGAATCTTGTCCGGAGGAAGTTCGCCGCCGAGGTCATCGTTGTGGATGGTCGCCCACTTGATCTTCCAGTCGTAGTCCTTCACGTAGGGCATCCAGTACGGGGAGTAGGGGTGATCCGACGGCCTCCAGTACTTGAGGTTGTCGAAGTCTATCTTCGAGACGGCGCTGTTGAGGACGCTGAAACAGAGCGCCCTGTCACCGGTGTACCCCCTCTTGGCCGTGGCCAGGGGATTGTCCTGCCTGACCCTGTAATTGAGCCACAGCTTGGTGGGCCCACCGTTCGGGTCGATTGAGAGCATGTGCTCCTGCATGTACACGGAGAGGTCCCACTCCGTGAGGTAGGTGGAGACTATTCCCGTCGCCCTTTCGAGGCACCACTGGAGAAAATTGATATTATCATTGATGGGCTTGAAGCCGGGCTCCCTGTAGGTGAACCCGTCCCTTTTCACCATAAAGGAGTCCTTGTCGAACGTCCAGCCGGGCGGATTGACGGGATCGAGCATCTGCTGGGTCTTCTGGGTCAGGTCGTTGTCCGTCCCTATCTTGTAGGGAGGAAAATACATCGACGAGAAGAATATCCCGTGAGACTGGATTCCCCTTCCCATGGACCCGTTCCAGAATTCCGTCTGGAGGGACTGGTTGAAGTTGGACCTAGTGTACATCCTCCCCTCGGGATCTATGAGACCCCTGGACCCGGAGGGATCGTCCGTCGGCATGTAATAGCCCGTCACCTCACCGAGCCTCCACTTGATATCCGACTGGGCTGGCGCCATGTACGCGTTGAAGTAAAGCTCCAGGTTCTTCTTCGGCGCCTCCTGGTTGGCTATGTTGGTGAATATGGCTGCCTCTTCGTCGGAGAGGATCCCGAGGGCGTTCGCCTGCTCCTCCTGCTCGTCGATGGAACCCGGGAACCTCGCTACGTCATCGCTCCACGCCGACTCCCTCCTGAGATTGAGGAGGTCCGACACGCTCATGCTCGGCGGGAGGTTGGACCTGTCATTGTTGGTGGCCAGGGTCAATCCCATCTTCTGGGCGTCCACGTGAGTGTTCAGCCGTTCGTACTGGGTCGCGAAATCATATACTCTGGTCGCCGTCCTGGATCTCCAGAACTGTTCGAGATCAAAAGTGGGCATTATTTTTTCTTCTTCCTCTTCTTGTTTGCCGCCTTGGACGTGTCATCCGTGGTCTGTTTCGGTGTGAGGGCCATCCCGACGTACTGCTTGCTGTTCGCCAGACTCTCCGCCATACTACTCGCGCTCTTCTTCACCGCGTTGTCCTTCTTCCCCCAATCGCTCAGGCTCTTCACCGATTGCATGGCCTTACCCATCGCGGAGTTCTCGTCGAAGGTGAACTTCATCTGACCCGACTCGTCCTTCTTGATCCCGACCCCCGTAGTCCCTTTCACGTCGGCCGCCAATGCAGACACCTTATTGAGATTGGGATCCTGGGAGAGGCCCGTCTTCACCCCGGTCTTGAGTTGGTCCTCGAGCTCCTTCATCATCGCCGCCCTCTTCTCGGGGGAATTGAAGAGCTCCCTCGTCTCGGCGAACGCGTCCCTCCACGCGTCGGCGTTCTCCTTGAATCCCTTCGCAGCGCTCTCCAGTGGATCGAGGAGCTGCTGTTTCACTCCGTCCATCAGGAGTCCGACGGCGGTGGGATTGAACTGATTGGTGATACTCGCGAACGCCGAGAGGGCCTTCCTGATCTCATCGAGCGTCGTCCTCACCTCGTCGATCACGCAGTCCAGGTTGAGGAGGTTCCAGATGAGCTGGATTATCATCGCGATTATCATCACGATCAGGGCGATGACCATCTGGATGATGAACTGTATGATCTTGGCTATGTTGGTGGGATTGAGCCACGCGCCCGCCGCGAGCTGGACGATCTCTATGATGGGTATCAGGATCGCCAGGACCATGGAGATTATCTTCTTCAGCATGGAAATGACCTTGGCGATGATGAGAAGGATCTTCAGCCAGCCGAGCTCGATTCCGGCGCAGGACTTGTAGGTGTCATCGTAATCCGTATCCTGGAGCTGGCTCTCGAAGAGGTCGTCCATCTCCCCGTCGTACAGGTCCTCGGCGTCCTCTGCCTCGTCCGCGAGATCCTCGTCCGAGTCCTCACTCCCCGATCCGTCATCCGTGTCCCCGGATCCGTCACCCTCCCCACCAGATCCGTCATCCGAACCATCGCCCGATCCGTCATCGTCCGAATCCGAATTGGAGTCATCGTTGCTGGCTCCACCGCTTATTCCCCTGTTGTTGTTCCTGTTATCCTCCCTGTTATCATCGATATCATCCTGGACGTACCCGAGGGCCCCGAGGATCTCATCACAATCTATCTCGGGCGGGAGCATGAGCTCGTCTATGAACGGGAATGGGAGGTATGGGACCAGATCCTGGAGCATCGGATCCACTTGAAAGATCGGATAGGAACCTCCGGTGGCCGAGACTGCCTGGAGCATCGGGAGAGGAATGCCGATGGGTAGTCCCTCCGGCATCATGGTGCTCTTGACCCTATCGGGGTCCGGCTTCGGTTGGATCTGTCTCCTCACGATATCATCGGTGATCTTCTGGAGCCTCTCCATCACCTGTTCGATGACGGGCTTCGACCAGTCCACTTCCCTCTTCGGATTGAGATGGCCCTCGTCCGACTCGTGGACGTAGTCCTTCGGGACGTACCTGTCGTATGTGTTCAGGATTATCTGGTCGAACGCCTGGTCGAATTTGGAAGCCATGTTAAATTAGCCCGTCCGTCATGATCACACGTGAATGTTCGGGACGGTCACGCCGGACACCCCGTTCTTACCAAGGACGACCCCTCCGGTACACCCCAGGAGTTCCATATTGTGGTGACCCAGAGTCACCTCCTTTCCGTCGAGCTCGATATTGGCGCTCTTCATGTGGATCTTGTCCGGGGTCATGGTGATGGCACTGAACGCCGCGGGACCCGACTCGGGCGGATCGGGTGGTGATCCCGTCCTGAGGTAGACTTTCTTCTGTTGGACCGTCACGATCGATCCGGAGGTGTTGAAGAGGACCCAGTCGCCAGTCTGGTGATTTATCATCTCGATCATCCCACCATCAGCCGTCATGACCATGTACCTCACGTCGAAGTGCTTATAGTCGAAGTCCTCGGGCACCGCGCTTCTCCCGTAGAGGAAGTCCTTCACGCTGTTGAACTGGTACGAGTAGGGCCACTTCTGGTCCGTGTTGTCCCCGAAGTTGTTGCACCTCCCGAGGACGTACCCGACCTGATAGTCCGGGGTGCAGAGGATCCACACGCTGTCCGCTCTGTCCACGTCATGCTCATCGATGGATCTTCCCGTTATCACCTGGCCCTTGATGAACGCCGGATATCTCGGGAGGTTCTTGTATTCCTCCGGTTCTATCGACTGGAGGGAGAGGGGGAGGACCTGGAGCCTGTCGTCGAAGGGGCCCAGACACTTGTATATCTTGGCCTTACAGACCCTGAGCTCGTCCATGAACGCCGCCATGGTCCTCTGATCCACATCTATGGGATCCCTCATCCTCGTGAGCTTCTCGAAGGTCCCGAGTTTCTCCGGGACCTCCTTCGCCTTCTTCGTATCGAACATCACTTCACCTCCAGGAGCATCGGTATGTTGACGAGACTCGTGTCCTTCTCCCTGCCCGTGAACGCCGGCCTCGCGAGGTGAAGGTTGGTAGTGAGCATCGTCTGCTGGCCGGTCTTCACTGCGTGTTCGGTCCTCGTCACGAGCCACTTACCGGTGATCCAGTGCAGATACTTGCCCGGAGCCTTCATCTCGCCCTCGTCGGAGTACACCACCTCCGGGAGGATCAGGTCCACCGTATTTCCGACCCGGATCCTGTCGGCCAGGAAATTCAGTTCCACTATCATCCGGAAGGAGTAGTCCAGCTTCGACGCCGCCGCAAACAGGAGTATAAAGGAATCGACGAGGGACCTGTTCTGAACGATCTTCATCGAAGTGCCGGTCGACTGGGACATCATCATTCCACTGTAAGGGAGATNCCCGCCGAAAGTCTTTCCGTCCTGGTTGGACCTTAGCATGTTCCCGGGTAGCTTACCCGCCGAGGCAGTACCACCGGAATTGGCGTTCTCGACCGTGAAGGACGGATACAGTTCTGGGATCATCTCCTCACCCGCGATCAGGATCCCGATCTTGTCCATGGAGTATACGTCCTTCTCATCAATCCCGTTATCCTTCATGGACTTCTCGACTTGCTTCCCGACGGACTGCAGGGCCATGTCCTCAGGCTTCGGACCGAGGATGACTTTCGGATTCTCCCTGTAGAGATCTGTGAATGACTTCAGCCAGAAATCGCCGAACTCGTCGCAGTACAGGTGGGCGGGCCTCTGATCGATCGAGCAGTAGGGGAGGACCTTCTCGACGAGGAAGTCCAAGTCCCCCTCGTCCTTGTACCTGGAATAGGACCCGTTATCGTCGGTCTTCGAGAAGTTCTCGTCCTTCACCGGCCATTCCCTCCCGCGGTTTCCGTCGGCGAGGACCTTTTTGATGAGGTCCGTACCGTTCAGGGCCTCGTAAGCGTGACACGACGTGTCCATGAGGAACATCCACGGATGGACGAAACTGATGATCAAATTTCCGGAAAGGGTCGAGGAATCTGCGGAGTCCTCCAGGGTGACGTCCTGGACGGCCATCTCCAAAAATTCCACTTCGGTGTCCTCATCATCATCCTCCCCCGTTACCTTGATCGATACTGTGGATCCCTGGGAGATCCCAGCGAACTCCGCGAGAAATTTTCCATCGGTGTCCCAGTAATGAAGGAATCCTCTTGGAAGGATATCGTGTATATCGGAGATGAGACAGAAATCCCGTATCTTTCCGGGATCCAGCTTTTTGTACATCTCCAGGGTAATTTCCAATAGTCCGTATCTGATGTCCGGCCTCCTTTCATCAATTAGAGGACGGGATGGATTTTCAGAGTATGGTTTGATTTTCGGGAAACTCGTTTCCCTTTAAAATTGGAACGGGAGTAGACTGAGGAAATTCCTCCGCTACGCATTTAGAGGAAACTCGTTTCCCTCTTAAATATAATTTAGAAAGGAAACGAGTTTCCGATTTTAAAATGAAAGAGGGGACCCCTCCGGATCCCCTCCGTTCCGGTCCTTCCGGTTATTTCAACGATTCGAGTTCCTTCTCGAGGGCGAGGGGGTCGAGTTCGATGGCGGGCTGGGGAGCGGGGGTTTTCTTGTGGGCGCGTTTCGCGGCAATCTTTCCGGAGGTGGACTTGATGTCCTCAATCTTGGCCTTTTCGGCCTTGACGGACTCCTGGAGCTTCAGCGCCGCGGCCTGGGCCCGCTTGGCCCTCTCGGCCTTCTTTTCGGCGACCTGCTCCGCCTTGGCTATTCTCACGGCGTCGTTGGCTGTTTTCTTCTCGAGCGCTATGGCCTGCCGATCCTCGATGGCTTTCCGTCGGGCTTCGCGGTTCGCGTGGAGTTTCTTGGCGATTTCCTTCGCTTCGTCGTCGAGGGATTTGATGAGGTCGTTCTGGGCCTTGATCAGGCCAGCGTAGTCCTTTCCTTTCATTCTTGTTCTCCTGGTTACAGATTTACGGGGACACCTGCGTCTCCGTCTGTATATCATATAAGAAAGGACCCACGGACCTTCAGAATCTCACGGGGGTTAATTTTTGAGGATGAGCGGTGATTTCGAGAAGTTCCTCTCCGGACTGGACGGGATGACGTTCCTGGAGGGGTGGACTCTGGTCGGGATGGAGGGGAAGCCCAACTTCGAGCTCAGGTTTCACCTTGATGATTTCACCGGTGACGTGTACTACACCTTCGTGAAGGACCTACGGTTCATGAACGTGAGGACCAGGTCCGGGGAGGTGGTGGAGCACTACCCCACCGCCTCGATGGAGGAGATCTCCCTCTTCGAAGGGGCCCAACTCCAATATTGCAACGTCTCGGACTTCGATCCCTACGTGTCCAAGGACGACTCCGACGGGGTGACCCACCTCTACGGGGTGGCCTCGGACAGGCACGTATTCAAGGGACCCATCGAGGCCGCCGACATGAAGATCATGAGGTGGGCGTTGGACGGGGGCCTGAGGGTGTACGGCTACGTGACGCCGGCGTCATCGTCGGAGGATAAGAACTGGCGGAGGACACACGCGAAGATGGGACCGAACTACTCGATCCACTATTACGACAGTCCGGAGCTCGTCCCCTGCGATTATCTCGTGGGCTACAACGCCAGGAATCCCCTGTACGGAGAGTACTCCGGACTAATTGGATTATGAAGATGACAGACGGAGCCATCGACGTCCTCCTCGGCAGGGTTAAGCTCATGGAAGCGGACGAAGAGGAAGGGGACGACGAGGAAGAACCGAAGGGGCCGGACTTCGACGATACCATCCCGGAGAGGGCTGACGAGACAGACAAGCCCACCGATCAGATCCCGCTCGAGGACGACATAGATGAACCGGAGGAGCAGGAGGTCGAGGTCCTAGGCGAGGGCCAGATCCCACAGGACTCCAGCGGGGTCACCGAGGGGGAATTCGGCGCCCTGAGCCCGCACGGGGTGGTCGACGTCCAGTTCGAACAGGGAAACTGGAACGGGATATTCGACATGGGTCAGGTGGTCTCCGACAAGGTCGACATGATCACGAAGACGCTGGAGCCCCTCTGCGAGAAGGCGATGATAGAGCTCCTCGGATCCTCCAGCATGTACAAGAGGCTCAGCGCGGAGGTCACGAGCGGATCCGACGAGTCCGGCGGAATTTCTTTCACCGGGGTGTTCAGGTACCAGTGTTCCTTCTGGATTGGAATAGACGTGAAGAGGGAGGACGTCGAGGCCGATGCCAAGTACGTCATGAACACCCTCCTCCCGATCAACGAGTCCGTGAAGATTTCCGAGTGCAGCATAGATACCGCCACCGGGATCCTGACCGTGGGGTTCACGCTGTGAGCGTGGTGGAGGACTTCATCGGCGAAAGGCTGGTGGAGGAGTTCCTCAGGGAGAAATTCGATCCGGTCGGGTCCATAAAGAGCGGGATCCAGAACAGGATAGTCCAGCCCATAAAGGACAAGGCCGCTGACGTGGCCAGGGGGGTCGGGACCGCGGCACTCACCGCCGGGGCGATGTACGCAGGGGCGAAGATGGGTCAGGAGAGGGCGGAGGAGGACAAGGAGAAGGCGAACTCCGAATTTTCAGCGGAGGCCCAGATCACCGACACGGTGATGGGATTGGACAAGCAGAAATACGCCCAGCTGTCGAAGATATACTCCTCGGATCCGGAGCTGAAGAAGAATCACGCGGACGAGGGCGCCATCATAAATCAGGTCAATACCGTCNTTCAGAAATTCAAATCCGGCGAATGACGATCACCTTCCAGTGAAGGTACCGCTTCCGAACCGCCGTCCCACCAGGGAGTGGAGGAGGTCCTGTTCCAGGGCCTTGATTCCCGTCGTCGATCCCTTCAGGATGTAAGTCTTTTCCCCCTCATCCGATCTCAGTATCATGGTTATGGAATAGTCGCTCCCGGGATGGAGGTCCCCGATGACGAACTCCCTCCTGAACGGATCGTTGATCCTCTCGTGGATTATCCCCGGGATGTAGAGGACGAGGTCCCGGAAAAATTGGATCTGTGACTCCTTGAAGTCCCACCCCACCGTGAGTGACTCGTCTGTGGCGGACCTGATCCCGTAGTCGACGAGGTCCAGTTCGGCCATCGGATAGAAGTAACCCTTGACGGCGCTCTCCACGGTCCCGTTGACCTCCTCGAGCTCCCTCCTCTGGTCCACTATCCTGTCCTTCTCCCTCTTGACCTCATCGATCTCCGACGATACGTCCTCGCCCATCTCGAGTCTCACGACGAGCTCGTCGTGTCTCCTGTCCGCGTCTACGAGGGACTCGAACAGCTTGTCGTTCGTATCGACGTCGTATGCCTTTCCCCGGTTGGCGAGGGTGCCCAGTCCGACGTCGCCCGTCACGCCGCCGGGCGTTATCAGTTCGACGTACGATTCGAACTCCTCCACCCCCCTCTCCAGGTAGGACGGGTCCCTCTTGATCGCGTCCTCGAGGGCCTCGTGGGAGAACTTGTCGTCGGCCCACATGAGAATGGTATTCTGAGTGAGGTACAGCTCGTGGTCCCGGTTGTACCCGTACAGGCCGCTCCACCTCAATGGTAACATCGTCCTGCCGTCGTCCACCGTCTCGATGAGGGTCTGGTATGTCCTGACCGTCACTTCGATTTTGATAGGGAAGATCTTGGATTGGGTGAGCCAGGACTTCTCCTGGTAGGCCGTGTCGGAGTCAATGGAGTCCAGGGTCATGAAGACCGGTATGTCGAGCGGCTGTCCGGCAATCTCGTGATGGACTATGAAGTATATCGGGTTGACGGGGTTCTTCTCCCAGTAGAGGAGCTGGGCAGCCACGTCGACGTCCTCCCTCCTCGCGTAGAACGCGGTGGCGGAGAATTTCACTTTGACCGGCATGTTCTTGAGGATTATGCCGGTGTCCGGCTGGATGTGACCCTTCACCGCAGCCGCGGCGTTCATCGACGCTATCCTGTCGTCCTCCTCGAAGCTTCCCGTCTGGGAGTACACCGCGTACGGGAGGTCGAGATTGACGTAGTTTATGTCGACGTTCTTCACGTCCCCCCGACCGAGGGTCTCCACCCTCCTCCGGAAGCAGATGTCCTCCTTGGAGTAGATGACCCTGGAGATGTCCCTCTTGAATAGCAGCCAGGAGATCCAGAATTCCATGCCGATGGAACAGGCGAGATTGGTCGAGATCCAGTTCTCCTTCCTCAGCGTGTCGTAATATCCCCTGATCGCTACTTCCTGTGCCATTTTCCCCCTCCTATCCGTTCAGATCCTCGATCGTCGTCTCGAGAGACGTCCCCATCAGTCCGCTCACCACGAACGACGAGTTCCTGATCACCATCGTGAAGCTTATGTGCTGCTTGTCGGACCTGTACTCCACGTCCGGGAACGTCGCGTAGGCCACGAGCCTGTGGTACCTGTCGAAGAGTCCCATCTCCCTCACCGGGACTATCGCGAGGTCCCTGTCACCGGGATTGGCGATATTCTCGGTGGAGTTGACTATGAAGTCGTATGCCTCCTGAAATTTCATTTTCACCCAGGAGTTCCACACTTGCTTGTTCTTCTCCCCGGGATAGAACTGGTTCTTCACGTAGAGCCCGTACTTTATGAGGTACTTGTCGGTGTAGTAAGTCTTGGCCGGGAATCCGAGAATGAAATTTATGAAGCCGTCCTCGTAATTTATGTAATCGCTGATCACGCTCTTTATGGATCCCGAGTCGAATTCGTAGATTATCCCGTTCTCTATGAAGCAGTACTGCTGATCCTCCGGTACGATGACCTCCACCATCTTGTCGACGGCTTTCTCCCACCTCTTGGTGTATATCTTCTGGGTCCATATCTTGATCTTGTCGTCGTAGAAGTCCCTCACCTCGAGGGTCTGCCAGAAGGGGTTCTTTTCCTGCCCCTCCACGTGGAACTGGGACAGGAACCACTCGTAGGACGAATTGAACATCGGTCTCCTCGGATTGTGTCTCCTGTCGATGGCCCCGAACACGTCCGACCTGCAGTCCCCGACTTCGTTGCCCAGGATCCTCATCGAGGGTTGTCCACCTTGGAGGACCCACCTCAGGTACCTCCCGGTCTCGTCACACTGGTACACCTTGAATCCGTTGGAGTTCTTGAAGACGACATCCTCGTTCTCGTACATGCTGGAGAATTTCAGGTTGTAGTACCTTCCTTCCAGTTTCACCGGCGGTTGGGGGTATCCCTCGGGGTCGAAGAATATCCTGTCGTATCCGAACTTGTCGACCTCGACGAGGTTGACCTCGACGATGTGGTCCGGGTGATTCATGAATTCCGGGATCGTCTGTTGGGTGTCGGTGGTCAGGATCTTGATCTCCACCTCGTGCTTCTCGCCGTCGTTAAGGGACTCATCCGGGAGAGGAAGATCGAGGGAGAAGAACCTCCTCTTCGGATCCATCTCGGTGATCCTGTTGAAGTCCGAGTTCCCGGTCCTCTGGACTATCGGATCCCTATCGAGGGAGATCACCTGCCGTTTCATCGTCAGGAGCTCCTTGAAGTTCTGATACGCGGGTTTCCTGAACAGCATGTGGGTCCGGAGCCCCTTCACCAGGAGCTTGATATCCTCGGTCCCGGGATGGAGGAGGACTGTCTCCTCCCCACGCCTGAACACATTCATGTCGAATGACGGGACGTTGATCGGCCCTTCCAGGATCCTCACTCCCCTGACGAGACCGATGGAGTTCATGTGATCCGCCACAAGCCTGGTCTGGGAGGGCTGTACGTCAACGTTGAAGTTCCATCCCATCTCCATCGTGACGTCCTCGATCCCATTGAAGATCTTTATTTCATCCAGTCTCCGGTCTCCGCTCCACACCGACGGCTTCAGGTATTTTTCGATCAGGTCGGCGGTTGGGAGGAGTTCGGTGTCGGAGCACCAGTCCCTCTCGATGCACAGGTCTATCCGATCAATGGTCCTGAAGTTGGAGAGTATCTCGATGTTGTCGGGACCGGAAATGGTATTGAAGAATTTCACGTTCGGCTTTTCATTGAAATTTATACTGACATTCCACCCCGCTGTGGCGTTCCTGATCGAGTTCACGGTCGTCTGTATCAGGGGTGGTCCGAGTCCGCTCCGGAAGATCGTATCGGAGAATTCGTTGCCCCATGTCCCGGACGGATTGAATACGCTCCCCCTCATCACCACGGATGACTGATCGTTGGTCACGAACCTCTGAGAGCTGTTGAGCGTCCTCGGATCGAACCACAGGTCGGTCACTGCGGACATCGAGTAGAGGACGTCCCCGTAATAGACGACGGGCCTTGACTCCATCATCCTCGCCCTGAGTTTTCCTATCCCGGCCTCGAAGACCCTCTCCACCTTCAATCCGAACGAGTCTATCACGACCATCCTGAACCGATCGTTGATGAACGGGTACTTCAAGTAGAGGTCGTCCGGATCCGACGGGATCTTCAGCGCGAAGACGTAGGTGTCCGGATTGACGTACTTGGAGCCGGTCTCCCCCGGCTTATTGGTAGCCCTGTGATACCTCTCCGAATTGGTGTTCAGGAGGATGAGGTCCGTCAGCTCGGTCCCCTCGTCATCATAGAACTTCACGGAGTACTCATTGACGCCGAGGGAGTCCTTCCGGAAGAAATCGTCCTCGAAATCATCCCTGAAGAGATAGACGCAATCAGAGACGAGGTACTGGGACGGGGGAGTCGGCGGGGCGGGTTCGGAAGTCGGATTGTAATAGATATC
>JGI24702J35022_10002336_pt1 | contig 11596 bp, 10 predicted proteins | sample TergutTh196P4_FD_35022 | JGI IMG/M metagenome (IMG submission 35022)
GGATTTGCGGTTGTAGCCGCAGAGGTGGGTAAACTTGCCATCCAAAGTGAACAGGCTGTCAAAGAAATCAGTTCTATTATCCAGGCTTCAATACAAAAGGCCGAATTAGGCTCCACAGTAGCCGGTGAAATGGCCGCAAGTCTTAAAGAGATTGTAACAGGTATAGATGAAAGCAGCAATCTTATCATGAAGATTGCCAAATCATCTGAAGAACAGTTAATGAGCATATCGCAAATCAATGCCAGTATAGGCCAAGTGGCTGAGGTTATACAGAATAACAGCGCAATAGTCGAGGAAAACGCTGCAACAGCCGAGGAAAGCGCCGCCGCAGTTGATTCAAGCGCTACCGCATCTAAAGAAATGAGTAATCAGGCCGTTGTGCTGGATGAATTGATTAAGCGGTTTAAGTTGAAAGGTTTAAGTTAAAATAGGGATTTTAGTTATTATACAACAGAGTTTGCTAACCGTCAAGATGGGCTTATTTTGACGGTTGCGTAGAAATTTAATATAACTCCTAAAATTTAAGGAGATTTGAAAGATGAAAATGATCTACAGTAGTAGAAATTTAATATAACTTCTAAATAATTTATTAATAAATTAAAGGAGATTTTATCTACATATAGTAGAAATTTAATATAACTTCTCAACCTAATTTGAGTTTAGACTGTAAAAAAACATAAATTTTGTTGTTTTTTTACTTTCATCATGGCTTATTCCGACTTTATTTGAACTTTATTTCAACTATTTTATCTTTATTTCAATAAAAATTTTCAAAACCACGTTTGGCAATATTGAAACCGGCTATGCCATCGTTGGAGTGCATAATCCCATTGCTTTCAAAGCCGCAATTTTTTGAACAAGTGGTAGTATGATCTAATTCCCCTTCACTACAAACAGGACATTCTTGACTTGTTCCTGTCGGATCTATAAAAGCGATGTTTCCTAATCGTAATATAGCTTTCTTGTCGCCTTTAATACCATCAGCCCTTACTGCCATTAAACTTTTAATTGGCGGAACTAATCCATAATTTTGAAATTTTTGGTAGAGTTTTCTTTCCAAAATTCTATAAATATTTCCGTTGAATTTTTCGATACCTTTATCTACTTCCTTTGTATCAAAACCTTCTTTAACAATTAAACCTTCTCCACCCCATCGTTCTTTGTATTGTTTGTAAATAAAATCAATAACGCCTATAGCATTTGAGATAATAGATCGTTTTAAATGATTAATCTTCAAATCTAATTCTTCATTAGATATGCTGCGAGTATTAAATGTTTTTATCTCTGATAGAATTTCCTCTTTTAACTTGATATTTGAAAATTCAGGGCGTATTTCAAAAACAGATTTGAATCCGCCGTCAATAAAATTAGCATCAATATTTACATACACTTTATTTTTTGCTTCTGTTTCTTTTATTTTAAAATCTTTTATTCTACCAATTGTTTCTTCTTGTGTATGATCGTTCATTTTGTAAATTAATCTTTGGGCATCCCGCATTTGTAAATTAAAATGAGTATGTATATCGCCGTTAGCGACTATATGCCCGCAAATCACTTTTGCTGTTATTAAATCCAATGTGAGCAAATGTTTTTTCTCAAATTGTTCTGCAAACATTTTTTCATAGTCCTGTTCAGATTTGTTGAATGTTCGCATATAGTTTTCTTTCTTCAAAAAATATGAGGGGTTTTGAATAATTTTTCTTTCCTTGTTGTTGTAATCGGTTTCTTTGTAGTTCAGGTCATTGATGGTTAAAACTTCAAAGCCATACTTTTTAACCTGTTTTAATTCTGCAATTTTTTCTTCATTTGTTGTTTTGGCAAATGCAGGGAAATAAACTCCAAGCGTAGAAAATTCTACTTCGTTATTGTCAATCCCCAATGCAAACTTTATATTTTCTTTTTTGAGGTTCTTGTTAAATTTGTTAACTGAAGTCTTAAATTCTTCGTCAGTTATAAACGATAAAATTTTTGTAGGCGAATTACTGTGTTCGCTGATTGTTGTAATCAAGGTAAATTGCGGATGCAAATATCGATTTTTCTTGTCTGATTTTTGTTCACCATATTTTTCAATTCTGCTTTGTTTTGGTTGGCGATAAGTGATTGTAATTTCAGGATTTAGACGGATGTTAAAATTGTTTTTCTCATTTTCACCTGTCCAGAAATTTTTCCAGATTTGTGTGTGATGTTTATCAAAATGTTCAAACCTATCTTGTTTTTCTTTTACATTTTCCGGATTTTTTAAATCCAAAGAAGTAATTTCAAAAATTTGGGCATCATAATGTTTCAACTTCTCTACAATATCAGACGGACAAACAACATGGCGGCTGTAGCATATTTTTTCGAGCGCAATTTTAAAATCATCCAAACTGTCGAATGATTGGTCTATAATGTCTTCTTCAATTTGTTCAGCAGGAATATCTAATACTTGTTGGGCATATTTAGAACTCAAAACTCTTCTGTAAAACTTTATTTTCTTTTGTTCATCTCCTTTAAAGTCAAATTCTCCTTTAATGGTATAGCCATTTTCGTCTTTTGGTAATAAATCTTTGATGTTTTGATTAAATTCATTATTTCCGTTTTCTACAAAGCCAAAGCAAAGTTTTCGCAAACTTCGATATGTTAATGATTCAAGCCAAATAATTTTTGGATTATTTGTTGATTGTATATAGATTTGAGTTTCTAACCATTTTTTACATTCGCCGGCTTTTTCTTTAGGAATGAGAATGAGTTTGTGCGTATTATTTTCTTCAACAATCAATGCCCAGTATTTCAGTAATTGGGATTCCGCTTTTTCTTTTTCGATATCCTTGAGTTGAGATAATATTCTGCCGTGTTTTTGAGCAATAGAGCGATAGAAATTGGCAAAAGATTTCCAAGCAAAAAAATTATCTTTCATAATACCGCCTCGTTCTTTTGCAATTTTTTCTTTGTCGCTTCTCAATTTCTTTTTAACATCTTCGGATAAATTTTGGTTGCTTAATTTAGTTGCAATTTCTTCTAACTTTTTTGTTTTTTCTTTGTAAGCAGTAAATTGTTCCGACTTGATGTTATTTAATAGATACAAATTACTTTTTTCTAATTCCTCGTATGGAATATTATTTTGCATCAATTCGGAAAATTGCTTTTTCTGTTCTGCTTTTATGTTTTTTAAAAATTGCCGTAAACTAACGGAATCAGTTTTAATCATTGGCGCTTCACCAAGACAAAGAGTTTGGTTTTTTGGTAATGATTTTTGAACATCGGCTTCAAGCAACTTAAATATCTTCTTTTCAAGGTAGTCTTTTTCTGTTCTTTTTTTCTTATCAAAATAAATGTTGAGTTTTTCCAAATCTTGAACTTCCAATTTTTTTTCCAAATCCTCTATCCTTTCTTTGAAATCAACAGGTTTTTTGTTAATGGTATAATAATTAAAACTTGCTTTGGTTATGGGTAAACCTCCGGACTGTTCCGGCAAATACATCCGAATGCCGACCAATAATTGAGCATTGATTTTGATAGCTTGTTTTTTGAGCCGGATACTTAAGTCGTCAGTTTCATTTTTGTCGGATGTGTTGTCTATGAGCGAAGACAATAAGGGCAAAGTATTTTTTGCACATAGACGTTTCAGTAACAATCCTATTTTTGCTTTTCTTGCTCTTTCGTTCAATTCCAAAGAAGCGCTATCTGCAAGCTCTGTATAGATAACAACAAGTTCATCAAATGCTTTTGTAATTTTTTGTGATAATTCACTGATTTCACTGATTGTAATTTGTTCTCTACGTTTATTCCCTGTATAGTTTGACTTTTGTGTTTTAACTTTAAATTCTACAAGTTCTTGCTTTGCATATTGCCGTAGCCATTCGTTTTTTATGGTCATTTTATCTTTTATAGCCGATAAACCGTCTTTTCTTTGATAAAACAAATAGGCTTTGATATTAGCTATATAATTATTCAACTCAGTAACAAAATTAGCGAGCTCAAACTCATTACTTTTTGCTTCAATACTCTTGATTTCTTTTTTAATATCTGAAATATTCTTTTCGTCTGCTTCTAATTTAAAACGGATGGTTTTAGTTAATTTATAATTTTTCATATATCCTACTTTTGCTTATGAAGTTGCTTTGAGTTTAGTTTTCGTTTCTTTCTCATAGACAAGATGAACATCTCTTAATATTCATTTACTTTTGTCAGAAGAGATATTCCCTATCTCCTGTAGATAAGCTCAATATTAAAGTTTGTTTATATAGTTTCATATGTCAAGCCGCTTCTTTGTTTTATCTTTTGTTTATATTAATTTTTTTTGAAATGAATTATACATCTGTGATAGTAGAAGTTTAATATAAGTTCTAAACTCGGAGCAACAATCGGCGATGAATATATATCTACAAGTAGAAATTTAATATAAGTCCGAAACAAAATAAATTAAGGAGTATAACTATGAATATCTACAATAGTAGAAATTTATATAAGTCCTAAACAAGGAGACTTTAAAAAATGAAAGAAATCTACAATAGTAGAAATTTAATATAACTCATAAACCGGCACATTCAATTATGAAAGCTAAATGTATCTACGATAGTAGAAATTTAATATAACTTCTAAACCTAATTTGAGTTTAGGCTGTAAAAACATAAATTTTGTTGTTTTTTCACCCTTTTCATTTTCATAGTTTATTCCAGCTTTATTTGAACTTTTTTTCAACTATTTTATTTTTTCCCAATGAAAAAAATATTAAGATTAATGATTTGCAATTATATTTATTCTACTAACATAGAATCTGTTTTGTTATTTTTTCTTTATGGTTTATCTTTTGTTTATAAAAGTTTTTTGGGGGAAGATTTATATGAAGTCTGTGATGGTAGAAATTTTATGGAAGGCCTAAATCCTAGAGACTCTGCCGCCAAATGATTCCGATATGGCTGTACAGTAAATTAATTTAAGTAACTGGAATAAAAAGCCGATAAATAATGTATTATGGCATACAGTATAGATTATATAAAAAGGGCAGTAGCCTACAAGCAAGAAGGACATACCTTTAAGCAATTAAGGGAAGCATTTGGTATACCAAATGAGACGTATTACGATTGGAAAGAGAAACTCGAAAAAGGATGTTATGATATAAAAATTAAAAGAGAACGTAAGCGAAAAATAGACAAGGAAAGACTAAAGCAGGCAGTAATAGAGAATCCTGATGCGTATCTTTACGAATTGGCAGAACTTTTCGAGTGTTCACAGCCTGCAGTTTTCTATGCTCTGGCGAAACTGGGTATAACGTTAAAAAAAAGACCTTTACCTATTGCGAAAAATCGGAAGTAAAACGGCAGGAGTATGTAGAGAAGATTGCTAAAATTCCGGCAGAGAAGTGTGCGTATGTTGCTGAATGTGGAATCAATACCTATCTGCAGCGAGAATATGGACGTGCTTTACATGGTAAAAAAGTTGGAGACACTAAGCGCGGACGAAAGTTTCAGCGAATGAATATCATTGGCGCAAAATGCATTGGCAAGCATTTTGCGCTCAAATGCTATAAGCACACAACATATATGTCGAAACGTGATAATGAAAGCAAGAATATTAATATTAATTTTTAGCATCAGTTTATTCGCTTGTGAATCTTCTGATGAAGAAAGTCTTTTGTTGCAACTTGTCAATGAAGCTCGCTCCTCAGGCTATTATTGCGGAGGGGACTATTGTCCTCCTACAACTCCGGTGTCTTGGGACACAACGCTAGAATTAGTTGCATACGACCATAGTTTGGATATGGATAAAAACAAAAATTTGAATCACACCGGAAGCGATGGATCAAACCCCGGTCAAAGGATGAGTCGTCGTGGATATGACTGGAGAACGTATGGCGAAAATATTGCTTACGGATACAAAACAGAAGAAGACGTTATTGCCGCCTGGTTAAAGAGCCCCGGGCATTGCAAAAACATAATGAGTCCGGCTTTCAAAGACATGGGAATTTCAAGAGTAGGGGATTATTGGACACAGGTATTTGGTACTAAAAGATAATAAATACACTGCAATTTTCCTGCATTATTCTAATTAGTTTCTCCATGGCGCAATAAACATATTTGCATTTCATCTTCCTGGTTTTACCAAAAAAATTTTTTTATTCTTGCCAACTAACAAAAGAAATAATACAAAACATACCCAATATGACATTTGAAAACAAACACGTTATTGTAACAGGCGGCGCAAATGGAATCGGTCGGTGTATTGCCGAGTCATTTCTACGAGAGGGAGCAGAGGTCACTGTTATAGACATTGATAAACATACCGGCGAACAACTGCAAAAGCGCTATGAAAAACTACGGTTTTACCATGGAGATATTGCGGAAAAAACTGTGTTGGAACATTTCGTGAACTCTTTAAGCCATCCTGTGGATTGTCTTATAAACAATGCTTGTATCAGCCGGCGCGGGCTTTATTCAGGTTGTTCCTATGATGATTTTGAGTATGTACAGCGAGTGGGAGTGACAGCTCCGTATTACTTAACGAGCCTGCTGCTGCAAACTCAACTGCTTTCTCATGGCGCAGCAATCATCAACATTTCTTCCACCCGCGCGTACCAATCACAGCCTGATACCGAGAGTTACTCAGCGGCGAAAGGCGGCATTACGGCTTTAACCCACGCCATGGCAGTCAGTTTAGCAGGAAAGGCGCGTGTAAATTCCATCAGTCCCGGCTGGATTGAGACAACTACCTGTCAAGAAAACACGGTAAAGCCCGAACATTCGCAGCAGGATAAGCGGCAGCATCCATCAGGCCGTGTCGGCAAGCCGGAAGATATTGCCGAAATGGTACTGTACCTGTGCAGTGACAAAGCGGAATTTATAACAGGAGAAAACATTACCATTGATGGCGGTATGAGCCGACTGATGATCTACCACAACGATTTCGGCTGGATATTGGAATAGCGGGTATCCCGAAATTAACACTCCTCTTGACCGTCATACTTTTAACAAAAAAATTCTTATTTTATTATAAAAAATAAAACTCCCGCCTAATTTAACATATTTTATATCCAAAAATAATGATAAAAAATTTTTTTGCCAATAGAAAATAAACCCCGAATGAAAAAAATGCAAAAAAATTTAAAAAAAAGAAAAAATTTTTTATATTTTGAAGGTGAGCAACGTATATATATAAAACAAATAAAAGAGAGGATAAATAAAATGGGACTTGGATTTTCAATATGTTTTCCTGTAGGGGAAAAACAAAAAACTACTAAAAATTTTTATGAAAAATATTTTAAAGAACTGCCGTCTATTGTTCCCAACTGGAACACAAGCTGCTTTTTCTATAATTCCGAATTTCGGATAAAGCTCGTTCCCTTTGAAGAAGAAATTTGCGGCGTTTGGGAAGATGACAGAGTGCGGATGTTTTCCAAAACAAACAGTGCAGGACCGGGTTATCATGCCTATTTAATCGATGTGATGGATGGGCTTGGGGTTACCCCCATATCTGTTGAAGATGAAACAGGATATTATAAAAACCGCGATTTTACCGCGCTTCAAAATGAAATGGCAAAATGGCTTAAAGGGATCAGTGAAGCAATTTTGAAATTACGCGCAAACAAAAATTGCACGGATTTTGCTATTTCGCTGCCTAATGATTGGCGTCCGGAAAATACGGGACATTTTGCCTGCTGCCCACTTGGATATTTTGAAAAGAATTTTTTTAAAAGAGCGCAGAACAGAGAAGATGCGGCTTCTAAATTCTTTATTTGGTGGAATCAGCAGCAAGACGCTATGTTCTTAAATAATTGTGCAAAATACCTGATTTGGTGCGAAAACAACTGGCTGCAGCCGCAAACCGATACCGAACACGAGATTATCTCAGCTACGCTTGAGTGTTTAGAAAAAGCATATACATTAGACCCTGACTTGGAATATCCCGCAGCAGAATGGATTGAGCTTGCCCGGCTTTTAGAAGATAAATCTTTGGAAAAGAAACTTCTTGCACGTTTTGGCATTACCGGGAGCGGAAAATTAGGATATAAGCAGGGTTCTGTAAACAGCAGTTTTAATGGCTGGAGGTTTACGCACAGCGGCAAAATGCACTTTCGCCACAAGCAGGGAGAAAGGCCGCTCTGGTGGAGCGACGACAGAGCCATATCCATTGAGACATCGTTGGCCCGGCTCAAAGAAGATACCACAAACAAAAACGAAACTCTTTTGCGCTCAATAATCAAAAACGAAACTGACTGCGAATCGTTTTCTTTACATAATTCTAAAATCGCAGCATATATTCAACACTCACAACTCGAGGATAACGGCGAATACCTTTATCATACACGCCTGATTGCCGCATTGGAGAATGAATTTATGATTATGTCGCTGTTATATGCTCATGAGGATAGTCGCAAGTGGGCAATGGATGTTTGCGCTTCTGTTATGCGATAAGATAATACAATAAAAATAATAAGGAGAATACCTATGGCATCTGTAAATTTCACGCAATAAAATATCCCTTATCTCATTGGATATACTTCATTTATTGCAAGTTCAATGTCTGTTGCTATAATATCATTATAGAGATTACCGTCGTCTCTGTTATATGTATAGNTATACAAAGATTCTACTTCAATATATAATCCATTGTTAAATATAGTTGCCTGCAATACTGCAACAGAGATTATCAATGAAATAGCTGCTGCTGCCAATGAAGCAAATCCCCATATCTTGGTAGACTTTTCATTCTCTTTGTTTATTGCAGCAATAACTTTTTTTGAGATAAGCATATCCCATGAATCGCTGTTTATTCTTGATTGTATCTCTCTTTCCATAATGTCATTGTCTTTCATGGCTCTCCCTCCTAATATTTTCTAAGATCATCTTTTTACCCCTTGCCGATCTTGACTTGACTGTACCTGACGGTATGCCAAGTTTTTGAGAAATATCACTTATATTAAACCCTTGAGATGACAGAAGTAATACATCCCTGTATTTGTCCGGAAGAAGTGATATATGTTCATTCATAAATTCCGCATCCTCCGAATCCGATGAATAATCTTCTGTCACAGTTTCACCAAAGGCTGTTAAAACTTTCTTTGACTTCTCCTCTTCTCTTAAAAGCTTTTTGTTCATTCTAAGAGATTCATTTCTTGCAATTGTATAAAGCCATGTTTCAATGGATGAATCTCCCTTAAAGCTATTCTTTTCAAGCGCCCTATATGCCCGTATATATGTTTCCTGCGCTACATCATCAATTGCATGATAAAATCTTGGCGTCATATTCTTCCCAATAGCAGTAAGAACAGTTTTTTTTGTATCTTTAACAAACTCTGCAAATTCTCTTTCATTCATTTTACTCTTCCATGTTGCTTTTGCATATTGTCAAAAAACATCTTTCTCTCACTCCTAAGTATTTTCATCTGTTCAGGGGTTAATATCTTTGATATTTCGCTGCCCTGTTTTATTCTAAGCAGATTTATTTCTATACCGATATCATCTATCTTCTTTAACTGTTGTTTAACTGCATCAAGGTCTATATTGTCTTCGTTCTTTAACATTCCCTTCAATTTTTCTCTTTCAGGTTTAACAAGATTAATGTAAGAAGAAAATTCCGAATCAAATTTTTTATTCAGCTCTGTAATCTTTTCAACCTGAACCTGGTCCATTGAAAGTTTCTCTTTCATAAACTCAGGTTCGCTAAACATTCCGCCGAATTTATTCCACTTTTTGAAAGGGTGTTTGCCATGAACCATATCCGATCTGTCTTGCATAACTCCAAACGGTGAAAGCATTAAATTTCTGGTAAACTCCCTCTCTCTCTTTAAAATAAATATTCCACCTATAATCTGAATTACGATTATTGAAGAGAGAATAATTATTATAGTTTTACTTTTCATATCATCACCTTAAAAGTAATCATTTAAACATGTTGGCGGTCTGCCAGACCGCCAACAACACATCACCTAAAGCACAGCGGTCGAAAGACCAAGCACAGCAGCCCACAACCTAAGCACAGCGGTCGAAAGACCGCTGTGCCAAAGACCTATTTTTTCTTATCACCCTTTTTGGGGCGGTTCTTTTTCATTTCCTCCCATTTAGCCTTTTGCTCAGGAGTTAAAACATTCTGAATTTCACTCATCTGTTGTTTATGCAATTCTTTAATTTTGTTTTCATCTTTTCTATTCTGATAAAATTTATCCATATAATCTTTGTGTATTTTGAACATTTTATCACTCTGTTCCTTACTTAGACCAAGGCTATCCATGAAATGTCCATGTCCGCCTTTTTTTGGTCCATGATTTGCATATTTTCCTTTTTTCTTATCTTTCTTATCCTTATCATTACCTTTTTTCATTTTGTCTTTTGCAAAATTGTCCATTTTAGCTTTCTGTTCAGGTGTTAAGACATTCTTCATTTCCTCACGGCATTGTTCTCTCAGTTCTTTAATCTTATCAGGGTTATCTTTATTCTGATAAAATTTATCCATATAATCCTTGTGAATCTTATACATCTTATCAACTTGATTATCTGTTAAACCAAGTTTCTCTTGCATCTTATTAAAATTCATAAATGGTTTGTGCATACCCATTTTCTTGTGATCACCTTTCCCATTACCGTCATCTTGCCATATCTGTGCAGAAAGTGGCAATGCTGCAAGTGATAATATTGTTAATGAGAGTGCAATAAATACTATTTTTTTCATAAGTCATATTCTCCTTTTTTTTATTTTGTAAGTTAGACCCGGCATTTTTTGGAAAGGTTCCATATTATTTTTTTTTCTTCTCTATTAAATATTTTTTAAACAATTAAATGTTTTAAAAAAACAGCCGCCTGTAGAGGCGCAGTTGTGCGGATTTCTGCTACAGCTTTATGCAAAATACCGCATAGAGCGGAACAGATTTTATACTGTTTTCAAAACCGAAGTTTTTAGCCGAAATGCGGATTGAATAAGGGGGCCCATACCGCTTAACAAATTCCTTTAAACTTTTCGACTGCACATTTTCCGCTGCTTTAACTTCGACGGGGATAACGCCTTCACCGCTTTGAAGCAGGAAGTCTATTTCAGCTTTGCCGTTTGATTCCCAATAATACAATGAATGTCCGTTAAAAGTTAGTTCCTGAGCTACATAATTTTCGGTCATGGCGCCCTTCGCTTCACCGCCGAAACCGCTACCTGTAAGCACAATATTCTTAGGTACTGCGGATTTGGCATTCAGCAGACCTATGTCAGAAATATAAACTTTATAAGAAAGCATATCAACATAATTATTAAGTGGTATTTTACCCTCCTGGGTTTTCTCGCATTTCAACACAAGCCCTGCATTCTTTAACCAATCCAAACCTGTTTCATAGGTAGCGGCTCGCGCGGCGCTTCCCACCATATTGTATTGAAATTTTTTGTTTTCCTTAGCGAGTTGAGAAGGAATACTGTCATATATCGCAGCGATTTTTACCTGTTCGGCCGGCGTGGTATATTTTGCCATATCCGCAGCATATAAAACTAAAATTTCATTCTGCTTTATGCGTACAAAATCAAAATCTTTTTTTTCAAGATAATCCGCCACTGCCCGCGGCATACCGCCGGTAAAAAGATAAATGCGGTAAAGTTCCATAGCTTTTTCGTGGGAGGTTTCTGATAGAGGCGAATTTGTTTT
>JGI24702J35022_10002337_pt1 | contig 11593 bp, 7 predicted proteins | sample TergutTh196P4_FD_35022 | JGI IMG/M metagenome (IMG submission 35022)
AAATATATAAATAATTTTATTAATCTTTAAAAAAGAAAACGTATGAAAAAGAAAATTTTTACTCTATTGACGCTTGGCGTAATGCTGAGCTTTGTGTGTGGTACAGTCAATGCGCAGTCACCGTTCGTTACGATTAGCATTGATAACACCAAATACAGTAATGAAGATTACTGGCCTGCTACTACTGATGCTGCTGATGCTGCTTTTTGGGATGGACCTGCTGCACTTAATTTGTATGTGGGTTGTGAATATACGCTTACGATAAGTCTTCCTTCACAATTTATTACGGCTTTAGCTGGTCAACCTAATCCCGGAAAATATATATATATTGATTATCCGGTTAGTATCAGAACCACATTACCTGATTCTATTCCATTGGTTGCAGGAGAAAATGAATACAAAATCCCGTTTACCATTACAAAAATGGATTCCAGAACTCCCAGTATAGTGCAAAAAACATATGATCATTATGAGTGGTTTTACTGGTATATGAAAATGGACGAATCATTTGATATGAAAAATTATGTATATGGACCCAGTAATGTGTATATTGGATATAATCTCCAGAGTTGGAATACTGTGGCTGGTGTTGGTGATTATTGGACTATTTATCCGGCTTACAAATTTTTCACTCCTCCCGTATACTCCTTTACACATGTAACCACCTATCCTGATGTTTGGCATATAGCTGTCAATCTTGTTTCAGGTAATGGTGCGAATACCCTTTTCAGTTTGGATGGAGGTATTACCTGGGCAAAATTAGGTTTGAACAGCAGCGGTGTTCACGAATTCAGTGAGTGGGAAATCGAAAACATGCACAATTATGTTATTTTTAAAGAGCCGAACAGCTGCCACTGGACAAATGCTTATATCTTTGGCGAGGATTATCCGGAACCGCCCAATCCTCACTCACGGCTAATCATCATGAATTCTTTTACCAATTTTACGACATCCAAAGTTCCAGGCGTACATTATGTCACGAGCCAGCGAGATTTCGAATTCTATGTCACAGCGAACGGCGATATTCCAGGCACACATCTAACCGTTGTAGTAGATCCTGAAAAATATCCTGACAACATTACAGTACCAATTGAAACAGAATACCTGGGAAATGGTACATGGTTTGTCTCCATCAAACGCGTAACAACCACGTTAAATATCATAGACTTTTTAGTAACTGTAGGCAACGAAGCCATTGCGGGAACNAGTGTATGGGCTGAAGGNGGACAGGTATTTATCAACGCTGTNGATGCCGGAAGTGCAAGCATATTCTCTGCTGCAGGTGCATTAGTGCAAAACGTTACGTTTGCATCGGGCGAAACTGCTGCAGTAGCGCTGCCTGCCGGATTCTATGTGGCTGTAATCAATGGNAAAGCATTCAAATTCATTATTAAATAATCTAAAGTTTTCAATTTGTNATTTTTTAAAATTTTTTCTAATTGATTTTGTTTGTACTAAAGGCGTCTCTTTGGATAGAAGAGACGCCTTGATTTTTTTCCGTCATTCCAGGACTCCTGTTCGATATTTTTTACTATTTTTGTCGATCGAATGAATCAAACATTATAACTCATGAAAAAATTAGTATGCTTATTGATCCTGTTTCTCCCCTTTTCAGTCTTTTCTCAAGTGAGCAATATCGTTGGCTCCTGGAAAACGATCGACGATAAAACGGGTGAAGAAAAATCTATTGTCCGTATATACAAAGATACGGACGGCAAATATTACGGTCAGGTAGAAAAACTTTTCAAAAATGTTGACCGCAAGTGTGAAAATTGCAGGGGCGACCTTAAGGACAAACCCATTTTGGGAATGATCATTCTCACAGAGATGAAAGAAAAAGGTGATAAATTAGACGGCGGATACATTTTAGACCCTGAAAACGGAGAAAGATATAATGCCACCATCACTTACGATAAGGCCAGCGACAGATTGAAATTGCGCGGTTCCCTCGATAAAATGGGATTGCTTGGGCGAAATCAATACTGGGTAAAAGAATAACCAAAACGATATTTTTCAAGTATTTGAGAAAAAACCTCAAAAATATAAAGATTTTTTCACTTTCTAAATGAATTTATCGTATCTTTGCAGAAAATTCTCAAATATCAAATATTATGCTTGTCGAATTTACTGTTGGAAATTTCCTTTCATTTTACGACAAAAGGACACTAAGTTTTGAGGCGCAAGGCGGAGTTTCAGAGTTGAAAGACAACTTTTTTGCTTTTGAAAAACAAAATCTCCTGCGTTCTATCGTACTTTACGGTGCAAATTCAAGTGGAAAAAGTAATCTTATTAAGGCATTGGATAGAATGAAAGACTGCGTAATGTCTTCTGTAAAGTTGAACGAAACAGATCCATTAAATTACACCCCGTTTCTGTTATCTTCTGATTCAGAACACCAACCTGCTTTTTTTGAGATCGTGTTTTGTTCTGAGAACCAAAAATTCAGGTATGGTTTTGAATATAACGCAACAGAAATTATTAACGAATGGCTTTTTGACGTAAAAAAGACGAAGGAAACACCTTTCTTTATTAGAACACAAGAAGAGATAGCTGTGTCTGATCATTTTCCGGAAGGGAAGGGCAAAGAAACGGCAACCAATAAAAATCGACTTTTTATTTCATTAGTAGCACAACTGGGTGGTGAAATTTCCAAACAAATTTTAAGGTGGTTTTTTAATTGCAATGTGATATCAGGAATGAGCCATTTCGATTGTATGGATTATTCAGTGAAAATGTTTCATAATCAATTACCGGGGTATGCAGAAGCTTTGCAATTCTTTCAGGATTTACAATTAGGATTTCAAAATATTGAAACAGTTGAATCAGAGTTTATCCCTGAAAAAAAAAATTTGAACGGCGTTACCGAAGCAATAAAAGCAGAATTCATAAAGAATTTTTTGTGGCATAAAAGGATTGAACTCAAAACCGTTCATAATAGATATGATGATAAAGGAACAATACAAGATGCGGTTTCGTGGAATAAAAATGAGAATGAGTCGGAAGGAACAAAAAAAGTAATTGATTTATCGGGTCCTCTTTTTGACACCTTATTGAATGGAAACGTATTAATCGTTGATGAACTGGATGCCAAACTTCATCCTTTAATTACCATGCAGATCATCAAACTTTTTAATAGCCCCGAAACAAATCCGAATAATGCGCAGCTACTTTTTGCAACACACGACACAAATCTTTTAAGCGCTGATATTTTCCGTCGCGACCAGGTTTGGTTTACTGAAAAGGACAATGTAGAACAAACGGATTTATACGCTCTCGATGACTTTGTTTTTGCAGATGGCTCAAAAGTTCGCAAGGACGCGAATTTAGAGAAAAATTATATGGCAGGTCGTTATGGCGCAATACCATATATCACTCATTCATGATAATTTGCGATTATGGCAAGAGTGCAGAACATTGATAATGCTGACTTGAAACGCTTTGCGAGAGGTACCGTAAAAAGAAAGCCGCGAGAAATAAAAGTGTTCTTTTTGATCGTTTGTGAAGGCGAAAAGACAGAACCGAATTATTTTGCAAAATTCGAAGGAAAATATGGGAATATTATTTTTAAGATTGATTGCGAGGGTGAAGGATACAATACTTTGAAAGTTGTAGAAGAGGCGATTAGAATCAGAGCTAAAAACCCGTATAAATACAACAGAGTTTGGACGGTTTTCGACAAAGACAGTTTTTCGGACAATGATTTCAATTCTGCTATTCAAAAGGCAAAATCAAACAATATCGGCTGTGCATGGAGTAATGAAGCGTTTGAATTGTGGTATATATTGCATTTTCAATACCGCAATACTGCAATGAGCCGTGAAGATTACAAAAAGGCGATTGAACATGAGATAAATAAACATACCCTGGGTTTTGTGTATACCAAAAACTCGATTGAAATGTATGACATTCTCCAAAAATATGGCAATCAGGAACGGGCAATCAAAAATGCTGAAAAATTATCCGAACAATATGACAATCTGAGTTTTGCAAAACACAACCCAAGAACACAAGTCTATGAATTGGTTAAACAACTGACTGGACAGGACGAAGAATTAAACAAAGAGATAAAACAAGGTTTTGAATAATGCAGGTTAAATCAAAAAAAATCAGGCGCAATTTTTTATTGTGTAACTTTTCAGGTAAATTTGCAGGAAAATAAATCAACATGGATCATAAACGGTTAAAATTACCCATCGGAATACAGACCTTTGAAGAAATCCGTACGGAAGGGTATGTGTATGTAGACAAGACACAACATCTTGTCAACTTGATAGACACAGGGAAAATCTATTTTCTTGCCCGCCCGCGCAGATTTGGGAAATCGCTTACCATCTCTACGTTCGATGCGCTGTTTTCAGGCAAAAAAGAACTGTTCAAAGGACTTTATGCGGAAGAGTTTCTGAACCGGCAGGATTTCCGGCCAGGTCCGGTAATCCGCATGGATATGAGCAGGGTAACTACCAACCAGGGCATAGACGAGATCATAAAAGCCGTTATCAAACAAGTGAAAGATATTGCCGATTCGCTGGATGTTTCATTGTCGGACAGCAATTCACCCGGCAATCTGTTCGATGATTTAATCATGCGAACGAGCAGAAAACACAGGCAAAAAGTGGTTATCCTGATCGATGAATACGACAAACCCTATACCGATTTTGTAAATGACCCCGATATGGCGGAAGAAGTACGCAAGATATTGAGAAATTATTATATACATATCAAAGCCAACGACGAGTTTATCCGCTTTACATTGATCACCGGCATTTCGAAATTCGCACGGTTTGGCGTGTTTTCTACCCTGAATACGCCGTCAGACATTTCGATGATGCCAAAATATGCAGAAATATGCGGTTACACAGAGGATGAAATCATCCGGTATTTTCCCGATTATTTAGATGAAACGGCTGACGGAATGCAAATCTCCACCCCCGAATTAATCGAGAAAATGCGTCATTATTACAATGGCTTTTCATTCGATGATAATGCAAAAGTAAGGCTTTACAATCCGTATTCGACACTGTCTTTTTTTGACAAAAAGAAATTTTCAAATTTCTGGATGCTTTCAGGTAAACCCAAATTTATTGCCGACTATATAAAAGGCAGGAACTTGACAGTAGAGGAATTTCGCAATTATCCTGTGTCGAACAATTTTGTTGAAAATCCGGGCGATATGGATGATACGCCTCCCGAAGGCTTTTTGTATCAAAGCGGCTACCTGACTTTGCGTCCGGGCGATATACATGACCTGTCGCTGGATTATCCNAATACCGAAGTGCTGAATGCCATGTCGGAATTGGTTACACAGAATATATTACAGTANAGGGATGAAAGTTACAGCCAATGCCAGACGGGTCTGTTGACCGGTTTGGTAAACAAAAATAAGGAAAAGGTGATCGGCGCTTTCAACCGTTTGCTGGCAAGCATCCCCTACGATGATTTTACGGCAGCAGCCAGGCAAAGCATTTCGTATAACGACTATGCNATGAAACCGCAGGAATGGCTTTACCGTTCTTCGATTTTGTCTTTTCTACAGGGCTGTGGCGTGGTAGTAGCTGCCGAAATGCACACCAACAGGGGACGTGCTGATTTAGTTGTTTCATACAAAGGCAACGTATGGGTCATCGAAATCAAAGTAGCCTGTGAAGGCGAAAGCGCAGCGGAAAAAGCCGGTGAGGCATATCGGCAAATCATGGATAAAAACTATGCAATGCCTTATCCGGGAGCTGTTTGTCTCGGTTTGGGCATTGACGATACGGTGCGACAGATAACACATTCGATAATTGAATAACTGAATAATTGAATAACTGAATAACTGATAAGGATATGCGGCAGAGATTTCTTCACTGTATACACTCCGCTGATGTGTTTGTTACAATATCTAACTAACCCTGACAGGGGGGGTGTCAGGATGGAAGCCTATAACCTTTCGGGGTGGAAGCCTATAACCTTTCGGGGTGGAAGCCTATAACCTTTCGGGGTGGAAGCCTATAACCTTTCGGAGTGGAAGCCTATAACCTTTCGAGGTGGAAGCCTATAACCTTTCGAGGTGGAAGCCTATAACCTTTCGGGGTGGAAGCCTATAGCCTTTCGGAGAGGAAGCCTATAACCTTTCAGGGTTTGGCTGAACGTAATAATTATTCGCTGATCACTGAAAACTCACCGATGCCGGGTTGTGCGCCGTTCACTACGCTTCGGGCGACAAACCGGATTTGTTTTCCTTTGACCGGAAGGAATCTGATCTCCTGCAAGACGGGATTGTTTGTTATATTCGAAAATTCGCCTTCCGAAACCTTTTTGCCGTCGATATACAACTGCCAGGCTGTGATATAATCGACAGCGTCGCGTCGCTGGCTCGGGGTATACCGCACGCCTGTTATCGTTTCCTCCTGCGCTAACTCAACGATGAGTTCCGGTTTTTCTTTGGGCAGACGAAAGGCGGTATAGCCGTTTCCGTCGAAAATCACGCCGGCTCTTTCATCCTGTGGCTCAACAATCCGGAAGGCTGTCGCCGGAAGATCGAGATCGACGCTCGTCGCCTGACTCCAGCGGTCGAACGTGGCGTCGTAACATGTTGCCCTGATGGTCCCTTTCGCAGAGAAAAGAAATGGCTTTTCGTAGAGAACGGATGTTTTGTCCGGCTCGGCGCCATCTGTCGTATAATAGATGATCGAATTGACGTCGCCGCTTTCGATGCTAACCTCATCCTTTTCGTTCCGGACAATGCGAGGTTCTGCCATCAGCGGAGGCGCCAAAAAGGCTTCTACATTATTAATACATAACGGACCGCGCGCATCCAAAAAACGGATACGAAACCGACTGGCTTCGACTGTCCGGAAGCGAACGATCCGTTTATATCCCACCGTCGTAGTCGAATCGACTGCATCGACCGGCTGCCATGCGCCATCCTGTTCGGTCTCAATCACAAAAGAACGGACGCGCTGCCCCAGCGGAATGTATTCCTGAATCAGTACACGGTTGAACAGCGTCGGACGTGGAAAGGTGAATGTCAATTCGCCGCTTACCGTCTCATCGTCGGTTGCCCAATAGGTATCCCAGTTGTTATCCATCGTTTTCTTTGCCCCAAACGCTCTTCCGCGCGTATTATTTGCCTGGACGGAAGCGCGGGTCAGCAGATTTTCTTTTAAATCGTTACGAATAACCTCTGCCCATTCCATCACCCTGGCTGAATCCAAGGGATGGATTTTGCCGCTCAATGCGACGGGGAAGTTAAGAATCAGATTGGCATTATGTCCGTTGCTGCGGTAAAAGTAATCGACCATCTGCGTCAGGGTACCTACCTGATGGTCTTCGCGTGCATGGTAGAACCATCCCGGGCGGATGGAGACGTCGACTTCGGCGCCCAACCAGTACGGGTCGTATTCGTTGCCCCACTGACTGCCTGCATACCTGTAATCTTTCGCCGGCTCCGATTCGTAGATGCTCCATTGCGTATCGCCCGCCCATCCGCTCTCGTTGCCAATCCACCGGATATCGGGCACTGTTCCACCGAAAATCATGGCTGTGGGATGATGGGCTTTGATCAGTGCGCGGGCGCCTTCGTAGTCGTAGTAGGTGCGGGCGTCGATCCTGCGGGCTTCGTCAGCGCCGCCATACCAGCCGGTTCCACCATTCGCCCCGTCGAACCAGAACTCGAACAGCGGACCGTAGTTCGATACCAGTTCCTGTATTTGCGCATGATACGTTTTTACATAGTCAGGTCGACCATACTCGGCATTGTTCCGATCCCAGGGCGAGAGGTATAGTCCAAACTTCAGACCGTGACGACGGCACGCCTCCGACAAGTCGCGCACCACATCACCCCGACCCTCTTTCCAGGGTGAATTTTTGACGCTGTAGTCAGTCGTTTCGGTAGGCCACAGGCAAAAACCATCGTGGTGTTTGGCAGTCAGGACAACTCCGTTAAAACCGGCAGCCTGAAAGATACGAACCCATTGATCGCAGTCCAGGTCTTCAGGATCGAATGTGGATGCGGGTGTATTGCCATANCCCCATTCCAGATCGTTAAATGTATTTAATCCGAAATGCACAAATGCATATTTTTCTAATTGATGCCAAACGATCTGATCGGCAGTTGGAACCGGCAAAACCGGCGCTGGAGGGTCAACTTGCGTGCGACACGCAAGGAAGAAAGAAGGAAATACATCCGAATANCACAAGTGTCCGGACAGCGAATAACCGGTACAAAACCGGCAATAAAAAAAGACGTTTCATCATGTTTTCAAGTATATGTAAATTAGAACTTTCAATCATATCAATATATTTTATGCAGTTATTCTCCTAACGAAGCAAGAGCAATCACATTGATTCCATCGGAACGGGTATAGCTAATGCCTGTTCCTGTGATGATATTCAATGATTCGGGAGATTTAGTCTTTTTATAGTCGAGGATTGAGACCAATTTATGCAGGTTTGCCGCTGCTTCGTCGATTTGTCCTGTACCCAGTTTTATTTCAAAAGCAATCCAGTCACCGTTATATTTTTGCACGATGGCATCAACCTCTAAACCGCTTGAATCGCGGTAATAATACACTTTGGCATCGTTTGCCTGGGCATACACTCTGAGATCGTGTGTGGTAAGCGATTCAAACAAGAATCCCGTAAAATTCAGGTCGGCAAGCAACGAACCGGTATCAGCGCCCAGTGCAGCAACCGACAGCGAGACATCTGTAAAATGACGTTTTGGCGTTTTACGCAACGAAGCCGACGAGCGGATATGCACGTTCCATGCAAGCTGTTCTTCGGTAATCATCAATCGGTTAAGCGCATCAAGATAGACATAAATGGTAGGGCGTGAAAGCATACTGTTTTCTTTTTCGTAAATATCTCCTTCCAGGGTTGTAATATCTACTGTGGTTGCTGTGTTTCGGGCAATGGAACGCAACAGATGGCGTACTTTTACCGGATCGCGTCGTATATTGGATATTCGACTCAAATCCACTTCGGTCAGTAAATCAATGTATGACCGGTTCAAATCATTTGCCTGACTTGTATTTTTTCCTGTCAAACCGGGAAAACCTCCTGTAATAATTTTATCAACTATAAATTCCAGGTCCGTTGTTTCATCATAAATATCAATTTTAGCTCCATCGAACAGTTTTTTCATGCTCACTTTGCCTGATGACAATCCTAATTCCTGCCACGACATGGTTCTCATATCAAGTGTTGTAAACCGGCCAGCCCCTGAGTGCATTTTAATGCTTTCTTCAGGATTTGCCGAGCCGGTAAGAATAAATTGCCCCGTCAGTCCACGGGTATCTATCTCGTGGCGGATATAGTTCCAAAGTTTGGGCTGTTCCTGCCATTCGTCGATCAACCGGGGAGTCTGGCCGAGCAACAGTCTGTCAGGAGCTATGCCGATAAGGGCATCCACCTGGGGGTCCCTGTCAACAAACAAAGCGCTCTCTGCAAATTGTTTGGCTGATTCGGTTTTTCCACACGCCTTGGCGCCCCGTATAAGTACTGCTCCCGAAGCGTTTATTTTACGTTGCAATTCGTTGTCTGATATCCGTTTAATATATGCATTCATTCTCATTTTACATTTTTGGAGCAATTCATTTTACATTTTTTGAGCAATTCATTTTACATTTTTTGGATTTGCAAAGATATGGTTTTTTGAAGATGTATCCACCCTTTCTACGAAAGATTAACATAAAACCATGAAATATGATCCCTTAACATCAACAAATAATCAGTTCATCCATTCCATGTTCAACAGGCGGACAGGTCAACATAAAAAAAGTCAGGAAAGCATGTGAATCCTTTCCTGACTTTTTTACGCAATTAAAATAAAAATCTTTCTACAAATAATCCGGATCCTGTGTCAACACACCCGGTTGAATATCGATCTGACCTTGCGGTACCGGCCAGTATCTTCTCTTGGCAGAATAGGTGGTACCTCTCATGAAAGGCCTGAATTGACCGTCGCGTTGGATAAAGTCAGTCAACACTTCCACATCGATGCCCCAACGGCGCAAGTCGAAGAAACGTTGTCCTTCGGTAGCAAACTCAAGCCGTATCTCCAATCTGACAGCTTCGCGTGCACTGGCTTGTGAAGCGAATGCAGCATGACCTTCCGGATAAGGTTCGGTCTTGTAGTTGGCAGCCGGTCTGTCCCAATCGACCAACTCTGTATTGTCTTGTTGAATACCGGCGGAAGAGATCGTTGTAGCTGTACAAAATCCCATAACAGGTGTACTTGTTTTAACACGGTTCCTGATTTGATTGACCAGGTCGCGCGCCATCGCCAGATCGCCCTCTTCCACAGCTATTTCAGCTCTCCACAGAATCACATGCGCTAAGCGGTGATACCTGAAGTTCCTGTCGTTTTCGAATCCGCTACCGGCCTGACGTGATTGACTTGCCTGGAAGTGCATGTATTTTTTGGTCATATAGGGACCGCCGTTTCCTTGCGCCCTGATCCAAGCCATGCCGGGGAATATACCCCATCCGTTGAAGTCGACACCGCGACGTGCAACCGTCCAGTCCAAACGCATATCAAGTAATTGATCGGTCGGAACAAATTCTTCATCGCTGGCAATACCCATATCATTCTTCACGGTAGCCCGTTGATTGATATCGAGAATGGGTAATCCGTCGCTTGTTACCTGAAAGGCATCGACAAGGCACTGTGAAGTCTGGTAGAATCCCCAACCGATTCCTGCAGGACCGGTTGGTTGAACCATGCAGGCGCCAGCTAGATTCATACCCGTCCGATGGGTTGCCGTCTGCGAACATTGAATCTCAAAGATCGATTCGGCGTTGTTTTCAGTACGTTCATCGTAGTTATCCTCATAGTTGGGTACCAATGAATATCTTCCGCTGTTAATAATATCATCCAACAAGGGTTTCGCCTGGGATAATTTGTTTTGATACATATAAGCTTGTGCCAACAGCGTCATAGCCGCATATTTGTTGGCGCGTCCCGGCTGTCCGGGGAATACTTCAGGCAAATTTGAAACAGCAAAAGTCAGGTCGGCTTCCATTTCAGCCCATCCGGCATCCTTATTAGGAATTTCGTCGGCTTCTTTACCGTCCTGTTCGTCGGGCGTACGGATATAAGGGATATTTTTGAATACCCTGTTGGCCGAGAAATGAAACCAAGCACGCAGGTATTTTGTTTCGGCTTCGATCACCCTGGCACGATCCGCACTAATCGCGTTCGATCCTTCCTGGACAGATTTCAAAAATACCAATACCTGGTTGCAACGCGATACGCCGTTGTAACAGTCACGCCATCTTTCATTCATATATGGATTGTCAGGCAAAGTATTATAACGTTCGACCTGATTAAACTGCACCTGGTCGCCTTCTTCCGATCCCTTGTAACAATCGTCCGAAGCGCCACTTCCATATACCCAGTCGGTTCCCATTGCGCTACCGAAGATTTCTCCTCCCCGCAACAACGCATAAGTGCCGGCCAGAATGCCTTCTACGCCACTCTCATTTTCCAATGTAGAGCCTGCTAATGTAGCCAAAGGCTCTTTGGTCAGGAAGTCTTCACATGATGTGGTCAGAAGGAAACCTCCACAAAGCAATACAATCTGTATTAAAGACACTATTTTTTTCATATACT
>JGI24702J35022_10002338_pt1 | contig 11593 bp, 8 predicted proteins | sample TergutTh196P4_FD_35022 | JGI IMG/M metagenome (IMG submission 35022)
ATTGACGAAGTTGCGGCTAAAAACAACTATCCTATAGCTAATATAGGCAAGTATGTTCAACCAATTGAACACAACCGCGCATCTCACGTAGAATTCAGCTTCTTCTATGATCCCGAAAACGAGCAAGAAAGACAGCAAATAGCCCAGCTTAACCGCGAAGCTATAGTTGCTCTTATGGATAAGGGCGCGTTCTTCTCAAGGCCTTATGGGGATGCGGCAGCGATCGTTTATGACCGCGCGGCTAATTACACAATGGCGTTGAAACGCGTCAAAAAAGTGTTCGATCCTAAAAATATCATGAACCCGGGAAATCTCTGTTTCTAAGGGAGGAGGAAATATGTCATCAGCGCTTAACAAGGAATTTGGCGACCGCTTTGATACGCCAAAAACCCCCCTGGCTTTCGATATAACGAAGCTGGAAAACTTTGTATATGATATGCAGCATTGCATCAAATGCAAAGGGTGCTACTGGGTAGAGCACACTTACAATCCGGGAATGAATTTCCCGAACAGATGTTCCAGTAACTATTGGAATGACTTCGACGCTTACGGCGCGATGGGCAAAATGAGAATAGGTATTGCAATTTACGAAGGACGCCTCAAATGGACTCCCGAGCTCCTCGAAATTATGTATGCCTGTACTCTCTGCGGCGCTTGCGATGTCGGATGCAAACGTAACCTCGACCTTGAAATTGACCTTGCTCTCCAGGCTCTCCGTGTAAAGGCCGTTCAGGACGGCGCTGCTCCGCTTCCCGCGCACAAAAAAATTATTGATAATATCAACAGCAAGAAGAACTACTGGGGATCTTCAGACAGCAAGAGCAAATGGATTACCGATGTTAAACCCGCTGACAAAGCCGATGTTCTCTATTTTGTCGGATGCTCTTCAGCTCTCATAAATCCTTCAATAGCTCAGTCTACCGCTAAAATTTTTCAGGCAACCGGAACTCCTTTCATGGTTCTTAAAGACGAAGAATGCTGCGGAAATACCGTATTCTCCGTAGGCGACTGGAACAATGCCAAGAAAATAGCCGAAAAGAACGTAGCCGCCGTAAAGGCAAGCGGCGCCAAGACTCTTGTAACAAACTGCGCCGAATGCTACCGTATGTGGAAAGTTGACTATCCGAAACTTCTCGATATCGCTACAGATGATCTCGGATTTGAAGTAACCCACATAATCGAATTTGCCGACAAAGCTCTCGCCGACGGCAAACTCAAACTTACTAAACCGGTTGATATGCGTTTCACGTATCATGACGCTTGCAGCGTATCCCGTGTTTCCGACAAATGGACTCCTTACAAGGGAGAACGCGGATGGATGGGTATGATATTCCCGGGACTTCTCAGAAGACGCGGACGTGAAGGCCTCTACAAACAGTCGCGCAATCTGTTGAACGCCGTTCCAGGCGCCACTTTCACCGAAGGCATAAGGGTTCGCGAGAACACTTTCTGCTGCGGCGGCGGACGCGGAGCCAAGGAAGCTTTCCCGGATTATGCAAAGGTATCAGCCAACCAGAAACTCAAAGAAGTTAAGGCTGTAGGAGCCGAAGTTGTAGTAAGCGCATGCCCATGGTGCAAAAGCAACTTTAGCCAGGTCATCAAAGAAAACGGCGACGAAGTTCAGGCTCTCGACATCACTGAAATAATCGCCAAGGCTATATAAGGAGGTCTCACGATGGCTATAAATAAACAGGCTTACAATGCTATAAAGGCAGTTGTAGGAGAAAGATACATATCCGAAGATCCGGCTATAATGGAAGGATACCGTTCGGGTCCTGCAGGGTATGAAAACAGTACAGGATATGAACGCGTTATGTGCTGTCTTCCTCATGCCGTTTGCCTTCCTAAAAACACAAAAGAAGTTCTTGCTGTTGTAAGAATTTGCAACCGTTACGATGTGCCTTACGTTCCTTATTCAACGGGATTCTACGGTCCTCGTAGCCACTGCCATGTTGAAAACGAACTTATAATCGACCTCAAGAGACACAATGAGTTTGAAATGGACGAAAGACATTTCTACTTTAATGTAGGTTCGGGCGTTACCCTTGCCGCTTTGCAGCAGGAATGCATGAACAAGGGAGCTTATACAATCATTGGCGGCGGCGGCGCGCAGTGCTCCGCTATATGCAACCTTATAGGTGACGGATGGTCGCCTCTGAGCCTGAGAGTAGGCCTTCCTCACAGACGTATTCTCGGCACAGAAGTTGTTCTTCCTGACGGAGAATATCTTGCACTCGGTTCGCTCTCTTATACGGATGATCCGTTCTGGGGAGAAGGCCCTGGCCCTGACCTGAGGGGACTCTTGAGAGGATTTACGGGCGTCCGTGGCTGCCTCGGCGTTGTCGCCAAGATGGCTATCAAAAGCCTTCCGTGGCAGCCTGAGCCGCTTATCCCAAGCGGAGTCGCACCCAACACTACCCTTCAACTTCCGGTCGGCCGCGTAGCATGGCAGAACTACCTCGTTCCTACTAAAGAAGCGCAGGTTAAGGCTATGTTTGAAATAGGCCACGCGGAAATAGCGGCTGCCTGTACAAAGGTTCCCAAATTCTGGAGAGCCATTGCCAAGGCCGAAGACAAGGAAGAGTTCTGGAAAATATGGCTCGTTGAAAACGAAGAAAGTCTCAGAAACTTCTTCATCGTTCGCGTACTTGTTGTAGGTTACACATCGCGCGAAGATTACGAATATCAAATGAGGGTACTCAACGACATTCTGTCAGAAGTCGGCGGAAAAGCAACTCCGACCAAACCTTCTGATGAATCATGGCTCAAGAACGCCGACTCTGCCGGTATGTGGCTGATGTGTGGTTCTTACGTATCCGTTGACTACATCATTGAAACTCTGACACAGGCTACTCAGCACGGTCTCACATACGCAGAGTTGAAACGCAAATATACTCCTCCGCTAATGCCAGACTTTGGAGATCCGGGTTGGTTCCAAAACTTTGAATTGGGACATCAGGGATACTCTGAATTCCTCATCTACTGGGATATGCGCGAAGATATCAGCGGCGTAGACCAGTTCTATGTAGACACATCAAAGATGAACATTCAACACCGTTACTATACATCTTTGATAGGCCCGCACCAGCCATTGTATTTGACAGGCCCGCAGTACGGCCCCAACTACCATATCTGGATGCTTAAAGTCAAAGATGAGTTCGATCCTAAGTGGCTCAGCCATCCTCCTGTACCTTTAGCGCACGATGCTTTCGTAGATCGCGCTCCATGGATGCAGTCAATCAAGGATTGGAATCCGCCCAAGGAAGCCGATTTTCCTGTTCCCAAGACCTTTACCTACCCGAAAGTGGACATCAGCAAGATTCCTCTAAACGGCGCTTTGGTAAAAGGCGACCTTTACAAATAGGCCTCAAACTGTATATCAGTCAGGCGGGTTTTACAACCCGCCTGATTTTTTAAAGGATACCGAATTCAAAAAAATAAATAATAATCAAAAAATAGGAGGAATTTAGTATGGAAAGTATGCCATGGTGGACCCCTGAACAAACGGCTTTTATGAAAGAAGTAAAGGAGTTTGTTAAGACTCTGGCCCCGTATGAAGCAAAAACAAGATGGACAAGGGAGTTCCCTTTTGAAATCTACGAAAAAATAGGCGCAAAAGGTTATATGGGCGCATGTATTCCGAAAGAATACGGCGGACTAGGACTTGGCGCTACAGGCGCTTGCATCCTCGCCGAAGAATTTCACTCTGTAATGCCCGGTATCGGAAGATTTGTCGTCGGTAACATGAACGGCGGGGTAAGACAGGTTATAGAGCACGGCAACGAGGCTCAGAAGAAAAAATATCTGCCCGATATTGCAAAATGCGAATTGGGCGCTGTTGTTATAACAGAAGTAACGGCAGGAACGGACGCGGCAGGAATAACCCTGACGGCAAAAAAAGACGGAAACAATTACATCCTTCATGGAAAGAAACGCTTTATCGTCGGCGCCGGCGTTGCCGAACGTTACTTGGTATATGCCTTGACAGACCCTACTCCCGAAGCTGTAAAAAAACGCAAACATCTCACTGCTTTCTTTGTAAAGAGAGGAGTTCCCGGATTTACAACGGAAAAAATTAATGAAATCCTCGCTTTCGAAAACGTTCAGAACGGATCTCTCGACTTCAACAATGTAAAAGTTTCTGTTGAAGACAGACTCGGCGAAGAAGGCGAAGCCTGGGAAATCATGATGGGCGGCCTCAACTTTGAAAGAACCGTTATATCGGCCGGAACACTCGGTTGGCAGAGACTTATGCTGAACTATTGCTACCCTTATGCTCAAAGAAGAGTGCAGTTTGGAAAACCGACCATAGACCAGTCAACGAACCAGACAAAATTGGCTAACATGGTATCAAGGCTCAAAGTAATGAGGGCGGCCGTATATCATACCGCCAATCTCTGGGATCTTGAAAAAGACGTTAGCGTTGAAGCCAGCGTAGTGAAGGCTTTCGGCTCTGAAATGACTCTTCAATCGGCTATGGAAGCTACACAGTTGCTCGGCGGCGACGGCGTAAACCGTTTTTACCCGGTACAGAACATATTTGAAGTTGCAAAAACAGAGCATGTAGCCGGCGGAACAATAGAAGCCTGCCACCTGACGATATTCAGGTCGGCGCTTAAAGACTTGAGAGAAGATATTCAGATGCCGCGCCGCGTACTCGACAAAGAAATCGGCGTTCCGGTTCCTGATTACTCAGTTCCTCCCAAGGTTGCTCTAAGCGAAGACAGCCTGCTAAAAGTTCTTGGCGAAGATTACAAAGTCAATCCCGGTCTGCACATGACTTTACCTGACCTCAAGCAGTATCTTGAAGGCGACGATGCCGCTATAGTAGCCGCCATAGAATCGCTTGAAAAACAAGGTCTTGTCATGGTTTACAGGACAAGAAAAGGCGTAGAACTTGCAAAAGCAACCTATGCCGGTCTTGAAAAGGCTTTCCCGAGAGAAGAATACAGATGGTTCCCGGATTGGGCTCTTAAAGACAAAGATAGAAGAATATTCTAATAAACCCGTATCATATGTTTCATAAAAAGCCTGTCTCAAAGACAGGCTTTTTATGAAAACCCCAAAAAAGCCGCCATCATGAAAAATTCTCATGAAAAATACTTGCCACATTCCCAAAAATATTACAATGTGTCCATACTTGGATGATTTTTAGTATTAAATGGTCATATTTTATAATTATATTGCCATAAACTAATAAAGGAGCGCTTATTTGCAGTTAACTCATATACCGGTAGACGGGAACATGCGCTGTCTGGTTGAAATATCCAAAAAATTTCCTGCGCACGTTTTTACAATGAATCTTAGAGAATTTGAAAACGGCTACATAAGCTGGCATTGGCATCCGGAAGTTGAATTTATAGTCGTAGCCGAGGGTATGGCTGAAATCTTCATAGGCGACAGCTCAATAATACTTCAGAAAAACGAATACCTTTTCGTAAATGCCGAATCGCTTCATATGTATATGCCCCGCGGTAAAGAGGAAACAATTCTCAATGTCTTTGTAATACACCCCGAATTGTTTTACCACGGTTCGGATTCGTTACTCAAAGACCGCTATATTGACCCCATAGTAAAATCTTCCTCACTACCCTATTTTTTTCTCGATAAATCAATAGCATGGTGCGCCGAATCATGCTCGCATCTTGAAAAAGTCATGGAACTTGAAAACACGAAAAAATTCGGTTTCGAGTTCGCCATACGCAACCGCCTGTGCGAATTGTGGTACCTGCTTATCACCAATATGTTTGACCTTCTATGCGATACTGCCTCAGACATCTCCGGTACGCGCATCAAGAAAATGATGTCTTACATTCACGAACATTATGACAGTTTACTTACCCTTGAGAATATCGCCATGTCGGCCGGCATAAGCAAAAGCGAATGCTACCGCATATTTAAGAAACACCTTGCGATGAAACCCTTTGAGTACCTCGCAAAATACCGTATAGACATTTCCAAACGTTTGCTTAAAGAGACCAATATGCCGATAGGCGAAATATCCACCGCCTGCGGATTCAACAGTTCAAGCTATTTCACTAAAACGTTCCGCCAAATAACGTCGCTATGCCCCAATAAATACAGGCAAAAAATGCCGATTCAAAATATAAATTCAACAGGAGGAGTTTAAAAAATGGAACTCTGGAAGGATCACATATCTTTAAAAAAAGATATGTTTGAAACGTCTTCGTATATCATTTCCGATGCCGAGGCCTTTACAATTTTTATGTCATTAAAACTTAAAAAACCTTTGCTGATAGAGGGCCCCGCCGGAAGCGGGAAAACAGAGGTTGCAAAAGTACTGGCAGATATAATGAAAGCTGAGCTAATCCGCCTGCAATGTTACGAGGGATTGGATGAAAGCAAGGCGCTCTATGAATGGAATTATCAAAAACAGATTATTGACATTCAACGCACCAAAGATGCAGACGTTTTTGGAGAGGATTATCTGCTTCCAAGGCCTTTGCTTCAAATAGTGCAGACTAGAGAACCTGCCGTACTGCTTATAGACGAGATAGACAAAGTGGATCCCGAATTTGAAGCTTTCCTCATGGAAATACTCTCGGATTTTCAGGTATCTATTCCCGAATTTGGAACTGTAAAAACCGATACCCCGCCGCCTGTGGTTATAACATCGAATGCGGTACGCGACCTGGGCGATGCGCTCAGAAGAAGATGCGTATACCTATACCTTGACTACCCGGGCATAGGCCGCGAAGCAAGTATTCTGATGGGCAAGGTGCCGAATATGCTGCCGTTCCTCGCGTTGCAGATTGCAAGGCTTATGTTCACTTTGAGACAGGAGTTGCAGCTTATAAAGCCGCCCTCAATATCCGAGACCTTAGACCTGGGAGAGGCGGCGCTCGCCATGGGACTTCAGGAGTTGAATCCGGAATTTCTTAATAAGGTAGATTCGCTCTTCCTTAAAACGCGGGAAGACCAGGAACAATATCAAAACAAGGGCGCAGGAAGATGGCTCTACGAAAATATTTAAAACTCTTCATTTCTTTCTTTTCAGGACTTATTAAACGGTTTTTAAACCTCTTCAAAAAAAAGAAGAAAAAACCTGTAAGAAAAGAGAAAGAAAAAGAGATAACGCTAACGTCGATTTACCTCCCGCCTGAAAGCGAAAGAGAGCGTTTATCCGATGTCAAAAGGCCTACAGTTCCTCTTATGGGACAAGATTACGCCCTTGACATACAGCGCAAATCGGCGGGAGACCTTAACGTAAACGAGCATCTTCTCACCGAGGAAGATATAGCTTATGCGAGGAATCGGATAAGAAAGATCGCCCAACGTCTGGCTACAACAATGTCGCGCAACCGCAGACACAGCAGCAAAAAACTTCAAATCGATTTCAGAAGAACCATGCGCCGTTCAATACAAACCGGCGGGATCATGATCAATCTGAGATACAAAGCAAGGGTAATACAAAAACCGAGAATCGCCATTATATTGGACGCATCGGGCTCCATGCAGGTATGGATAAAGATGCTTTTGCAAATAATTCAAGCTATAGGGCTTGAGCTTTCAAAAAAAGAAATTTTCATCTTTTCTCACGACCTTGAATGCGTTACTAAAGACGTAGGCAAGACATGGCGGGATACGGCGCTTGCGCTCAAAAACAGAAAAACATGGGGCGGCACAACAAGCATTTTTACCGGACTGCAGACATTCCAGTTAGAGCACCACGATAAATTTACAACGAAGACTGTGGTACTCATGCTCTCGGATTTATATACCGATGATCCGGTAAAATCGGCCGATGAAGTTAGAAAAATAAGACGCAAAACCAAAGCCTTTTACATCTTCCAGATAGCCGACAAAGACGTTTTAATGGAAGAATATAATACTTATGACGAAACATACGTTCAACCGTTCAGAGGAGCGGCTACAGCTACCTATCAGGTAACCGACCTTAACAGCATGGCCAATGCAGTAAGGAACGTTTGTATAAGAGACAGCTAGAAAACACTTTAATTTAAAGAGGTAAAATTATGAAAATGTCTTACGATACCGAAATAGAAATACCGTTCGATGTATTTGATCTTGACGGTTTTAACTATCTGGTTCCCNACGGCCTGCATATATCGGCAGAACCCATTATAAAGGCCGGAATTTTTGAAATAGAGATAGCTAACAGAAATGTAACGGTTTCGCCGATAACCGGGAAAGACGCTGAAAAAAAATACGAGGCACACCCTAAGCTGCCGGCCACCGAGTTCCTTCTCATATCGGGGACATGGGACAGAGTGGTTATTTTTTCAGATAAATTACTCGAAGTCCTTGACATGGATATAGATACCATTTTCAATTTTTATGCAAAATACGATAAACGCTTAGAAGAAGTTGACGCTACGCAGCTCGTCATAAGAAATGGGCGGCTCTGTATAGGAAACAAACCAACCGAAAATATGCATATAGTTTGGACCGGCCGTGATTTTATCGTGACAACGGCTTCTGCGAAACTGGAACCGGGAGAAGTAGCTGTCGTGGAAGTAGATGGTTCCATAGCCGGCAAAAAATTCAGGTGCAAATACGGGATGTTGGATTACAGAGCAAGTTAAAAGAAAAAACCGCCTTACCGTTTTTTCTTTACTTATAACGAGTAACCTATCAGAATGACTTCTGATATATCCAAAGGAGTTATTATATGATTGCCGAAGACAAATATGTAGTACTGCATTATATAGGTTTATTCGAAGATGGTCAAGTCTTTGATACGACCATTAATGGAGCGCCATTTCAGTTTCAAATAGGAGCAAACCAGGTTGTGCCGGGTTTTGAAAATGCGGTAAGGGAAATGAACGTAGACGACGAAAAAGAAGTCGTGATTCCCCCCGAATTGGGTTACGGACTTTATGATGAAGCCAAAAAACGCAAATTCCCCTTGGAAGAAGTAAAAAAAAGCTTCATACCCCGCGAGGGAATGGCAATAGGATTGCGGACTCCTGATGGAGGACAAATGCCTGTTACGGTAACAAAAGTCACAGATCACGAAGTTGAAATAGATGCGAATCATCCCTTTGCCGGAAAAACCCTTAAATTCAAACTTTTTCTTTTAGAAATAAACAACGAATGGAAAAATTTTGAAGAAATGCACGAACACGGCGATGACTGCAGTTGCGAAGAAGACGATCACGTCCACTAATCCAAAGGCAAGAAGCAATTTTAACAAAGTTGCTTCTTGCAAACCTTTAAAAAAAGCTAGAGGAAATTTCCGGTAAAAGAATCAGTATTGTCGGCATTGAGTTGTTTTTCGTACGCTTGCATAATATCACCGTGAGTTATTATTCCTACAAATCTGTTCGTCCCATCTGAGGTTACGACCGGTATGTTTTCAATATAACTCTTGTCTGTTTCCATCTTTTGTATCGCGACATGCAAGGGCTCGTCCTCGAAAGCAAAGGGAACAGCCAAGGCTATATCCTCGGCTATGATTTTATCTATTATGCTGCTGTCGAGCAATACCTGCCTTAGATTTACATCCTTAAGGGAAAGTACGCCCACTAAGGCATCATCGGCCTCTACAACAATAATTTCGCCATAACCGGAACGCAGAAGCACATTCATGGCATCGCGCAAAGGCGCCTTGGAATCAACCTTATCTATGTCATCTCTCAATATATCTTTCACAAGGGTCTTTTTGAGAATATCCAGATCGCTTCTGCCCTTCGTGCTGGTACTGGTGTTTAAAAGATCTATCGAGTAGGCTGTTCCTTTTTTGGAATACAAGACAACGAGATGAGATACCATTGAAACAAGCATCAACGGCAGAATAAATTTATAGTCGCCGGTCATTTCAAAAACAAGCAGTATTGAAGTAATCGGAATTGAGTTTACGCCCGAAAGCACCCCGCCCATTCCCACAAGAGCGTACGCCGAGGGATCAAGGCGTATATCGAACAGCGCGTTTACCCCGCTGGAAAACAGAAAACCGGCAAATGCGCCCAGTATAATGGACGGAGCGAAAGAACCGCCATAGGCGCCTGCCTTTGAAAACAGGACAATAAAAAAAAGTTTAAGGACTAAAATAATCCCCACAAGCGCGACCGGAACATTATTCTTCAAAACATTGTTTAAAACATCGTAGCCCATACCATATATCTGGGGGAATTTCAATAAAACAAAACCAAAAGCAATTGCAGCAGGCAGTATCTTTAAATACGGATTGGATATTTTGAGGAAATTTTCAATGATATTGTTTATAACATCAGACAAATAAAAATATGAAAGGGCTATAATACCGCAAAATACGGCAAGTCCGAGGAAAAACGGGTAAGTATATATTTCGCCAAGATGATAATCGGGAATAGTAATCATCCCTCCATAACCCAAAAATGCCTTCGCAACGATATTTGCCACAACGCAAGATATTATCAAGGCGCTCAAAGCGCGGTTTCTCATATCATTTAAGAGAACGACCTCTATACCAAAAAATACTCCGGCTATAGGGGCGTTGAAAACAGCAGATATGGCAGCCCCCGCTCCTGCAGCGGTATACATCATCATATCGCCCTTTTTAAGCTTGAGCGCCTGCGACATAAAAGAACCGATTCCGCCTCCTATTTTAGCCGAAGGGCCTTCGGGGCCGAGTGGAATACCTGTCCCTATTGAAATAATGGGGGCTATCAGGTGAAATATAGTCTCTTTGATCGGTATAAATCCCTGATTAATCAAAATAGCCTTTATTACGGTGACAACGCCCTTCTGTTTTGCAATAGTTGGCGCAAGATAGGTCATTGTTGCAGTAAGTATTGNTNCAAAAATCGGTATACCCACTATATAGTACTTGGTAAAAGTATTGGCAAGCCAAACGCTGTTGTGCTCAAAGAATAAACTGGCTTTTTCAATAAGAAAATGAAATATTACTCCGCAGCCGCCGGCCAATACCCCCAGCAGTACCGAAAGAAAGATATGCGAAGCATATATATATAATTCAGTATTGATAAACGACTTTATTGAACGTTCACTTTCACTCTGTCCGGCATCACCTTGTTTTTTCTCAGTAACAAACGCTGAAAAAAATGTAAGCATTTTTTTCAACACCGGCCGCGGTTGTGCGCCGTCTGCAGAAAATTTTCGTTCTATATTATTACTGTATGCCTGCTGATATCCATCATCATCCTGGATTTGGGCCGAAATCTCGAAAAGCGGATGCGCCATTTTATCAATACCAAGCAGACATTTTCTGAGAGAAATAAAATTTTTAACCGTTAAAATGTCATCGCCTAAAGGGTACTGAGCCAATTCATCGGTAATAAGTTCAAGCAGGTAGTTTAGACTTACGTCTTTGTAAGACGTAAACTCTGTATCCGAAATATTCAGGACAGCAAGCCTTTCGCCTAAATTTTGAGAATGTTCAGATATAATCCTTCTGATCTCATCAATGGACAAGCCGGCTTCAACCTCTTCATAGTTATCTTTATGAAAACAATAATCCTCAGATACAAAGTTCATTTCTCTGTCATAGCTGTACTGCTTAAACATGAAAAGTTTTTTAGCTTCATTGGCTTTCACAAGTTCCATTGCATAAGCCTTTTGTGAAACATTCTTAAAAAGTTTCGTGAGATTCATCGACTTGAAGATAGAC
>JGI24702J35022_10002339_pt1 | contig 11591 bp, 2 predicted proteins | sample TergutTh196P4_FD_35022 | JGI IMG/M metagenome (IMG submission 35022)
CGAGCGAGACGGGTCGCCGGTCACTGCGGCGACAATGCAGGATCCGACGGGCGCAGCCGCGTTTACACTGGAGTGGGATCCTGTGGCTGATGACGGCATTGATCCAGGAACATACGATATCTATTCTTTCTGGATGCAGGCGACAGGCCAGTCTCCGACTCCTTCGGCGACCCGGAACTATACCATCAATTACATGGATCGCGCCGGAGTGGATCTGTTTATAAACTATTATGATACCGAATTCTTTACCGGCAGTTTCAGGGATACGATCATAAACAGCGGCCGGGGCGAAATGTACATGGACTCTCTGGAAATCAGCGCCACCAACGGTTTTCAATTCTGGGGCTACTCGATGCTGGATGAATTCGAGGCGAGGCGCGGCTACGATATAACGCCTTATCTTCCTTTTATCGTGAAGAGCGGCGTCCGCTTTATAAACTACGGCGCCAAACTTCTCGATGATCAGGGCAATGATGACCGCGTAACCCTGGACAAAATCCGCAATGACTTATACGAGACTATGACGGATATGTACATCTACAATATGCTCATCCCGTTGAAAACCTATCTCAACGACGCCATGAACATGACGACGCGCGCGGAAATCACCTACGGCCAAAACTTTGAGATCTCCAGGCCCGCCGTCGGCGTCGATCACGTTGAGACCGAGCAGTACGAGTTTGGAAATCAAATCGATTCCTTCCGCAACTTAGCCGGGGCGTCCCACGTGTATGGCAAACGGCTTTCTTCCGAGACCGGCGCCGGTTTCGCAAACCATGTACATCCGCAATTTCAATTCATGCAGATGATTAATACGCAGTACGCCTCCGGAATCAACCATATACAGTTCCACGGTTACTCCAGTATAGAGGGTGCGGACGATAACGGCGCCGCCAATCCCGGGACGTATTGGCCAGGCCATGAAGGCATGTATGCAAGGCACTCCCTCCGTCTGGGCCCCCGCCAGCCCGGCTATCGTTTCTATGATGATTGGATGCCTATGTTGGCAAGAACTCAGAAGATCCTGCAACTGGGCAAAGTTCAGATGGATCTGGCCGTCCTGCGCACGGATTTTCTGCACGACCAATTGCCGTGCGAAGGCCTATTTGACTATATGCGTCATGACAGGGCCAAATATCTGAAGGATCTTTCGCTGCAAAGAGCTGGGTACACCTACGATTACTTTGCTCCGGCAATTTTGGAAGAATTAAAGGCAAGCGGTGAAACACTGTACAGCCATGCCGAAGGCCTGATTCCCGACAACGCCGGGTACCAGGCTGTGATCCTTTACCAGGAAGGGCTACGGGTCGAAAGCGCCGAGGTTCTTTTGGAGCTTGCAAAACAAGGCCTCCCAATCATCATCATAAACGGCTTGACCGAAGATCTCTGGTGCGGAAGAGCCAGCGGCGCAGAAAAACATCGCACCAGGACACATGAGAAGGCCGCGGTTTACTCCCTATCCCTTGGGCGAACCGACGCGGAGCTAGCTTTAGTCATGGATGAGATGAAATTATTGAACAACGTCGTAGAAATCGACGCGAACGTAGATCTTAACGCCGATTCGCTAGACCCGGATTATGAGAAGAACTACGTTACGGGTAAAACAGGCCTCCTTGAACAGCTCCAGGACATGAACATCCTTCCGCGCGCCGAGTTTGGAACATCAAATGATGACTTTTTAACTTTGACGCGCAGGACGGATAACGAGCTGTATATGTACGTATATAACTTTAAGTGTGACGAAGACTATTACGGCGTTCCGACGGGCGCCGCGCCTAAGTCTACAGTCACAATGAGCCTGGACGCCGTAGGAAAACCCTATCGATATGACCCCTGGACCACAGAGATGACCGAGGTGGCCCAATACAAGATCGAGGACGGCCGCACAGTATTTGACGTAACTCTTGAAACCGGCGCGACGGCTTACTACATTCTAAATCTGCAAGACTCAGGCAACGGAATTCACGCCGTATCTTCCGATGCAGACAGCGTGCTTTTGGTCAACGGAAATCTGGCTGTGCGCGCAACCGAAAGCGGTGAATATACAACCTCGTTAAGCAACGGGGAAACCATTGTCCAAGGGATCACGTCGCCTGACAATATCAGCCTCTCCGCATGGGATCTGGTTGTCGAGAGCTGGGACGCTGGCGACAAAGTAATCATTTCGGAAGATCGCGGTAAAGGATACACAACAAAAGAGGTCTACTATGAAACAAAAAAGGCGAACATCGACGTAGGGCCAACCGCGCTGATCCCATGGATGGATATTCCTGACGTAGGTGAAACAGTGTCAGGGCTCGGCTTCTACACAACTTCATTCACCCTGCCCAGCGATTGGTCGGTCAACAACGGCGCGTACCTGGATATCGAATCCACAAGCGGGAATTTGGGCGCTGTGTATGTAAACGGAGAGAAAGCCAGGGCGCTTGACTTCCTTGTCCGCAAGCTGGATATTAGCGATTTGCTGCAACCGGGTAAAAACGATATCCGGGTTGAAGTATCCAGTCAGTTGGGCAATGTTGTTAAGAGCAGGGGTTACGCTTTCGGGACCAGGCCGGCCGGCACTGATGTGACCGTCGACTACAAGAATTACGGCATGGTAGGCGAAGTTAATCTAATCACTTACACTGTGGCAGAGATCGAGCCCACATATCCGGCCTCTGTCTACGGATTGACGGTGAATTATAAGACATATCCTCTTGGCATTGACAAAGACAACGTCGCTTTCGGCTGGAAGATGGCGTCTGAAGTCACCGGGGAGGGTCAGAAGAACTATCAAATCGTCGTGCGCGAGGGTTCAGCCAGCGGATCTATCGTTTGGGACAGCGGCAAGATAGCCAGCGGCTTGTCAGTAGCAATTCCATACGGCGGAAATCAGCTGAAAGTGGAAACCCGTTACTACTGGACTGTCACGGTGGAAACCGTGAAAGGTGAAACATGCAGCGGTTCCGGTTGGTTCGAGACAGGTACGGATTGGAGCGTCGGCGGCGCGGAATGGATCACGATCCCTGATTTCACAAATAGCGTAAATGGGATTCTCTTTCGCACTGAACAAGCGCTGACGGGTTCCGATGTAACCTCCGCGCGGCTGTACATGACCGCCCTGGGCGCCTATGACGCCTATATCAATGGCGAAAAGGCGCTGTTAAACGGTCAGAATGTTATGATGGCGCCAGGCGCGGGAGAGGCGTACCTGTCACTTACATATCAGGCCTATGACGTCACGGATTACATCTATGGCAATCGGGTTACACTGGGCGCCCTTGTGGGCAAAGGATGGTACGGAAGCGGCAAAGGCGGTGGTTTCGACAACACCGCTATAGGCAGTTCCGGCCTTAGGGAACTATGTATCCTCGGCAAACTAGTCATCGAATACGCAGACGGCTCTCAACAGATCATCGGAACAAACACATCGGACTGGCTGGTCAGCAGCACAACGCCGCTGGGCGCGAACGCTATTGTCAGCGGTGAAACTTATAACGGTATAACCGCCAAGGAAATAGCCGGATGGAATCAAAACGGTTTCGATGTCTCTGATTCAACCACTTGGCAAACCCCGCAGGGCAATCTGACGTATATAGGCGAACTGCGCGCCAACGACGACAGCTTGGTCTATGATTACAAAACCATGCCGTTTATAGACGCGTACGTTTATAATACAAGCGATATAATACCAGGTGAGCAGAGCAGCAACCAATATGGCGCAGTGGCAGGTGAGATCCATTACTCTTTCGGCGAACTCATCCCCTTAAAAACAGGTGATATCCTGGTACTCGACTTCGGACAAAACTGTGCGTCGGTACCCGAAATCCTGATTAGCGGACCGGAAGGAACAACACTTACAATTCAGCCAGGCGAGAGCCTGAGCGATGGCGACACATTCAGCGGCGGCGGTTGGCCAACGTTCGGTGACCCAACTGGCTATGCGAGTGGAGAGGTTTTCCCGGGTGTGGTCGCCGGTAAGTGGACCTATATACTTGGCGGCAGTTCGGCTTCAACTCCCGAGTACTACAAACCGCAATTCCATTTTGGCGGTCACCGCTATCTGCAACTTACAGCCACTGCGGACATCGTCGTACATAAAGCAAATAATGTGGCCGTCTCCTCGGTTGGCGCCGAAACCGTGACGTTTGATTCTTCTAACTGGATGCTGAATCAATTTGTCGAAAATTCTAAATGGAGTCAAGTGAGCAACTATAATTCTGTACCCACCGATTGCCCGACCCGTGAGTACACCGGCTGGACCGGAGACGCACAGGTATTTGCAGAGACAGCTTTGTACAACTTTGACTCAACCGCCCTGTTTAAGCACTACAATGTGCTTATGCAGGAGCACTGCGCGGTACAGGGATCCTATGATACGTCGCTGCCCAGCCAAAGCACAAGAGAAGCGGACGAGGTGGTCGGATGGAGCGATGTTGGCGTGATCTTCCCATGGCAGTATTATATGCAGACAGGAGATATATCCATGATGAAATACTCATGGGATTCCATGAACATCTATGTTGACAAACTCAACAGCGGCACAGATTTTAGCGACCCTAACACGGACAAGTTCAAGCACGGTTATACGGCGCCCATCACATGGGGCGACCATAACAACAAGGACCAGGCGCCCAGATGGGATTTCCTGAGGGCTATCTACATTTATTATGATAACCTGCTGTTGGTAAAAATGGCCGAGGTACTCGGCAATGACGCCGGCGTCGCTAAGTATACTCCCTTTGTAGAAGCTGGGCGTAATTATATCATTAAACGTTATCTGGACTCCAACGGCAATGTACTAAGTGGTTCAAAAGATCCGGCGGACAGAATGCAAATGGCCAACGAAGGCAATGCTGTTGATAACGCGCAGACAGCCCTTGCATACATGATTTTGCTGGAACTCTATGACGAGCCTTGGCAGCTCCAGACAATGGCGGCAAACCTGATCAAGAGTGTGCGTAATGAAAATCAGACGGTCAGCACAAACCGCGGAGAAAACACCCTTTCGGTTGGGTTCCTGGGCGCTCATACGTTGATGCCTGCGCTTGGAAAATCCGGACAAATCGACACAGCTTATGCCCTGATGACAAACACTGCGCCGTACGGTTTGAGCTATTCAATCGCTTCGCCGCCCGTAGCTGCGACATCCTCCTGGGAAGTCTGGGCTCTCTGGGAAGAGGGAACCGGATATAAATCAGGGGAATCCCAGAACCACTATGCTTACGGCGCGCCGGCCCTGTGGCTTTATCAGTATGCACTGGGCATTCAAAGAGACGAAGACCAGCCCGGCTTTAAGCACTTCATTTTACAGCCCCAGCCATACCAGGCGTTGAGCTTTGCTAACGGCAGTTATGATTCATACTATGGTACGATAAAGAGCGGATGGACAACCGCCAACGGCAAGGTTAGCTCCTATAGTTGTGTAGTTCCGGCTAACACCACCGCGACTCTGTATCTGCCGGCGACTCTGACGACGGCGCCGGCTGGCGCCACCGTGGTCGGCTCTATGATTCACAATGGGCTCAATTGCACCAAGATCGAGCTTGAGTCAGGCGCTTATTCCTTTACAGGGCTCACGGCGACTGTCGAAAGGGCGACCGTGTTTTTCGACGCCAACGGCGGCTCAACCGTCAGCCCGATCACAAAAAATCTGGGTGAATCGGTTACGGCCGCGGAGGCGGCTGCCACTCGATCCGGTTACAACCTTGAAGGATGGTACACATCCTCGGCGTTTACCCCAAGCACAAAAGTAGCATTCCCATATACAATTAATGGAAACATGACCCTCTATGCTAACTGGACGCAGATTGCTACGCCTACGCCCACGCTTCCGCCGCCGAAAGGAAATTATGGCGGATCGCAAGGTAAGGGATTATCCTCGGCGCCGCCAACACCGGCGCCAACCCCAACCCCCACACAGTCTGAAGCGCCTGGCGGAGAGCCGGGGGAAGCGCCAGGTTCTGAGCCGACGCCGGCGCCCACTTCCGGTCAGTCGACGAAGCCTCAATCAATGATGGCGGATATTACACCAGACTATTGGGCGGCCGAGTTCATCGACGGTTTGGTTGCCCTCGGCATTGTAGACGGATACCCAATGCCTGACGGCTCGCGCGAGTACCGTCCGGAAAACGAAATAACAAGGCTCGAAATGGCTAAGCTCATTGTAGCAAGCCTTGATCTGGAACTGATATACGACTATGACGGATCTGATACGTTTGCCGATTGGGACAGCGTCCAGGAATGGGGCGGACCGTACATGGCGGCGGCTATAGAAGCAGGAATTGTTCTGGGCTCCGCAGAGGAGGGCGGCCTTTATTTGAATCCGGATAATAACATTATTCGTGAGGAAATGATTGCAATGTGCGTACGCGCCCTTGGGGCGGAAGTCCCCGGAGGCGGAGAATGCAGCGCGCCCGGCTTTGACGCGGTGTCCGAATGGGCCATGGACGACGTCGCGTTTGCCGTAGAAAACGGGATGATAAACTTACGTCAAGGCAATGTGGCGCCCGCGGCGAACGCAACCAGGGCTGAAGCGGCCATGATACTCTACAAACTGATAGAGTATCTGGGATTGTAGACTTACAGGCTATATGCGGGAGTCGCAGGCGACGTTGGAGACAGCGTCTTAGATTCTTCGATGTCCCGCTTAACGAATGCGCATGCTATACGCATGCCGTCAGGGTTACTGACCCCTACTGGGTCTGAATAGTGGCTAAAAACGACGAATCTCCCTTCGCGTTTTTTGTAAGTGGATCAGCGGCAAGGTTTCTCCTTGCCGCTGACTTCACACATAGTATCAGCGTATTATTATCACGATGCGCTTAAGACTACATCAAATATCCGTTTTTCACCAAACTCCACCCATTTGGCATTCGGCTGCCTTTTAACGCCTTTGTGGAAATCAATCATCAGCAGTTAGCGCACAGAGAAACCTTTACTGTATATGGGAGGGTTTGTCAAGGATTGTGGAATTTGTATGAATTGTAAAAAATTTTGCTGAAGAAATCATTTTTTTATATTTTATGCTTCATTAAAGGTATTTTTTAGAAGACTTTAAGCATCAGCAACTATAATAGAGAGTAAGTACTGGTTTACATACTCATACCTATCCTCGGGGAATTCCTGTTAAGAAGGAGCGGATGCCGATTACAGCTAAAAATATTTCAGATAAATATACAACAACAATCAACCACAAACACAAAATAGATAAAAAGGAGAATACTTTCTATGACCAAAAAGGTATTATTGCAAAAAACCCTATTGCAAAAAACATCCTTGATTTTGGCAATGGTTCTAATGGTTGGACTTCTCTGCGCGGCTCTTCCAAGCTCGGCTGGAGCTGTGGGAACTGACGACAGCTTTGCGACTATGTTGCATGACGAGTTGGATGACCCGGGACTTAAATACGGAATCGAAGCCAGATGGTGGCTGGCGGAGGGCACACATACCGATGACCAATTAAAAAAGGCCATAAAAACAGCGTATGACGCTGGCTATGGCGCGGTTGAGTTTCTCACGCGCAATAAAACCGGCATTGATAAACAGAGGTACTCATGGGGATCAGAAGAATGGGCGCATGACTCGGCTCTCATAATCAGAGAGGCGGCAAAGTACGGTATGGGCGTCAGCTTCACAAGCGGTACCAATTGGGCGACGGCAAACCTTCCAAACATAACGCCCGACGATGAAGCAGCCTCCCAAATGATCAGTTTCATGAACCAGCGCGTCAACAGTGGAACCACGTTTTCCGGCTCGCTGCCACGGACCAATATAACTGGTCGAAACATAAACAAGTATACCTTAGTCAATGTCATGGCCTACCGCGTGAACAATAACCCTGAGGAGATCGGGGATCCGCTCTGGAGAAAACCAGACTTGCATCCTTTATATCTGTCGCATATCCCGCCTGTCTCTCTCAATAGGCTCCTCACATCCACCCGCTTTCCCGCGTATAACCCCGTAACAAAAACATATCTGGATCTGGCAAATCCCAATAGCTACATAAATCTGACCAATCTAGCGGTCCAGGCAGCGCCGGGATCAAACGACTGGACACTGGACTGGACTGCTCCGGACAACGGCGACTATGAATTAATGGTTTTCTGGATGCATGGTACTGGTCACACAAGCCAGCCATCCATCACTCCGTCCAATGCCAATGTTACGATAGATTATATGTCAGGAAAAGGCGTCGACGCGCTTATAGAGTATTGGGAGAACACCATCCTTACGCCTGAACTGGTCGACGTGATCAAGGATAACGGTCGTTGTCAGCTCTATATGGACTCGCTGGAATTGTCCAGCAGCGCCGCAAAAGGAAACCATTATTGGTGTTCAAGCTTCCTGGATGAGTTTGAAACACGCAGGGGCTATGATCTGACGCCGTATCTTCCCTTTATTGTGCGTACCACTGACCGCACGGTTGAATATTACTATGAGGTAGGCGGCGAACTGCAGGGCGCCATAGATAAGGTCCGCCTGGATCTGTACCAAACGCTTACTGAGTTATATTCCCATAACACACTGGAACCATTACAGGAATGGCTGCACAGCATGAATATGACTCTCCGGTGTGAAAACTCCTACTGCCAGACATTTGAAATCACTTATCCGATGCAATATATTGATTCAGTGGAAACGGAATCATACGAGTTCATGGATCAGATCGAGTCCTTCCGTAACATGAGCGGCGGGACCCACGTATACAATAAGGTGCTCTCTAGCGAGTCAGGCGCGCAGTATAGCCGGTACAGCACCAGCTTTGACCGTCTTCTCAACATGATGTACGCCCAATTCGCCGCAGGTATCAGCCGCACAGTAGTCCATGGATATTCGTTGGAATCCGGGCCCACTCTCGCTGAAGCCGCCTGGCCGGGACATGAAAACACCTATGCCATATTTACCCCACGTGTGCCTTATTGGCGTGACAGCATGGATATCAATACGCAGATAGCGCGGCTGCAAAAAATCCTGCGCGACGGCAAATCCCGGATGGACGTTGGAATATTACGTTATGATTACCAGCTGTGGAGCTATAATGATCAGACCTTCTATGACGCGATGGAGGAAGAGTACGGTTTTTATTGGACTGACTTGACATTGCAGCGCGCCGGATACACATATGACTATTTCTCGCCGGAAGTGCTTCAGCACAACGAATATGCCTTTTTGAACGACGACAAGACTTTTGGCAATGCCGCTTATCAGGCTCTTGTCCTCTATCAGGAATGGCTTCCCTATGAGAGCGCCCAAGCTCTTCTGGAGCTTGCAAAAAATGGCCTGCCGGTCGTTATTGTTAGCGGTGATTCCATAGACTATCAATGGGGAAAAATCTTCAAGACGCATAAGGGCGGCGCAACACAGACACCGTCCTTCGACGGGAATGACGCCCAGCTTGCCGCAGTTATGGCGGAAATAAAGGAACTTGACAATGTTAAGGTAATCCCGTCTCAGGCTGACGCCTATGACGCCCTGATCAATCTAGGCGTTCGCCCGAGAGCGGAATTCACAAAGCCAAGTGGAAAGCTGTATACCGTGACCAGGGATTGGGATGACAAGCGTTTCCTGTATGTATACAATTACAAGTTTGACAAGTTTGATGAAGGAGATCGCTATACAGGCGATATCATCGTCGACGGAGAATATATACCTTATATATATGATCCATGGACAGGCGACGTGACCCGGATAGGTAACTATACCGTCGACGCAAACGGAAATACAGTGTTGACGGTCTCTCTCAACCCTGGCGGAATGAAAGTGTTTGCGCTCGATCCCAAAGAGGATGAAAAGCTGCATGCAGTTTCCAGCGATGCCGACAGTCTATACTATTCCGGAGATAACCTAATCATGCGCGCCTCTCAAAGCGGTGAATACACAAGCTTATTGAACAACAGCGATATCGTTAAGACAAGCGTTACAGTACCCGAAAACATACCATTGCCTTTATGGGATCTGACTGTAGAGAGCTGGGAGCGTACAACCGGTGATGATTATATCACCTATACTGAGGACAGAGGCCTTGGGTATATATCTACAGAATATGAATACCCAACAATCAAGAACAATATAAACGTAGGTCAAACTGAGCTTATCAGCTGGAGGAATATTCAAGCTCTTAGGCGTACATCGGGGAGCACAGTAACTTCAGTTTCCGGTGTTGGGTCTTATACCACATCGTTCACTCTACCTACTAATTGGAACGCCGGCAACACCGCCATATTCAAGGCGGAATCCCTCGGCGGATCCACTGCGCGGGTATATGTTAACGGCGTAAAGGCGGACGCAGTGGACATATTCGACGTTAATCTGGATATCACTGATCTGGTCCATCCCGGCGAAAACACGATCGAGGTACAAATCGCTACAGGACTAACAAACTACCGTCTTGGCATAAATCAGGCTTCCGGCGGAGCAAGCGACATTGGGGGGCCCTACGATTACGGTATGCTCGGGGAAGCCGCAATTGTTACCTACACCAATGCGGTAGTAATCCCCAACGTTCTAGCCTATATCCGCACGGATGAAGCCTCTGTTGGCGTCAACTCACCGACCTCCTACACTATATCCCTGAGCAACGCGCAGGGCGCCGGCGTTGTCACTCTAAGTTTCACAACCGACAGCAGGTATCTGGATCTTTACAATGCGACTGCGCTGAACAGCTTCTCGATTATTGATCCGCTTACATGGGAATATATTGGCGGTCAAGTCTGGAGGGGAACCGTGAAATTGTATTGTCCCGGCTTTGTTCAGAGTAGCGCCCCGATTGATATCTTGAACATTAGTGGGATGGCGCTCGATCTCCTCGGCGACACGACGGTCACTCTCACAGGCATTACGGTTACGGGCGACATGTACGGGTTCTCCGGCGACATGCCAAGCGTGATCATGACGGCTGAAGCGGCGACATCCATCGTGTCAAAGACGGTGTTCTCCAAGTACGACCTTAACCATGACGGCAGGATCGATGAGCTCGATCTGGCTATTGTGGTTTACTACTACCTTGCAAATGACCTGGAAGCCGACTGGGATGTGGTGAAGTTTGACATAGCCTCAGCCAAAGACTGCGACGTAGCTCTCAATGGCAGGGTCGACTTAGCCGACATGATCGAAGTCATCGCGAATTACTGCGATTCGTACTAAATGTAGCTTTAAGCGGAGGAGACAGTATATCTCTTTCGGGAAAGAGCCGTTGAACGGAGCCGCCACATTGTATAATTTCGGTTCAACGGGAAGCGGATGAATAACGCGACGTTTCCCTTTTGAACACATACATCCTTCTTCTTTTCGAAATGGAACTCGCAACGAAAAAACGTCGCGGGTTTCCATTTCAATTTTCACATCAAGGCCGGCGCCCTAACTTTACTAACTATCTATACTTTTTCTCCTTTTCACTTGGCATGGGGCTGGCGATTGAGACTCGTCAGCCCCATCGCGTAAATATGACCACAGCGGCAAACCTTGCCTTGTCCAATCCGTGGCGCGGTCAACAGCTTCATTATTTTATCCGCCCCCACCAATAGAGGCGGGGATCCTGAGTTAAGACTCCCGCCTCTTCAGGCGGACGGTTTCTATTGAGTCATGGGCGCAGGGTGATAGAGAAGTCT
>JGI24702J35022_10002340_pt1 | contig 11588 bp, 1 predicted proteins | sample TergutTh196P4_FD_35022 | JGI IMG/M metagenome (IMG submission 35022)
CTCCGAGTGAAGCGAGGAGAAAATGGCGCGTCCATAAAATAGTTTTACTTGCCACTAGTATTTATAGCTCGCCAAATTTGCAACAATTTGTGGGTTGCGGCAAAGCCCGCTTTAGCAACTTAGCTTTCAGGAACTGCAATAAAAAACAAGTTGTTTAAACCGGAAGTTGCTAAACGCCGCGCGAACAGCGCGGCGCCAGCGCCTCGCGCTCGTGAGGCGAGGGGAACCGCGCTTCGCCGAGCCGAGTTGGGTTGCGGGCGAAGCCCGCTTTGGTAGCGTCGGGATTGCCACGTCGCTTCACTCCTCGCAATGACGTTTATACCACTCTCTGCACCCTGTGAACAAGTGTTCTCCGCTGTGGCGGGAGTGTCGAAAGAGTCGAAAGAGAGCATAAAATATTACATTTGTGTTACATTTTGCGACATGAGTTCTCCCAAGAGTAACCATGTGAGGCCATGTGGCGAAGCTTGCTTTAGCATGGCTATTGACACATCATGCGAGGTATTTTATAATAATATACAAATTTGACATCTTCAATTAGCACAAATATTGCAAATATGCACCACCGTCAATACTGCACTGTTGTGTGAAAGTGCAAGACAGGGGAGGGTTTGCCTATAGTGATAATATCACACCTTGGCCCGGTTCACATTTCTAGCAACCAATATCAGAATATATAGACGACTCTTTTTTTATGCCCAAATACGCAAATGAATAAATAATAAATCATAAACGATAGTGTTTAAACATTTTATCAGATAGCTGGAGAAAAGACTAAACAGGGGGGAGGTGTTTTCAGAGAGCATTCATATATGATCGGTTTCGCTTAATTGCGTTCCACTGAAGGCGCGAGATGAACAAGAGAGCACAACTTTAAAAGCGAAGCTGAAAACGGAGAGCTGTAACTCCGGAGCAAAAGAGGCTGAAAACGGAGAACCGCAACTCCGGAGCAAAAGGGGCTGAAAACGGAGAACCACAACTCCGGAATAAAAGGGGCTGAAAACGGAGAACCACAACTCCGGAGCAAAAGGGGCTGAAAACGGAGAACCGCAACTCCGGAGCAAAAGAGGCTGAAAACGGAGAACCACAACTCCAGAGCAAATGAGGCAAAAATATACAAGGAGAAAAAAGAATGAAACAGTATTTTAAATTATTGTCGCTGATTCTTGCAATCTGTATGCTCATTGGCTATATACCTGTGACAGCCGCTGAATCAGACTCGCACCAGGCAGATGACCTAGTCGGGATCACAGACACGGTAAACCAAATCGCACCAGGCGTTGGAGAAGGAGAGGAAGGAGATCCCGGAGACTTTAACGGTCCTGAAAGTTTTGACTATCCGGATGAGATTGACTATCCGGATGAGATTGACGATCCGGATGATGTTAACGATCGGGAAGATGTTGAAGGCGAAGAGGAAGTCAAACCGACCGATGCCGGGGCGGTGTTGGATGAGCCGGCTGGCGGAGTCGAAGAAAACGAAGAGTTGGAATTACTGCCGATGGAAGTGGATGACGTTTCCATTGGCGATGGTGTAATTCTGATAACAGTAGACAAATTTATGGACATGTGGGTTTACCGCTACGACAGCGGAGTTCCGACTCTTATGGCGGGACCGGTTGAAAACATGGGAGAGAACGGCGCAACTGCCCTGACAGGCGCCCCCTGGGCGGACGGGTTACCATGGTCTACTGCATCCGGAGGGCTGAACGCCAACTCCGCCAAGTTGTTCTCACCCAGGTCGGGGTATGTAACAACGTGGACGCAAGACGGGACGGGAACCAACTCTGACAGATTAACCCACGGAAATGCGCAGTATGAAGCCTTTATACCCAATGGCGATAATTTTATGAAACAAGACGCGAATTACGAATACGACGTAGAAACATGGCTGGGAAAAGGTAAACGCGTTACTATCACAGCCATTAACGCAGACTTGGATCTCACGCGTAAAGTTGTCTTGGAAATAGCGGACGCCCTTCCGGGCGAGGCGGCGTATTCGAGCTACTATACGTATACTGGCGCCGAGCCTTCTATTAAGATTACGAAGTTTGTTGAAAGCAATCTTATGATTAAGGAACCTGTGAAGCCAACCAGACTGACGATTGGCAGCTATGACAGAATCGACGCGGGGCTCTGGTTACTTTGCGGCGCTCCCACAAGCTGGGGTTACGATTATGTAAGGCCCGTATTTTATGATATGGGAACAGGAAATGCCGCGAGCTTTAATCAAACCGGAAATACATACAGCAGCCCCGGCGGGAACGCCTCAATTTCCAAGAACAACTGGAACTGGGGCGCCGACGCCGGTTTCCCGCTAAACGCTTTCTATGGCGCAACCATAGGCCTTTCCATTGGCTCCCTTATGCCATATAACGTGTACGGCCTTGAAATGCCTGTCCGCGGCAGTGGGCTGGGGACAACTGTGGATACCCGAAATAACGAGACTGCGTATACATGGATGGGCTGGCCGGGGAAAACTCTTGCTCAAAATCAGGAAACGTTTATTGGAACGAGCCTTCTGGCCGTGCATAACGGAGACTATTATGACGGCGCGGCCATGTACTCAAAGGCAATGGATAACTTAAGCGCCGCCGCGATGGTAAAAAGCGGCTTATCCGCCTCAGACGTTGGTTTGTGCAGACTGGCGAAAGCCGATGAACTACCAGACTGGAGTTATGGTCGTTCCTGGGAAACATGGGGCTACGGCTCAGGTTTCTCGACCGCTAACGTAATGGACATGGCGCCGGAATTTAAAGCCCTTGGAATAACGTCCGTCACGCTCGACGCCGGATGGTACAACAGGACAAATACGGAGGGCGAGGGTATATATCTGCCCGCGCCGTCAAAGTGGGAGGCGTGCGCGCCAAAACTTGCAGCGTACTTCAACGAACCTCCGCTGCCCTGTACGACTCCCGAGGAAGCCGTAAAGGTTGTCGCCAGGTTCAACGACTATTTCCACGATAACGGGATTAAAGTCATCGCATGGGTCATGGAGCCAAACGGGCGCACCAGCGGTCCGATGATAGATGAACATCCAAACTGGTTTGCCAGAAGCGCCGACGGATCAACCAAGAACGCGGACGGAGGCAATTATCGCACACTCTGCACCGGGAATCCGGAGGTCTTAAACGAGTTTACAACATATTTCGCTAACATGATATTTGGAGAGTATGGATTTGACGGCGTAAAGGGTGACTCGTTCTACGGCGTCTCGCCGTGTTACGGCGCTGACGGCCTGGGCAACGGCCACGGCCACGACGGGGATATCTACGCGAATATTAAGTATTACGGAAAGTTTTTCAAAAACATATACGACAAGGCAAACCTCATCAGAGGGGCGACGACGACCCTGGGCGGCCCCATTGTTGACAGCGAGAAGGTCGCGGTTATGAAAAACTGCATGTGCGGGCAGGCAATGGATTATTTCGTATGGGCCGGCACAAACCGCCCCATACCCGGGGATCATGTCGGAAGCCGTCAGGATCGTTACCTTGTCAAGATGTACAAAGGCTTTTATGGCGCCAACTACATGGTTGACACGGATCATAATTTCCTGGGTAATCTGACTACAGTCGACGAAGACGAGAGGCGCGGGCCGATCGATTATGTTTCATATCTCGGTACCGGCGCTGCCATGTCGACAAAATACTCAACCCGCAGGTATAATACCGCCAGCGGCCGCATCATGCGGTATCCGGGGGAGGATGATTATACCGCCACAAACACAAGCACGGGCTCTTCAAACATCGGCCTTTATAAGTGGGGGGAGACAGTCAGGTGGAGCGCGATAGCGGATGATCTCGAACTGTCCTCAAAGAATACTTACTTCCGGAATTTATACAAGTACGGGCTTGTATACCCTGAAGCATATGCGTTTAGGAATGGCGACGACATGATCTATTCCTTCTACGCGACAAACAATACGACTTCATCTCTCAGGGGCGCCGTGACGCTCGACCCGTGGGGAACAGCGTACATAAGCGCCAATACCTACAGCGGCAGCGTTGAATTGTGCGGTTTGAAGCCGGGCGCGAAGCATTACATTACAAATGCGGAAACGGGTAAGCAATACGAAGGGATAGCAGATGCAAACGGCGTCGTCATACTTGACGAAATATCGTTTATAACCGGCGCGATATTTAAGGCTTCCGAAGTTCAGACAACCTCGGTCACAGGAAAAGTGTTTGACGGCGTGCTCGACGAGAATATTGCGGGCGCCGATCTGGAACTCCTGGACGAGCACGGCGTCCCCGTGCCGGGCGTCTCAAAAACGGCGGCCGATTTAGATGGATACTATTGTTTCCCGATCGTTCCCGACGGTACGTACATTATAAAAGTCACGACATATAAGGGCGACGACGGAAAACCGTATACGTCATTTGTTACCGCCGAGCCTTATGACGACTATACCACAGCGGCCTTTACCGTGACCGGCGGCGAGTTCGCGCTGGACATTGACCTGACCGGGGGGTCGGGACCGGCGCCGGATGCTGAGATTGACGACGGCGTCATTCGAGTTGTGGTCGACGAGAACATGAGCATGTCCGTCTACCGCAACGACGGCGAGTCTGCGGCGCCTGTCTGGACGCCGATGACCACGCCGATCACAAAAATGGACGCGTCGGGCGCCACAGCGGTAACAGGCGGCGCAGCCTGGGCAAACGAGTTGCCCTGGTCGACTGGGACCGGTACAGCGGCGGCGAACCATAACAACAACGCAGCAAAGATATTGTCGCCCATGTCGGGTTATGTGACGACCTGGGACGGGACCGGAAGCAGGAACGCAAACGGCAACGATCAGTATGAAAAGCTGTTGACGGACGAATTTGCGGTATCAGGCGTAAACCTTGAAGAGGATGTTAAAACCCATTTTGGCACAGGCGATCGCCTGACGGTAATTGGTATAAACGATGAATTTGATCTTGAAAGAAATCTCGTTATTGAGACGTCGTACGCCGACCCCGGCGTCGCGGCGGTGTCGACGTATTACGAGTACACCGGTTCGGATGCCGACGGGCTCGCTATTACAAAGTTTGTGGAGAATAACTTTAAGATTGAAGATGTTACGCCCGCAAAGCTCAACGGCAACGACATAGACGCCGGCGTGTGGACGTACCAGGGCAGCGGAACCGAATGGGGGCGGGACATTGTCTTGCCCGTGTTTGACACTATGGGCGTCGGCAATTGCGTCAACTTTACCGCGACATTCAGCGGCCTGCCCGGCACAAACGCGACTTCGCGAAACAATTGGCATTGGGCGGTAGCGGGCAGCGTCCCTTACAACAACTACTATGGGACAAATGTAGGAATCGGGCTTGGATCATTTATGCCGCATCATGTCTATGGGCTTGAACTGCCAACGCGCGGCAGCGGAATAACGAATAACCACAATATTGCCTACGCGTGGGTCGGCTGGCCGGGCAAAACCCTCGCCCAGGATGTTAAGGAGTACATAGGCACGAGTTTTGTCGCCGTGTACGACGGGGATTATTTCAAAGCCAACCAAATGTACGCAAGCGCAATGAGCAAGATTGATACGAGTTGGGTCTCTCCGACGATAGATGATCTGATAACACTTCCATCCGCGGACGAGATGCCGGCGTGGGCTTGGGCGCCGCTGTGGGAGACTTGGGGGTATGGAACCAACTTCAACCCGGGCAATATTATGGACAAGGTTGGCGAATTTCAGCAACTTGGCATCGAGTCGGTCACCCTTGACGACAGGTGGTATGCTCAGACCAATTCGGAAGGCGAGGGCATGTACCTGCCGAACCTGACTCTGTGGGGGCAAGCCGTGGACAGGCTTAACGCGTACGTATGGAAAGACCCGGCCCTGGCGGCTAAGTACAGCGGGGTTACGCTGTCCGTAAGCAACCTTGACGAGGGCAAAAAGGTTATCAGGGCGTTCAACGATTTCATGCACGATCACGGCGTTAAGGTTGTCGCCTGGGTCATGTCGTCGGTTGTCAGAGGCACGGCAAGCCCGCTTTACGCGGAGCACCCCGACTGGTACGCGCAAAACTTGACCGGAGGCACGGTAAACGCGGGCAGCAGCACGGTGTTCCTCTGCCTTGCCAACCCCGAAGTGATAAATGATTATACGGATTACTTTTGTGATCTGATATTTGACGAGTACGCGTTTGATGGTTTGAAGGGGGATTCGATTCAGGGCCAGGCTATGTGTTACGCCACCGGTCATGGACATGACGGGGATCCCGAGGCCAGTGTGCGTGGAAGCGGGCCTTTCTATAAGACGATTTATAACAAGGCTAACCTGATAAGAGGGGCGACGACAACCCTGGGCGGGCCGATAGTAAATCCGGAGAAAACCGCCGTGATTATGAACTGTAACTGTGGTTCGCCGCACAACTTCTTTAATTATAGCGGCGTCAACAGGCCTGTCCCCGGCGACAACATCGGCAGCCGCCAGACGCGCTACCTGCTCAAGGCGTACAAAGGTTTTTATGGAGGGGACTTCCCTGTCGTAGGCGACCATTTGATGCTGAGTATAATAATCAACACAAATGACAGCATCAGGCGGCCCGGTCCGATCGATTATATTTCGCATGTGGGCGCGGGCGCGGTTCTCGACACAAAATACATTACCGATAAGTTTAATCCGCTCCAGGGTTCGATGCCTGACGTCTATCCCGAGATGAAAATGCGCTATCCCTGGGACGCGAACTCTCATGACAAACACCTGACGGACGACCGCTACGAGTGGGATGAGATGTACACATGGCTGCATCGTTACAGCGACCTTAAACTCTCGAGCAGAGAGATGATCGGCGAGGCGTATAAGTACGCGTTCGACTATCCTGAAGGGTACGTCTACAAGGGTGACGGCGCAAACGACCGTTATTACTCCTTCTTCGCGACATCAAACGCCGTGGCAAACGGCAGTCAGAGCTTCAAGAGCAACTCCGCCGTAGCCGTCGACCCGTGGGGCGCCGCGTACGACAGCGCCAATGTATACGTCGGCTCTATTGAACTTCGGGAGCTGGCGCCGGGCTTGACTTATGAAGTCACCGACGTTGTGACGGGCGAAAGGCTCGGCAGCGGTCCGATTACCGCGAACGCGGAAGGGATAGCTGTCATCCCGGGGGTTGCCTTTACGACAGGCGTCATCTTGAAAGCCTCGACGACGCCGTCTTACCTGATCTATGGGAAAGTTACCGGCGCCGGCGACGTTCTGCTTCCGGGTACGATCGTTACTCTGTATGACAGCGGCGACAATCAGGTTGGGGCGTCTGTAATGACAGGTCCGGATGGAGAGTACAGGCTGGTATTTGTTGCGCCCGGAACAGGTTATTACATAAAGGCGACCGCTTTCAACGGCGCTGAAAAAATTGAGGGAAATATAAACGTGACGACTACAGACGTCTGGCGAGATATAAAATTTGACGCGGTAGAGATAGAGTGGACTTACAACATCACGGGCCGGATTTTCTATAACAATGCCGGGACCACAGCGCAGAGGCCGCCCGCGGGAGTGGCCATTCAGGTTATAGACCTGGTCGACGGCGTTGTAATCGCAACCGCGGCAAGACCCTCGAGCGGAAACGCGGGTTATGTGACATCAGGCATTTCGGCGTCAGACCACGAGCTTGTCATTGTTGTCTCAAATGTGGCGAACTACGCCGTATACCAGTCTGAACCCTTCTATTTGATCGACGGGAGCCTGGTAAAGGATATCACTCTAACCAGGGTATTCAACGTCTCCGGCAGGGTGACCGGCGACGACGCGCCCGGCGGCATAGCAGGCGCCTCAGTGCAACTGGTCGACGAGTTTGACGACTGGGTGATGGAGCCGGTGAAGACGGACGCCAACGGAGACTATGTATTAACCGGAGTAAGCGCCGGTACTTACAAGATAAGGGTAAAGAGAGAGGGTTATTATGACGGGCTGATCGAGCAGTGGACAATACCTGAAAACAATACCGCTAATGTCACGGGGAAGGACGTACTGCTCGAAAAATTTTACATCAAGACATTCTATGTCGCAAAGAGCGGCAGCGACAGCAACGACGGTTCCGCAGCCGCGCCGTTCCTGACAATACAATACGGAATGGATCAGATGGAATCTGGCGACACTCTGTTGATCGGCGCCGGCAGATATTATGAACGCGTGACTATGAGCGGCTGGTCCGCAGACACTATTGTAGACGGTCCGGCGACTGATCCGGACAGCTCGAGAGATATCTCCACCAGAGGGAAAGCCGGATACGACAACAACCTGACGATCATAAAAGCCCTGGGAGACGGCGAGGTTATCATCGACGCCGGCGGTTCAGGCACGGGTATGACGTTTACCAATATGGCCAACCTGGTGGTCGAGGGCCTTACGGTCACAAACGCTACTAACATCGGCATGTATTTCAATTGGGCAAATGGCGCCGCAAACGTATGGGTGCCGGTTATCTACGGGTATGACAGGGATCTGCCGCCGGGCCCGGAAAACGTGAGCCCCTACAGGAACATTCAAATCCTCAACAACAACGTGTACAACATAAATACCGGGAGCTACGCGATAGGGGTGTTCGGCAGGAACTACAACGCGCCTGTTACGGGCGTAATTGCCAGCGGCAACAGGGTGTGGGGCAATACCACGTACTGGAGCGAAGCCTTTGTGTTTAACGGAAACTTCGATGGGTTTGAGATATGCAATAACTATGTATACAATAACAACAACATCGGCATTGACATGATCGGCTGCGAAGGCAACGCTCAAGTGCCCGCGTGGTCGGCTACCAATTCGGTTGGCGCGAACAATGTTTTCCCGCTGCCTCAAGGAACGGCGGCAGGCATGCTCGGACGCCACAGATACGATATCGCCCGCAACGGCAGAGTCTTCAATAACGTAATTGAAGGTTCGTGCGTTATCAGCAACGAGGCTTATTGGGAGCATCAGGGCGGCTATCTTGGTTCGGTCGTCGGGCGCAGCGAGGGCGAATTCGACCGCTGCTGCAACGGCATTTACATCGACGGCGGCTGGGACATCGATATTTTCAACAATCTCGTATTTGATTGCGATCTCGGCATCGAGGTGTCAACGGAGCACAACTTTGCGACCTATTGGATTCAGAGGCTGAACGTGTACGATAATATTGTAGCCGGCAACATGGGCTGGAACGGCATCAGCCTTGGCGGGCAGAGCATCGATCCCGATTTCCCCCTGGGCGGTATAATGGGCAGGCTCATTGACAGCAGGATCGAAAACAATATCCTCTATGGAAACATTGTGAACTTCAGCGTTCAGCAGACCAAGAACAACACTATCAAGAACAATATAGTGGTGGGCGGAGGCCTTGCTGTCAGGGCGTGGATGGAGCCAAGCCCCAACCATCCGCTTCCGAACGACGCGTATCCGGACTATGTGGATCTGTGGACGGCAAATAACTGGGAGGAGAACCTTTGGTACCCCGACGGACAGAACAGCACCGATTGGTACAAGAATTTAGATAGGATACCGGCAGATCAATTGGCTAAGCAGACAAAGCTGACGGCATCGCCGCTGGTTGACCCGGCAAACGGAGATTTCAGGGTGGCGCCGGAATACGCCGCCGCCGGTTTCGGGACCGACCCGTACAACAGTTGGAACAGCGCGGTACACGGCAAAGACATGCTGGGCAGAGACTGGGCGTTTGATACTACGTACTTCGTGGACGTGTTCAAACCGTTCTGGGCGGCTTATGCTGAAGTGCAGGATGCCGTGGCTTACCTTGAGTCAAAAGTGTTTGACTTTGACGAGGCTGCTGAAATCGGCAACCTGCGGGAATACCTCACACAGGAGTTGAAAGACGCGGGCTTCGAAAACGCCGAAGTGCCGTATATCCTGAGAGTTTGGAATTATCGCGGCGCGCGGCCTAACAACGCTATCACCAATTGGCTGGAATCCGCCAAAGGCATGACGTGGGCGGAGTACGGCTGGATGCCTGACGGAGTTGAAAACGCTTCCGGCGTATACGGCGCCGACGGAATTGTAAACCTGAGAAACCAGAGGGCGTGGAATAACCTTATAGAGAGCGTTATGCCCGGCTCCAACCCTGCGGGCCTTGTCAACGGCGCTATCAACAAGGCGGCGTATGACGACGCGGTTGCCGCCGAGGGCGGCGTACTGGAGCGTAAGTACCTTGTGATGGTCGCAAACTGGTTCAGAAACGACAGGGCGGCGTATATCAACGCTGCCGGAGAAGGCTGGACGTTCACGCAGGAGGATACCCGCGGCGGAGTTATACTGTGTGGAAAACCGGAGAACGAAGTGGTATTTATGGCTGACGGCGCGGTGTACGAGACTCAGACAGTGAAGAAGAACATGTTGGCTGTTAGGCCTGCGGTGGATCCGGTCAAGAACGGATACTTCTTCACCGGCTGGTATTATGAGGGCGAATTGTTTGACTTCGATACGCCAATAACAGAAGACTACACGCTTGTCGCGAGGTTTGAGTTGCTCGTTCTTACAGGCGCCGTGACCAGTGCGAATAACTTTGTAAGCATTGTAGAAACGTCGAAGAACAGCAGGCAATGGGTACTGACATTTGACGTTACGGAGTACTACAACGACGGCACAGTCGTGGTAGTCCGCCAAAGTATTACGCTCAGCGCGAACAATGCGAATGTGGACGGTAAATACAACTTAGGCGCCTATACGCTCACATACGACATCAAGGGCAACGGCTCAAACATCAAGGCGTTCTTCGTCACAGTGAATTAAGAGCTGCTCAACACTACATCGCGCTGAACTCAAATGGGTGCGCGAGCAGTCTGGTGTTTGAGAAACAGGCGAGCAGGAATGCCAGGAGTAAACGAGCAAGATTTAGAAAGAAAGCGAGCAGGTTTACTATGAGTAAACGAGCAAGATTTAGAAAGAAAGCGAGCAGGTTTACTATGAGTAAACGAGCAAGTTTTCAAGAAGAAAGCGAGCAGGTTTACTATGAGTAAACGAGCAAGATTTAAGAAGATGGCGAGCAAGTCTTAAGTGGTATGTAGACTGGCTTGATAGAAGCGGTCGAGCATGCCTGTGAAAGAAATGTGCGAGCCTGTTTACGAGAAAAACGGGGGCGCGGAGGTTGCAGTTGAGTCTTCGCGCCTTCGTTATGGGTGAAAATAGATGGGTTTAGATAAAAATAGATGGGTTTAGATAAAAAGAGATGGGTTTAGATAAAAAGAGATGGGTTTAGATAAAAAGAGATGGGTTTAGATAAAAATAGATGGGTTTAGATAAACATTGACAAAATGCCTGTTAAATAATACACTTGAGATGAAATAATTAGCGGAAAATTTGTTTAAACCGCTTAAACCTAAGCAGTATCACGAGAGATTGTGAAGTGTAGTCAGAGGCTTTTCACAATTATCGAACAGAGCAAACAGCAATCACGACTGACGCCGTCACCGGCATGGCGCGAAGTTATGCCGTCGTGGTAGCTGTTGCGGTACGCAGTGAGGCGGTTCGCGAGAGTTATGTGTTCGCGAGGAGAGTTGAGCCGTGTCGCGTCCGTCACGACTGTCGTATCCGTCAAGTCTGTTGCGCCGCGCCACGGCTGTCGCGTCCTTCAAGTCTGCTGCGCCACGCTACGGCTGTCGCG
>JGI24702J35022_10002341_pt1 | contig 11584 bp, 6 predicted proteins | sample TergutTh196P4_FD_35022 | JGI IMG/M metagenome (IMG submission 35022)
AAATTAATAAGTTGATTTTCTTCCGCACAGTGTCATAATAACAAAGTAGGGGCGGGTTTCAAACCCGCCCTGGGAGGGTTTTCAAACCCGCCCTTACAAACTATCGTATTGGGGCTGTTGTTTTGTTATTACAAACTCTCGTCACGGGGTTATCTATTGGCGGAATTTATTCTCTGATGGCAGTGGGTTATTCTCTTGTGTTCAGCGTTTTGTCTTTCAGTAACTTTGCACATGGCGCTGTCATAATGCTCGGAGCATACATAGGGCTTGGGTTGGCTTCAAAATTAAGTCTTGGACTGGGGCTTGTGATTTCAGGCAGCGTGGTCGGCGCAGGCGTAATTGCAGTGCTAAACGAGCGGCTTGCTTACCGTGCGCTTCGCCGCAGAGGAGCGCCGTCGCTTTACCTTATGATAAGCGCCATGGGCTGTTCGGTCTTTCTTGAAAATATGGTTTATGCGACAATAGGCTCAAGATTTTATTCATTTCCTGAATTCTTCAAACGTCAAGTTGTGGAAATCGCGGGAAGTTCATTGAGTTTACTTGATCTTGCGGCTTTCGTCATATCGCTGCTTTCAATTTGCGCCCTCCATATATTTATCAGGAAGACGCGTATGGGAATTGCAATACGCGCCGGCGTGGACGACCTTACGATGTGCTCGCTGATGGGGGTGAACACGGACCGTCTTATTGCCGTTGTCTTCTTTCTTGCAGGAGCTTTTGCGGGAATAGCGGGAATATTTCTCGGAATAAAATATCTTGTATATCCAACAATGGGCTGGGTAACCAACAAAGCATACATAGCCGCTGTCATTGGCGGGCTTGGGAGCCTCCNCGGCGCGCTTATCGGAGGACTGATACTGGGAGTGCTTGAAACATTTGTTTCCGTATACATATCAAGCGTAATGCGGGACGTATTCAGCTTTGCCCTTCTGATAACCCTGCTTATCTGGCTTCCAAACGGATTGCTGGGAATAGAGACGGAGGAAAAGGTATGAGCGTCAACATGGCATACATGATTTTACAAGATATTTCCAACTACATGCCCTACATGATTTCAATATGTATGCTCGTTGGGATAAATATGATAGCTGTAATAGGTCTTTCAATTTTTACAGGTTTTACGGGACTTTTTTCGCTTGGTCACGCTGCGTTTGTAGGAATTGGGGCATACATATCAGGTGTGCTTACTTATTATGAGTACACCAATTTTTATTTCGCGTTAATTGCCGGAATGGCAGGCGCGTCTGCCGCAAGCCTTATTATAGGGATTCCCACGCTACGCGCGCGTCTTCGCAGCGATTATTTTGCAATAGCAATTTTAGGATTTGGAGAAGCTTCACGGGTAATACTGGAAAATCTCCAAATTACAAACGGCGCAAGAGGACTGCCGGGAATTGAGGAGTATACAACGCCGGAAGTACTATTATTTGCCATTGCGGGGACGCTGTTTTTCGCCAGAAACTTTCTTAAATCAAGATACGGTTCCGCTTGTATAGCAATAAGAGAGGACAGTATAGCTGCTGAGATGAGCGGAGTAAACCTTTTCCGGACGCGGCTACTGTCATTGGCAATCAGCGCGGCTTTTTGCGGATTGTCCGGCGGGCTGATGGCTCATTACCTTACTTTCATTCAACCCGTGATGTTTACGCTCGTTCAGTCAACTCAACTTCTCGCTGCGGTCATAGCAGGAGGAATGGGCAGCCTGAGCGGACCTATGATAGCTTCATTTCTATTCATTGCATTGCCGGAAGCTTTGCGCGTCGCTCAAATTTGGAGGCTTGCCGCTTACGGTCTTTTGCTTGTGCTCATAATGGTATATCGTCCGCAAGGGCTTATGGGATACAGGGAATTGACCGATTTTTTCAAAAACAAAAGGGGAAAGAAGTAAACATGGAGCTGCTTGAAGTAAAGGAACTCTCCCGGAATTTTGGCGGCATAAATGCTGTTAACTCCCTGTCTTTTGAAGCGAAAAGCGGAATCGTAACAGGAATAATAGGCCCTAACGGCGCTGGAAAAACCACTGTTTTTAACCTTATATCGGGAATATATAAACCAACCAGCGGGGTAATACTTTTTGACGCGCGAAATAACGAGGGTCTGCACCCTGACGAAACAGTAAAAACAGGAATAGTAACAGGCGGAGTATTATGTAACGGCAAGCTGGTTGGGCTGCGTCCCGATGAAATAGTGAAAACGGGAATATCCCGGACTTTTCAAAATATACGCCTCTTCAAACGCTGTACTTGCCTTGAAAATGTACTTATTCCCATATTACAGCGCAAAAAATGCAATATTTTTTCAGCGCTTATGAGGTTTGGGAAAGCGTACAGGATTGAACGGGAAGCAACTGAAGAAGCAATGTCGTTCCTTTCGGTCATGGGGCTTGCAAACGAAGCAAAACGGAAAGCAGGAACGCTGCCTTATGGTTTGCAGCGAAAACTGGAGATAGCAAGAGCAATTGCAGCCAGGCCAAAACTATTGCTGCTCGACGAACCTGCTGCCGGAATGAACCCTGACGAAACCCTAACGCTAGTCGATCTTATTTCAGAAGTACGTCATAAGTTTTCACTGACTATTTTATTGATAGAACATCACATGGACGTTGTAATGAACACATGCGCCCATATAGTGGTAATGGAAAGCGGACGGCTTCTTTTCAGAGGGACTCCCGATGAAGTTCGCCGCAACGAAAAAGTTATTGAAGCTTATCTTGGAAAAAGCAAATGATCAATTATCACGGACACTCCATCCGGAATTACAGTCACTGAAGCGTCCTTTTTGCCCAACAGCTCTTCCGCTTTTACGAGAGCGGCATCAAGCGACGGCGCCGGAATCATTCTGAAATGTCCGATAATTTCAGGCGCAACCGATGCAACCATAATAACCTTATGTTTAAGCAATATACGCAATAATACCTGTGTCTCCCATTGATCAGGCTGGGTCTCGTTATACTTCCGTGATTCTATCTCGTTCATCGCTTCTTCAGCGGAACGCATGTTCGTAAAATCGTTGTAGAACGAATCCGCTCCGTGCCCATCGCGGCACTCAGCGGCAATGATTATCACGCCGCCGGGGAGGATGCTTGCCTCTGCGCCCGTCATCCCCTTGACAGACTGATAAATGTTCTGGTCGAGCGGGTATCCCCCGTTTCCCGTGATCACTATATCAGCCGGAACAGGGCTAATTGTAGCTAATTTTCGCGTAAAACCGCAACCGTCCCGATGCGCGATTTCCGCATCGCCGGCAAAAGCCGCGATGATTTCTTTATCCGCACCTAGGACTACGTTCAGGATAAAGCCCAATTTTGCAGCCTCAGCAGCATAAACCATGTCCCGCTGGATGAGGTTCCCCTTTAGTATACCTGTCCGCGATAAGTTATGTCCGATGAATTCCGCGCAATGGTTAGCCAATACGGACTTATATCCGGCTATTCCCGGCAGGATTGCCTTGCCCCCGCCGCTGAAGCCCGCAAAAAGATGCGGTTCGATGAACCCTTCCGCCACCAGGAGATCGCACTCCACGGCCAGGCGGTTGATTACCAATTCCGCGCCTGATGGCAGGGTACCAAGCGAGACCGTGTTTGCGTCGTCATGACAGTCGTGCACAACGATGTTCTCGTTAGATGATATCTCCTGCCCGAAACGGGCGGTGATTTCGTCTTGCGTCATAGCGCGGTGCATACCTGTGGCTATGAGTATTGTTATGTCCGCGCTCTTATTGCCCGCGCGGATTTCTTCCAATAAAAGAGGCATTGTCACATGGCTGGGGATAGGGCGCGTATGGTCGCTCGTAATGACGACGACACGATTACTGCCGCTTGCAAGTTCCCGAAGTGGTTTTGAACCAACTGGCGCTCTCAGGGCTTCGCGAACCAGAAGAGCCTCCGGCGCGGAGGCTTTGTAGCCGTGTGCGTTGGAATAAAGCACTCCTTTTAAACGATAATCCGGAATTTCGCAGGAAATGGCGGAATTACCATACGGAATACTGACTTTCATTTAAATCTCCCCTGTCTTTTAATGTTAATTATTTCAAGATTATGTGGTTTCCCGGTATCGTAATCAATTATATCCGACTCACATAATTATGCCAGAATATCGTTTTTTCAACATGCGAAAAAGTACGCACAAATAAAGTGAGATTTATTATGTGCAGGACACTGAAAAACTCCGGGAGTGCTGGCATCTTGCCCGCATTCCTGGGGTTATTAAAATAAAAAGTTGTTTAAATATCCACTATTATGTTTATAATGTAATTTAAGTATTTAAAAAAACTTGACAAAACTTGCGTTAGTTAATATCATATTAATCATAATGAACATCGCTTAATTCCAGAACGTCTGTCAGAAACGGTTTTTTGTTTATGACTATTTTATGAATTTAGAAACTTGACAAAACTTGCGTTAGTTAGCTATCATAATAATTATACAAACATACGTTTAACATGAAAACTCAGAAAAGTTAAAAAGGGGTTCAACATGATTCTTACGCTGCCGGAACCAAGTTCTCCGTGAGAGGAGATGCAAATGGTTGTAGATGGATCACGAGAAGCACGACATCATGTGAGTGCTATTTCCCATTTCAAACGATCGCGGCTTAATCGTCTTCTTGATAATGCTATTGAATGTCCTTTGGTGGTAGTATGCGCGGGGGCAGGATACGGTAAGACATGCGCTGTGTCTGATTTTGTGTCGGAGCATAGATATCCTGTTGTTTGGATGCAGTTTTCTGACCGTGACAATTTAAGCTCGCGCTTCTGGGAAAACTTTGTCCAGGCTTTCGAGCAGGTTGACGAGCAATTGGCCCAGGATTTTAAAGAATTCGGGTTTCCCGATACGGAAGACAAACTTAAACAATTTTTTCGCATGTATGAACGCGGTTTAATACAGAAGCAGTTTATTGTCGTGTATGATGACGCTCACCTTATAAAAAACCAAGCCGTAATCAACTATTTAGAGAGAATCATACTCTATATGCCGTCGATCAGGAAGACGGTAATATATATCAGCCGCGAGCCGCCGCAAATAAATTTAGCGAGCCTGCAGGTCAGAAATCTTATCGCTTACATTCTCGAGGAGGAGCTGAGCTTCACAGAGACCGAGCTGGCCAAATATATGGTCCAGGAGGGATTATCTGTGGATGATCAAACTCTGCGCGATATTTTTCAGGATACAAAGGGCTGGGCTTTTGCAGTGAACTTCGTAGCGCAGTCACTGAAGAGAATGCCAAACTATGCGGGCTACGTCCGTAACGCATTGAGGAAGAACTTATTCCAATTGATGGAGACCGAAGTATTCAATAATATTTCACAGCAGCTTCAACGCTTCTTGTTGTGTCTTTCCCTGGTGGATCACCTTTCGGCAGAATTGGTCGCCAAACTCGCCGGAGAAGACAAAAGCCTGTTGACCGAGCTGGATAAGCAAAGCTCCTTTGTTCGCTTCGACAGTTATACCAACGCTTATATGATTCACCACCTGTTCCTTGATTTCCTGCGCACGAAGCAAAGTATACTTACCGAAGAAGAGGTGCAAAGAACTTATAGAATTGCAGCGGATTGGTGCAGCAAGCACGGCTTTAATATAGACGCGCTGGGCTACAGTGAAAAAATTGGGGACTACAAATTCATCGTTACTATTCTATCCAGTCTCCACATGCAGGTACCGCGTGATATAGCTATTTACGCCGCCACTATCCTGAACAATGCGCCGCCCGACACGTATAGCAAGGTGCTTTCTTTCGCGAGTACGCATATGCGTGTCGTCATGAGCATTGGAAAGTGGAAGGAAGCGTTGGAATTGATGGATTATTACGAGACAAATCTATTGAGTATGCCCGATTGTTTGTTGCGAAACCGTACTTTGGGCGGCCTATACTATGCCCGGGGACACCTGCAGCAGTTTATGAGCACTACAAACGATTGTTATGATTTTCATATTTACTATGCCAAGATGGAAGAATATCTGGCCAAATCACCTCCTGAATATAACACACAAATGACCAGCCACCCGGCGGGCTCATGGTTCAACATAGCAGGTTCCGCGAGAAAAGGCTCGCTCGAGGAATACATCGAAGCAGTGGAACTTGCTGCAGAACACTCGTCCCGTTATTTTAACGGATGTATGGGCGGCATAGGCGACTTAGCCCGGGGCGAACTCAAGTTTTACCAGGGAGACGTTCAAGCGGCGGAATCTTTTTTCGTTAAGGGGATAGCGCGCGCTCGCTCGTTCGGGCAGTTTGAACTGGTGCACAGAGCGCTTCTCTACATTATCAGGATAGCTGTTTCGCAGGGGAATTTCGCAAAAGCCGAACAAGCGTTTAAAGACACGGAAGCTTTACTGGACGAAACTGATTTTCATTTTCGCTACTTCACGTATGACATCACCCTTGGGGCGTATTACATCTATCTTATGCAGCCAGAGAGGGTTCCGGACTGGCTGAAAGAAGAAGCGTTCGCTCCCTACGATCATCCGAAATTTAACGAAAATACCGCAAACCAAATAAAGGCGCATTATTGCTACATTACGAAGAATTACACTACCCTGTTGGCTTATATGGAAGAACAGAGAAATTGGCTGAAAACATTGTACGGGCGGGTGGAGTTACAAGTGATGGAAGCTTGTGCGCTTTTCAAAACGAAGAAAAAAGACGACGCCTTCGCCATGTTGCTCGAAGCCTACAAATCAGCCTCGCCTAACGACATTCTGATGCCTTTTATATGCTTTGGCAAGGATATGCGTTCTCTTGCCAGCGCCGCGCGTCGCAAGCAGGTTGTTGGTATCCCAAGTCAATGGCTGGTGACGGTTGAGCACAAATCGGCTACCTACGACAAGTGCCACTCGAGGTTTCTACTAGACTATAGATCGACTCACGGTTTAAATGATGAAGTGACCTTTAGTGAACGGGAAATTGAAGTTCTGCGATTGATAGTTTCTGGGCATTCCCGCCCGGAAATTATGGCAAGTCTGAATTTGTCCGCTAGTACGGTGAAACTTATTGTCAACAACATTTACGATAAACTTGGAGCTCGCAGCATAGCCGATGTCATACGTATCGCTACCGAGCGGGGGTTAGTATAGTGTAAACGGTTTTCACTGCGGAATTATTTACCGCAACAGACTTAGTAAATGAGTATAATTCATTGAAAAAGCTTGAAAGGTGGTGTAGCCATAAACAGCGTACTTCATACGCAACTTGATCCGGGCTATTCTTTCAGTTTTAAACGCAAGCGGCTGAATCAACTTCTGGAAGAGGCTGTAAAGTATCCTGTTGTGGTCATATGCGCGGCAACTGGCTATGGTAAAACACGTGCGGTTTCAGACTTTGTGGAGCAGCATAAATCCCCTGTCGCATGGATGCAGCTTTCAGAACGCGACAATGTAGGCTATCGAGCTTGGGAAAACTACGTTCACACTTTCTCACAGGTAAACGAGAGCTTAGCAAGTGGGTTCCGGGAATTTGGCTTTCCCGATACTGATGAAAAACAAAAACAGCTCTATCGCCTGTACGACCGTAATACGTTCAAGCAAAAGTATATATTCGTACTGGACGACTTTCACCTTATAAAAGACCCCGTTGTACTTGGATTTTTTGAGCGTGAAATATATTACTCGCCGCCAAACGGGAGGACGGTAATAATTATCTGCCGCGAGACCCCGCAAATCAATTTAGCGGGTCTTCAGATAAGAAGTCTTGTCTACCACATGTATGAACAGGAACTTAGCTTCACCGAAAGCGAGGTGAGCCAATATATGAGCCTTCAGGGATTATCCCTGAGTGCGGAAACTCTGCGCGAAATCTATCAGGATACGAAGGGCTGGGCTTTTGCGTTGAGCTTTATTGCGCAGTCGTTGAAAAAATCGCCCTACTATTCGGGCTACGTTCGTGAAGCGATGAGGAATAACTTCTTCCAGCTTATGGAGACCGAATTGTTCAGCCTGGTTTCCGAGCAACTCAGGCATCTGTTAGTGCGCCTTTCCCTGATTGATCACCTTTCGGCAGATCTTGTCTCCGCTTTAGCTGAGAATGACAAAAGCCTGCTGCGCGAACTAGTACAACAAAATGCGTATGTCCGCTTCGACAGTTATGTCGACGCGTATATGATCCATCACCTGTTTCTGGATTTCCTGCGCTCGAAGCAGGATATTCTTACCGAAAAAGAAAAACAATGGACATATCAAATTGCGGCGGATTGGTGCAACCGGAACGACTTTAAGGTAGACGCGCTGGCCTATTACGAAAAAATTGGGGACTACGAATCAATAGTATCCATTTTCTTTGATCTCCCTCTGCATATGCCGCGAGATATAGCGCTTTACGCTGCCCAGCTCTTCGACCGCGCTCCACGAGGCGTGTTCAGCCGGGTGAGCTACTTTGCCGTAATGCATGTGCGCGTCGTCGTCTGCCTTGGAAAGTGGCAGGAAGCTTTGAAACTGCTAACGTATTACGAAGCAGAATTACTGCGTATGCCCGAGGACAACGCATTGCGAAACTGTTCTTTGGTAGGCATATACCATTGTTGGGGAATGATGCGGCAGTTAATGTGCACTATAGACAGCCGTTACGATTTTCATGATTACTACGCCAGGATGGAAGAATACCAGACAAAATTTCACGTCGAACCTCAAAAACTATCCAGCCTTTCTATAGGCGCCTGGTTTAGCCTGGTGGGCTCAGCTAAAGGCGGCGCCCCGCAGGAGTACATCGACGCTTTGAGCAGTGCGGCAAAACATTGGTCCCGTTGTCTGAACGGCTATATGGTTGGTGTGGATGATTTGGCACGTGGCGAACTTTTGTTTTATCAGGGCGACTTTCGCGCGGCAGAATCCTTTTTCTCCAAGGGACTTGCGCGTGCGCGAGAGTACAGGCAGTTTGAGCTGATGCACAGGGCGCTGTTCTATATGCTACGGATTGCCGTTGCGAAGGGAGATTTAGCAAAGGCTGTGCAAGCGCTCAAAGACACGGAGGCGCTGGTGAATGAAAATGAGTATCTCCCCAGCAACACTACTTACGATATAACCCTGGGAGCTTATTATACCTATGTTTCGCAGCCAGAAATGGTCCCAACCTGGCTAAAGGAGAAGTTCTCGGCTTATGATCATACATATTTCAACGAAAATTCTGCAAACCAAGTAAAGGCGTACTATAACTACATTACGAACAATTACGTCCCCTTACTGGCTTATATAGAAGAAAAAAGGCGACTGGATTCGATTCTGTACAACAGGGTGGAACTGGGCGCAATGGAAGCATGCGCACTTTTCAAAACTAAGGAAAAAGCGAGCGCCTTTTCCGCGCTGTACGACACCTACGAAATAGCGTTGCCTAACGCTATTCTGACGCCTTTCATATGGCTTGGAAAGGATATGCGTGCACTTGCCGCCGCTGCCCAAAACGAGAAGGATTTTGGTATTCCTAAGCAGTGGCTTGAGATGGTTGAGAACAAATCAGCCAGCTTCGCCAAGCGCTACACAAAGCTCTCTTCCGACTATAGAACAGCTAACAACTTAGACGGAGATGCAGTGTTAACCCCTCGCGAAATTGAAGTTCTAAAACGCATGTCCCATGGAGAATCCCGTAGGGAAATTGCGGAAAACATGAATTTGTCCATCAGTACGGTCAAGCATTATATCAACAGCATTTACGATAAACTGAAAGCTCGCAACTTAGCCGAAGCCATACGCAACGCCAACGAGCGGAAGCTGATATAAGGGATTGGATTGTAGTAAAAGAACCTGGAGGGAGATGTAAACAGGTATGGATAGTGCACGGGAAGCGCTTTTTAATTCAGGCGATTTTCCACATTTCGTACGACCTCGGCTGAACCGGCTTCTTGAGGAAGCTGTAAAATGTCCGGCAGTGACAGTATACGCAGGAGCGGGCTATGGTAAAACGCGCGCTGTCGCCGATTATTTGGCGCAGCAGGATAATCCTGTCGTATGGGAACAGCTTTCAGACCGCGACAACGTAGAATCCCGTTCCTGGGAAAATCTAGGTCACTCTTTTGCACAGATGAACGAGCAATTGGGAGAGGTTTTTAAAGAATTTGGCTTCCCCGATACGGAAGAAAAACGTAAACAGTTCTTTCACCTTTATGAAAGAAGTGTGCCTGGTAAACTTCAGTACATAGTCGTTGTAGACGACTTTCATTTAGTGAAAAACAGAGCCGTTATCGATTTTCTGGAATATGGCTTATATTATCCGTCGTCGAACAGGAAGTCGATAATCATTATAAGCCGCGAGCCTGTGGCGCTCAATTTAGCGGGTCTGCAGGTCAGAGGTCTTGTCGCGCAAATACACGAAGAAGATCTTAACTTTACCGAAAGCGAGCTTGCCGAATATATGAGTCAGCAGGGGTTATCCGCCGATCCTCAAACTATTCACGATATCATTCAGGATACGAAAGGCTGGGCTTTTGCGGTGAACTTCATAGTGCAGTCGCTGAAAAAATCGCCGCACTATTCGGGATACGTTCGCAACGCGATGAGGAAGAACTTCTTCCAGTTGATGGAGACCGAAGTGTTCAACAAGGTTTCCGAGCGGCTGCAGCGATTAATGGTGTGCCTTTCCCTGGTGGTCCACCTTTCGGCGGACCTGGTCGCCTCCCTGGCAGGGGAGGATGAAAGCCTGCTGACCGAACTGAGGCAGCAGAGCTCCTATATCCGCTTCGACAGCTATCTCGACGCCTACTTAATCCATCACCTTTTTCTGGATTACCTGCGCGCGAAGCAGGAGATTCTTACCGGGGATGAAAAACGGAGAACTTATCAAATTGCTGCGGATTGGTGCAACCGGAACGACTTTAAGACAGACGCGCTGTCCTATTATGAAAAAATTGGGGACTACGGGTCAATAGTGTCCATTTTCTATGATATCCCCCTGCAGGTGCCGCATAGCGTCGCTCTCTTCGCAGAGCAGATATTTAACCGCGCGCCGCCGGACATGTTTACCAAAGTATTGGCTTTTGTGGGGATGCATGTCCGAGTAGTCATGTGCCTTGGTAAGTGGGATGAAGTGACAAAACTGTTTGAGCATTACGAGACTGAATTACTGCGCCTGCCCGAGGACGATAAATTCCGGTGCTTTACTTTGAGCGGTTTATACTATGCATGGGGTTCGTTGCGGCAGATGATGAGCACTACGGACGACCGTTACGATTTTCATGTTTACTACACAAAGATGAGTGAATGCCTGACCAAAACTCCAGCCTTACCGAACAAGCTGGCCAGCTATTCGATTGGTCCATGGTTTAACCTGGTGGGTTCCGCGAGAAGCGGCGCCCCGCAGGAGTACATAGACGCCCTGGCCCGTTCGGAGAAATGTGTGTCACTTAGCTACAACGGCTGTATGGCAGGCATGAATGATTTAGCGAACGGCGAGCTTAAATATTACCAGGGCGATATTCGTGCAGCGGAATCCTTTATTGTCAAGGGCCTTGAGCTAGCGCGCGGGTCGAGACAGTATGAACTGATACACAGGGCGCTGTTATACATGATACGTATAGCAGTTTCGCAGGGAGATTTTGCAAAGGCTCAACAAGCGCTTAAGGAAACGGAAGCTCTGTTGAACGAAACAGATTACGTTGCATGCTT
>JGI24702J35022_10002342_pt1 | contig 11581 bp, 8 predicted proteins | sample TergutTh196P4_FD_35022 | JGI IMG/M metagenome (IMG submission 35022)
GTCTGGCATACAATAAACTTGGATGGAAACTGGGAGTTACACTCACTGATTAAAAAAATGCGACATTTTAGTTTGTGCCAAGTAAGGAGTTCTGAAATTATTCTGGGATTACAAACAACTTTTTCAAAACTCTAATTTCATAACATTCTGTAATTTAGCATTATAAATATTTACGTATGTCTGATTTTGGGCTTTTTGAGGCTTTTTACAGGGAAAAAACGGCAATGTGGGGTAAGTTGAACATCATCGGTCTGCATTTCGGTGCAGTCCGATATTTCTTCGGTACTATAGCACAAAAATTTTCAAATAGAAGAACATCATCGGTGCAGCCAATAATACTGAATCAAACCGGTCGAGTATACCTCCATGTCCGGGCAAGAACCGTCCCGAATCCTTTATTTTCAGGTTTCTTTTTAACAACGATTCAATCAGGTCGCCATATACGCCGAAAACTACGATGATAGCCGCCACAGCCATCCAATGATAGAAAGGCATGATGGGAAACAATCTTGCGACCAACAAAGACAGAGCTATAGTACAAATAAGACCGCCAATGAATCCTTCCCACGACTTTTTAGGCGAAATACGCTCGAACAGACGATGTCGGCCGATCATGATCCCCGTAAGATAAGCAAAAGTGTCGTTTGTCCATAATAAAATGAAGAATCCCAATAGTATGTCGGGCACGTATTCGCCATATTGATTCAGAAATGGAAGTTGTAGCCGTTCTTCGATATTCAGGGCGTCTACAGGCGGATAAACCAATCCATTACACAGGGAAAAAGGCAAGGCAATGTACACCACACCAGTAAGGGTATTTGCAATAGCTTGGAATGAATGATGATTTTTGGAATATAGCTGACTGATAAAGAGAAACGTTAGCAAGGGAATAAATAAAAGAAAAATCTTGCCTGTGATGTGTCCCTGAGCGTAAAAAAAACTGACTGCAAAAAGCGTAACACCACATAATACGTCGATATATTTTCCAATATGTACCCTGTCTTTGTTGATGATGTCATGAAACTCGAGCAAAGCCCATACCATAACCCCGACCATCAGTATTGCGTATGCGTATGGATGCAGCAAAATGGAACTGATGACTACGGTAACAAAAACTGCTCCTGAAAGGGTGCGCGTAACAAAATTACTCAAATTGTTTAGTATTGATCAACTCTGTGGTTAAGTTTCATTTTCTAACAAGATTAATGAATCACATGTTATTGGGTTCTTCGCCTTCTTTTTTGAATGGGCGTTTTCCAAAAATTTTTTCGAGGTCTTCCGTAAAAATTACTTCCTTTTCCAATAACAATTCGGCCAACTGCTTCAAACCATTTTGATGTTCGATCAAGATTTCTTTAGCGCGCAGGTAGGCTTTGTTTACAAGGTCAAATGCTTCCTTGTCGATACCCTCTGATGTTTTATCACTATACGGCTTGGTAAATGAATATTCCGAATTTCCCGTTGAATCGTAAAAACTCATGTTGCCCAATTGAGTGCCCATACCGTAATAACTCACCATGGCATAAGCCTGTTTTGTAACTCGTTCGAGGTCGTTGAGTGCGCCGGTCGAAATTGTATTGAAAGTGAGATCTTCTGCGGCTCTTCCTCCCAACGTGGAACACATTTCCTCGAAGAGTTGTTCCAAAGTGGTGATGTGACGTTCTTCAGGCTGATACCATGCAGCGCCCAAAGCTTGTCCGCGCGGGATAATGGTAACCTTGAGCAACGGATGCGCATGTTCGAGCATCCAGCTCACGGTGGCGTGCCCGGCCTCATGATAGGCAATGGTACGTTTTTCGTGTTGTGTGATTATTTTATTTTTGCGTTCCAAACCGCCTATAATGCGATCAATAGCATCTAAAAAATCCTGTTTCTGCACGTAATTTTTATCTTTTCGGGCAGCAATCAGAGCAGCTTCATTGCAAACATTGGCAATATCTGCTCCCGAAAAACCGGGGGTCTGGCGTGCAAGAAACTCCATATCCAAACCCTGCTCAATTTTCAGCGGACGAAGATGTACCCTGAAAATATCCCTGCGTTCGTTCACATCGGGTAGCTCAACATGTATCTGACGGTCGAAACGGCCTGCCCGAAGCAGTGCTTTGTCAAGAATGTCGGCGCGATTAGTGGCTGCAAGGATGATGATACCTGCATTGGTTCCAAAACCGTCCATTTCGGTAAGCAACTGGTTGAGTGTGTTTTCACGTTCGTCGTTAGCGCCGAAGTTTGGGTTTTTTCCGCGTGCCCGGCCAATGGCGTCGATTTCGTCGATAAAGATGATACAGGGCGATTTATCCTTGGCTTGCTTGAACAGGTCGCGAACCCGCGAAGCACCAACTCCCACAAACATTTCTACAAAATCTGATCCTGACATGGAAAAGAATGGTACATTAGCTTCTCCGGCTACAGCTTTGGCAAGCAAAGTTTTACCTGTTCCCGGAGGACCTACCAATAACGCCCCTTTCGGAATCTTGCCACCGAGATCGGTGTATTTTTTGGGATTTTTCAAAAAGTCAACAATTTCTTTGATTTCGATCTTGGCTTCTTCTAACCCGGCCACATCCTTGAAATCAACTTTTACTTTGGTTTTTTCCTTGTCGAAAATCTGTGCACGCGATTTACCTACGCTGAAAATACCTCCTGGCCCGCCGCCGGTAAACTTGCGCATGATGAACAACCAAAGGGCTATTATTATCACCACTGGCAAGATCCAAGCAATTACATCGCTAAAAAAATCCTTACGTTGTTCAGGTACAATGTAAATGCGTTGTTCTTTTGGAATATCCTCTTGCAGGCTGTTCAAATCTTCAATAAATTTGTCGATTGAACCGATGCGCATAAAAAATTGTGGCCCCTCCTGAGGTTCCTTGCCTGCCTGGAAATGTTTCTTGTATTTTGCATCATTGAGCCTGTCGGGTTTGATGTATATTTCGGCTACTTCTTTGTTGATCACCACTATTTTTTCTACATCGCCCGACTGCAGCATATCGTATGCGAATGTCCTATAGTCTATCTCAACTTGTTTCGTTCCGAAGTCGAGGAAATGCATGCCTATAAAAATCGCAAAAAGTACGATATACAGCCAGTAGATATTGAACTTTGGTCGTTTTACCGGAGAATCGCCTGAGTTGTTACGACCGTCGGCAGGAGGTCTGTTATCCTGCGAAGGAAACTGTGTATTTGGATTTTGATCACTCATTTTAAATACTGTCTATTTGATTCTTCAATACGGGCAACTTTTCCGTCGCCCCATAATTCTTCTAATTTATAACGAATTCTGAAAGGTTTTTGAAAAATATGTACCACTATTTGTCCATAATCCAACAATACCCACTCGGCGTTAGCCATCCCTTCTATTGACAAGGGACGCATGTCCAACTGCCCAATGGTTTCCTTTTCTACGGATTCGGCAATGGCATTGACCTGTGAATTCGAATCGCCATGGCAAATCACAAAGAAATCGCATATTGCATTTTCAATCCGAGACAAGTCAATAGATACAATTTCATGTCCTTTCTTTTCGAATATGCCTTTTATAATACTATTTATCAATATATTACTAATCGTCTATACTTTTTTTACATTGTGTGAAATATTTGACAAAGATAATAATATCTTTTGTATTTCTTGATGACTTCTTATTTCTCTATACTTTCCTCAATCTTCGAGGTTATTCGTGAGATAGCCTCGCTCAATTTCTCTTCGGGCAGAATAATATTGAAATTGCCCCAAAATGAAGCATCGTATACATAGTTAGTTTCGGACAGAATGTTACGTGTGGGCTGACTTTCACGTATTGGAAAACGTTTGGCATTGAGTGTGTCAATATTGCAGGTCACCATCTCGAACCATGTATGTATGGAGGATACGCCGGCCAGAAATTTCTTTTTTTTGACTTTGAAAAGAAGATCTCCGCGTGCGTGATTCACGTAATATTTGCCATTCCAGCGCTGATAGGTTACTGAGTATCTTGCTTCCTGCGGGATAATTTCTACAGTTTTGCTTTGTTTCACTACCAACATGGATTGTGCTTGTTTGATGTATTCCGGATGTATCTGGAATCGCGCATTCAGCAATGCAAAATTTTCTTCGTCGATGTACAGTTCACCCTTGTACAGTGGACCGATGATACCGGGTTTTTGTTCGAAAGCTATTACATGCGCCAGCCGTTCATTAGTAACGGCCATTGCAATCTTTGTGTAATGGTACATGTTTTCGTCGTTCAGTATGAGGAAATCGGGCGTATTCTTAATAATATCGAGCATCAGACAGGCGTCCACGCCGGCTTTCATTTTCATTGCCACAGTGTCGGAGAGTTGTTGGTTACTGATTGTCCGCATCTTCACCATTTTCACCTGGTCGGTTTGTCGGCTACTGTAACCGGTTTTATACACACGGAATACCGCTTCAGTGAGATTGGCGAAACCGCGTTTGTGGTCGATGCCCTCACGGTAGAAAGTGGTCAGGTAAAACGGTTCGTTTGAATAATTGTTTGCTCGCGCGACAAGCATATCCTTGATTAGCTTCTGCGGGTTTACCAACCGTATAATCACTGCTTCGAGCGGGATGTAACGTGTATCGAGATATACATCCGCTTTACTTTCGACCAGCAGGTTTACAGGAACGAATTGCGCCTGGTAGCAGATATGTGAAAAATGGATATAGGTGTTTCGTAACGAATCAGGAACTTTAAGACGGAACTGTCCGTTTTGGTTGGTCACTGTGCCTATCCCGGTTTCTACGATACCCACTGTACAGTATGCGACAGGTTCACCCGACTCCCGTTCCTTTACAGCGCCTTCGAGGGTGAAATACTTGGGTGTAAGAGCGAGTTGGAAAGAATCAACCGTTGTATCGGACGGGGGGGCAGTTTCTATTTTTTTATAGAGCAGGATGTGATTGCCAAATAATTTTGTGCGGATTTCGTTATCTCCCGTTGCACGGACAATGGCATCTTTCATGGAATATTTACCAGCAGGTATCCTCACGGTACGGTTGCTGTTGATTATGTTGCTATCGTACATGAACAGGTATCCCGACAAGTCGGAGATGAGGTTCAACATTTCGTAAGTAGTTCCTTTGCGATTGGGCAGTTGTATGGTTCGGTCGGGGATGTCATCACTCTGTGCCTGCAATGGGAAGCAGGCAAACAATAAGCAAACAACCGGAAATAAACAAATTTTATGATTTAAAGGTTTCAATTTTCAACTCATTTTATTGATTTTTCGACGCAAAACTAAGAAAAATTTCTAAAATGAATTAAGCCATTTCTGTAAAAAATGTAATCTGCTGATTTGTGTCATATCTTGATAAAGACAGGACATCCCGTAAGATTGACCGTATTGCCACTGATACGGGTTTCGTTCTGTTCCCAGCTAATAGAGGTCATTTCTTTTACATTCATTGATGCAGGGAAACTGTATAGCGCCGATGCTTCTTCGCTCAAATCTTTTGCAGTTGTAGCCCAGAGTACATATATATAATCATTAGCAGCAGCCGAATAAAAAGCGCCTCCATCAATTCCGGAAGGTAAATTTAAACGCGCAGTTTCCTTATCATCGTATTTTCGTTCACCCAATAATCTACTTGTGGTACGCCAAGCTGTTCCCGACTCATGCATCCTAAGATTTCCGGCATCAGGCGAATCGGGTAGTGGCCTGTAAAAGCCTTTATAATCATATTCTGCCCCGTTTTCATTTTGTTCACGATTATCCCAGGGGCAAAAAACATATACTCCGGAGATATTCTTTTTTTGCACAGCAACAGCCAGTTTTAGCAAATAATTTCGTTGAGCGCTTTCCGATCCAATAAAATCACCTGTCTGTTTGTTGGGAACATTGGTTTCCGTGATGATTATCTCTTTTTGGGGATACCCTCTTCCGTAACCGTATTTTTTTAAAAGTTCAACAAATGTGTCTGTTTGTTTTTCAACGGCTGCAACGGCTGCGTCGGAGTGTCGATGATGAGTCCATCCCGTAATGCCGAAAGTTCGTAAGGAATACATAGGATAAATGTGAAAACTGAGGCAATCAAACCAGGCGCCCCCTTTAAACGGATATTTATCTGTAACTTTTCCTTGATCGGGATTATCAGTATTACGCAAAACCGCATCCAAAAAACTTTCATATCCGATACCTCCTATGCAAATGTATGCATCAGGATCAACGGATTTGATGACTTCGTATGAAATTCTCAACATGCGTATGTAACTTTGAATCGGAGCATGCCAATTGATCAGTTCAGCCGGCGACGGGTCTTTGTCCCACCAGTTACATTTACTTCCGGGAGGACTCCATCCACAATCAGTAGGCGAGAGATCGGGTTCGTTCTTGATTTCCCAAAATTTGACATAGTTTTTGTATCTTTTAATAAGTTCGTACACATACACAGCGTAATAATTCTTCTCATTCACATTCCCGTTCACCCAAATTGGTTCATACAGATTCTCGAATGATTTTGACGATACACCGGAAATATACTGTTTTTTTTCACTGTGCTTATCGCACGGCAGATCTCCAATAAAGACCACATTATTTATCGCTCCCTGCTCGACATATTTTTTAAAAGTGTTGACTTTGACGTCGTACCCCCATTCTTCAACGAAGAATTCGTACAGCGCCGGACGCAGGCTGTTCACGCCAACGCCTTCCCAATTCCTGCTTGGATTACCAATCAAAATGTCGGCAACATCCTCATCTCGCCAGTTGTTGTTTTTCCATCCCATATTCGACCCATATAAAAATTGACCAGTATAAGGTGGTACATCGGTATTGGCGTTGCGAACCGAATCAGGATATAGAATAATGTTATCATTATCATGATTGGGTTTTGTTGCGCAGGATGTTGTACAGATGTACAGACTAATCAACAGATAGGTTAAGAATTTCATATCAGTTAAATTTATTGTTCTCTATGACGGTTATTTTTTTTGAATCTACCCACTGCTCAAGAACTTTTTTGCCGTTTATGTTTCTCTTATCTATTTTAGGCACAAGAGAATATACAGGCACGTGATACAGAAATACTTTTCCTCCATTATCCAGGACAAAAATAACCACTGTGACAAAAAGAGATATTCTGATAAGAAATTTTTTCACTTTGGACCAGTTCTTGCATATTATACGTTTTTAGTGCAAACAGGTTACATTTCTTTTGCCGTATCCACCATCGCAACTGGGGAGAATTATACCCCACACCGGAAAATTCGTCAATTTTCATTCTTATCGAAAATATTCAGACAATATACATATCAACAGTTTTGAAAATCACACATTTACAATTGATTTTTATGCTATTGAATCTTTAGAAACGGTACACGATCGGTTGTTTCGTGGTTCAACGCTGTCATAACCCTATACCGAGGTTTCATTTGAATTTATAACAACCGTTCCTTAATTATATACTCGGCTATCTGTATTGCGTTGAGCGCTGCACCTTTACGTATCTGGTCGCCAACGCACCAGAAATGAATACCGTTAGGGGTTGTAATATCTTTCCTGATCCGCCCAACGAATACAGGGTCTTTATCCGCGGCAAACAACGGCATTGGGTAAACACATTCGGCAGGATGATCTTCGACTGCTACGCCCGGCGAATTTTGAAATGCCCGGCGAATGTCGGACAAATCTAACGGTTGCTCCGTTTCTACCCAAACAGCCTCGGAGTGAGCGCGAAGAACCGGAACACGCACTGTGGAAGCGCTTACCAAAATATCGGTATGCATGATTTTCCTCGTTTCATGGTGCATCTTCATCTCTTCTTTAGTATAGCCGTTATCGGTGAACACGTCGATATGCGGGATCAGGTTAAATGCCAACTGATATTTGAATTTCTCAATCGTCACCGGCTTGTTCTCCAGCACTTGTTTTATTTGCACGATTAATTCATCCATTGCGGCTGCGCCAGCGCCACTGGCTGCCTGATAGGTTGCCACACGCACGCGCCTGATGGGCGACAGATCATGAATCGGTTTTAGCGCTACCACCATGATAATGGTCGAGCAGTTCGGATTGGCAATGATCCCTCTTGGACGGTTTTTGCAATCGGTAGCGTTCACTTCGGGAACCACCAGCGGCACATCTTCATCCATGCGAAACGCGCTGGAGTTGTCGATCATCACTGCACCATATCGTGTAATGGTCGGGGCAAACGCACGCGATGTACCCGCTCCGGCTGAAGTCAACGCAATATCAATATCTTTGAATTCGTCGTCGTCTTTTATTTCTTTCACGATGATTTCCTTATCTTTGAACCGGTAACTTTTTCCCGCACTACGCGACGATCCAAACAATACCAACTCGTCCATCGGAAAATCTCTTTGCTCCAGAACCTTCAGAAACTCCTGTCCTACGGCGCCGCTCACGCCAACTATTGCTAACTTCATATTAATTTTGATTGATTATTATTGATTTTTACCTCTCTCCCAACTCCTCTCAGAAGAGGGGGAAGGCGCTTTATTAAACTTGATACTATGAAATTATTAACCATTACTAAAACTACTCTTCCATGAGTCCTCTCCCAATTTTGGTTATTATTCCCTTTTCAGTCAGGTCTGCTGAAATTTTGTCGAGCAGTCCATTGATGAAAATAGAACTTTTCGGCGTAGAATAATATTTTGCCAATTCTAAATATTCGTCGAACGTCACTTTCACCGGAATGGAAGGAAATTCTATCAATTCGTTAATGGCCATGTGCATGATCAAACTGTCAATTTGCGCTACCCGTTCAATATCCCAATTATCAATGAATGTTTCTATTAATTTATGGTATTCATCGTGGTGTGCTATGGATGCACGTAATAAGTGGAAAGCAAATTCACGATCTTCATCCGATTTGTACAATGGAGGAAATGCTGTTTTGTAGGGTCGTATCTCACTAATGGTTTTGATCACCATCACAATCGTAAAATCAATATCATCATTCCAGAAAATACTCTGTTCTTCCAGTATTTCGTAAAACAGATCATAGTCTTCCAGTTCGGCGGTATAAAAATCGACAAGCAACTGTTTGTCGTCATCATAATTACATGACGAACGCTCTAGATACTGTTGATAATATGTTGACTCTATAAGTTTGACATACAGGTTTTTGATTAATTCTGGATGATTCACCCAGCTCAACTTGCGCTCAGCTGTGAATTTACTGAGGGCATCGCTTTCTTCTATTTGCCTGATCACCTCGTTGTCAACAAAACGGGTGTTGGGATGAAGATCATCCCAGGTGGGAAGCTTTTTGTTACGGGCAAGTTCGATACGCGAAACCGCATATCGCTTGATGTCGATGGCAAGCAATACCAAATAAAAATAAAGATCATACGCCTTTTGTATGCTGAATACCAAATCCTTTTCCGACTTTAACCTATCTGTTCCCTCTGAATTGTAATGGGCATACAGAATCTGTAAAATCTTAATGCGAAGCAACCTTCTGCTAATCATCTCTACTACGTTTCAAAAACATTGCAAAGTAAAGCATTTTTTTTTTGCCATACAATTCAACAATTAATTTCACAGGGTCAACGCATTTAAATTTTAAGTAAACTGATAAGGAATTTCCTACTCCATGCTGCTTTTAGTCTTTTTGTTCGTAAAGATTCCTTCCCTGTGTTTTTTTTGAGTAGATTCAGCGCTATTTTTCTGACAATAGCGAAGTTTTTTGCAGCGTGCTTTGCCCGCTTGCGCTGTTCATCTTCACGGAATGTCACATCAAGTACCCAGTGTAAATTGTTTTCTACCCCCAATGAGCGCGTACGAGTCTGTTAAAGTCAGGATCTGTTTTCAAACTGCTGATATAAAATCGTTCCTGCGTTTCCTTTTTGCCGGAAGGGAAGTCACGTGTTGAGGTAATTTTAATCACTGTTTTGAGACTTTCCCAGCGGTGATCAAAATCTACAATCCACCCTTTTTCAAAGACTTCACAATGGCGTGTTTCTATCCGCCCATGTCCTTTTTCCACTGTGCAAGTATCAGATACCGGAGTGTCACGCTTACAGGCAGCATGTACTTCTTCCTCAAAAGCGCCTTGATGACCTTTCACGGCAAGCATATAATCGCCTCCATTTTCAATTATTTTTTTGGCAATCGCTCTTTGCGTACCCATGGCATCAATGGTGATAATGCTATCTTTAATATCGGGTAAATCAATAGAATCATAAAATTCTGCTCCACATAATACAGCAAAAATGCTTAAAATAATAATATCTAACAGTTTGTGTTTTCTGTTACGGTGGATACGCGGATACTTTAATGATTGGAATGCTTGATGAAGACGGGTCATATCGAACTTGTATTAATTAAAATTTTTGCAAAAATGCAAATTTTATACTGTTGAATGACAAATAGTTATCAACACAAAAGTAACCAAAATATTGATAACCTCCGGATTTTGAAAAATTAACGCATAGTTATTAACAATGATCCGTCAAAAATGATCCGTCAAAATGTTGATAACCACTGAATTTTAGATTTTTTTATATGCGTTGACCCTGAAAATTCCATCGAAAAAAGTTCAAATATCGGTCGTAATATATTTAATTCGGTCGTTCCTGTTCCGTAGCCGTTCTCTAAATTTCTGAAAATAATAGATTTATATTTTCAAAGCAAGGCGTTATTTTTGCAATACCAACATCTCCTTCTTGAAAATGAGTAAATCCTTTTTTATCTCTCTCAAAATTAAATTGAAAATATTCCGACTGTAATGAACTGTAACGTAATTTTTTGTTGAATTTGAGAGATAAACAGTACATTTGCAAACAATTACGGATCATTTGATGTGGATTTCCGATTTGACATCAAGTTAAAGTTTGTTAAAGAAAATAGTTTTTTGTGCGATTTTTGTACCTTTGCATTCAAAATGTATCTGTATCAAGATGAAGAAGTCTACGTTTTATCTATTGATTGTGATTGCCGGGATGGCGCTGGCCGGTCTTATTTGCGTACAGGCTTACTGGATTCATCATGCCTATACCATACAGGAGCAGCAATTCACGCAGTTGGTCAATACCACGCTTAACGGTATTACCGAAGACATTCAGAGCTACGAAGTAGTGCAGGTCATCCGTGAAATGGACATGCCCTACCCCTTCCAACGTAACTTCAGACTACAAAGCGCACCTAAATCTCTGCTTGATACCATCATTGCAGGAAGAAAACAATTTGAATTTCCGCATTTGAGAATGACAAATGAAGGGAGAAACGCTTTCTGGAATAACTATTGGCAACCGCAAAGTTTTATACAGCATGACTTCATGCAAATCAACGCTCAATTCAATGGTAGCTCATCTAATATGCAAATCAGCAGCAGTTCGGCAATGTCGATCATATCGCCTCAGATAACGTTCGAAGAGCGAAGAGCACGCCGCAGAATGCATATAGAAGCCACGATTGCAAGGCTTCAATCCGATTTCAAACTCGAAGACCGGATAGATGGCGAATCGCTGGATTATATCATCCGCTCGGAAATGAACCAATCGAATATCATCCTGCCGTTCGAATATGCGGTTTATGAAAAGGATTGTGAAAATAAAATATATCAGTCGGCAAACTATAATCCCCAAAAAGAAAATGTAATATTCAGTACGTCACTT
>JGI24702J35022_10002343_pt1 | contig 11581 bp, 14 predicted proteins | sample TergutTh196P4_FD_35022 | JGI IMG/M metagenome (IMG submission 35022)
GTTTGGCTTTTGGACTATTTGTCGCAAATCGGTTTGGCGGATTATTTTGAAACAATCGTTATTTCCGATATTGTGGGATTTGAGAAACCGGANGTTCGCATTATGCAGATAGCCTTGGAGAAGTTGTCNTTGGAAGCTTCTGAGTGCCTATATGTCGGAGATCATCCTTTCGATGTTTTCTGCGCAAAAAAAGCGGGGATGGACTGTGCGTGGCTCGCTTCGGTCGAGAGCGTTTTGCCTGAGAGCGTGCCATACAAAGAGGATTTCCGCATAAAAAACTTGAATGAGCTGCTGTTTTTTGTTTGAATTGGCCAATTTATGGCAGTTTTTCCAATTTACCATCGGTCATTTTATAGATAATACAGCAAAAAATGGGCTTTGTCAAGGGGTCATTCAAAAAAAAGATTGTTAAAATTTTAACAATCTTTTTTGATGCGGGCAAGCGTTGGCGGCAAACCGAATTGCGCCGATGGGGCCGGAAAAAAATGCTCATTCGTCACATTATGTTGAATTAGGTTTTAGTGCCCTTGTCGAGAGATATTCAGGGAAATACTTGGAAATTAAACATGACGCATCTCTGGCTTCGGTTATATTCGTTAAATTAAGCCCCGCTTTTAGTTGTCCGCCGAGCAATTCTTCCATTGTATGACTGAACTCAAGATTATAACCGTCGTCTAATGCCATTAATTTATCATACAATTTAGTCGATTTAAGCGGATTATAAGGCAGTTTATTCACAGCAGCAAGCGTCGCGTTTTCATCATCGTCATCATAATCATCTGCAAATACATAGCATATACCGTTGACCATTCCGGCAAGCAAAATTCCGCCGGGTTTGAGCACCCTGTAACATTCATTCCAAACGTGATACACATCTTCCACAAAATGGTTTGATACAACATTTACAATTATATCGAAGCTATTGTCCTCAAAGGGAAAACGCTTTGTCATATCTGCTTTGACTATATTTATCTTATATCCCTCTCGTTTGGCAACTAATTTTTCGCAGGCAAGCTGACTATCCGAGTAATCCATAATGGTACAGTCTGCGCCGCTTGCCACAAGTATAGGCATTTGCTGACCGCCGCCGCTCGCAAGCCCTAAAAGTTTCGTTCCGTCTAATTTGTTGTTTTCTAAATCTATATACGGCAAAAACCATTCTTTGGGTGTTATGTCAAATGCCAATCCTATTTCCCAATCGCCGTTTTTAGCTCTAACATATTCTTCATGGGAAGTAACCGGTCCCCAATATTGTTCTTCGTCAATCCATTCGTTGATTATTTGTGCGTTGAAGTCTGTATAATTATTTGAATTTAATTCATTATGCTTTGGTATTTTCATTATATATCTCCCATTCAAAAACATAAGTTTTTTGCGCTCACAGGTACGGCTAAATTTCAAGCATTTCCACGAACTGCGTTGGTGTCAATATGTGCGATTCTTCGGGATAATGCTTTAAATTCCCCGTTATCAGATAGGCGTTGGCGGCTTTTGCTGTGTCATAAAAAATGCGGTCACTCTCATCGGGCAACGTTATTTCGCTTGTAGATGGATTTATAATATCGCCAATTTTTTTTATATTTTCCACAGCCAATTCTTGGCTTTCAACGCTAAAATTAAATTTATCATACGCTAATACTCGCTTATATTCGTCTAAAATATCGGAATTATAGCATACTTCCAACCGCCCATCAGCGATTAACCTCATAATTTTAGCCAGGTTTCCCAACGCCGAAATCCTTGACGAAATTAAAACGTTCGTATCTATAACAGCCCGGTGAATCATATTTCACTGCGCTTATCTTTTCGGACTTCTGCAATTATATTGTCTATTTCGTCCATGGTCATGTCGCTTGTTCCGTTGATAATGGACTGCTGCTGCATATCCTCTACATTTCTCATAAACATCTTTCTCGCTTCTTTATTATGCGTATCGATATCGCTAACGGCAAACGGCAATTCACGTGTCCGCAGCGTCGCTTTCACGAACATATTGAAAGCGGTCGTCAGATTGATTCCCACGTTGTCGCAAAAGGTTTCAAAATTCCGCTTGGTTTCTTTGTCCATCCGTATGGTTACGTTGGTTGATGTTGATTGCATTACAATCGCTCCTTTCTGGGCTTCGTGCCATGTATTTAATTATACAGCAAAAAACGTGCGTTGTCAAGAGGCATTTCAAAATTTTAACAATCTTTTTTGGTGCGGGCAAGCGTTGGCGGCAAATCGAATTGCGCCGATGCCGGGGGGAAATTGTTTATTCAACTTTGCTTTTTTACGATGTTCCGCAGGATTTCATAGAATGTTTCTTTTGCAAATCTTTCTTTGAATGGCGAGTGACCGCATTTGGGCAAAACATGAACATCAAAAGCAACGCCCTGCTCCTGCAACGGCTCGATAACGCCCTCCACAGGATGTGAATCGAATTCTCCCTGGATGACCGTGACAGGGCACTTGATTTCTTTCAAGGCGCAGCATAATTCGCCATTGCCCCGCATTTCGCCGACTTGCGACATTAACGATGCAAACATTTCTCCTCTGTTTGCCGCAAAGTCGTCGTTTATCTCTTCTATATCTTTTTTGACATCAATTACATCATAATTGTCTGCCTTGTCCGCCAACCGACCTAATGTGCCGAGTGCCGCGTCCTTATCAGAACCATTGAGTTGTTGAAGTGATTTCACAAGCAACTCGCCTTCTTCTTTTGATAAATTGTTCAATCGGCGTTCCATGATGAGATCCAGGTATTTTTCCTTGAAGGGCCCGCATCCAACCAAGACAAGCTGATTGACCATTTCCTGGTGTTCTTTTGCAAATAATATGATAAGCCACGCTCCCCATGAATGTCCGATCAATGTCATCGGATTTTTTGAAACAGATAAAATTTGCTCGTGAAGCTCTGTGATCAGTTCCGGAATCGTTTGTTTGGTCTGTATCGGTTCGATAATGCCAAAAGTTTTTGACAGCTCATTGGCTACGCACGCAACAGAGCCAAAAGCGCATGGCCCTCCGTGTATAACTGCCGCTTTATAAGGCACTGTCCCATATTTTCTTATCACAAATACTATCTCCTCAATGTATACAGCAAAAGTTTTTCAGCTTTTGTGGCATATATTTATTATACAGCAAAAAATGTGCGCTGTCAAGGGGCATTTGAAAAAAAAGATTGCTAAAAATTTAACAATCTTTTTGCTCGATCCTTTTGCTTTTTTGTCCGGCAAAAAGATACCAGGCATAAGACCAAATTCCCTTTATGCACGCACTTGCCGAGATACCTATCCATACGCCTGTCAATCCTATTCCAATAAAGTTAGATGATAGTATATATACCAACGGTATCCGCATGATATTGCATATCGTGTTGATTATAGCGGGCGGGAGCGTTTTTCCGAGCCCCCGAAAGGTATTTGACGAAACAGATTCCAAACACATAGGTATCTGGCATATTGCCAATATGCGCAGATACAAAACGCTTAATTCTATCAAATGTCGCTGTGGCAGCAGCAGCCCGAATATATATTTGCCCAGAACAGCCAATAAAAACGCAACAAACGCGCCATAACAAAACATAGCGATCGAAGCTATTTTATATGTTTTGTCGATGCGCTCGCGTTTGTTCGCGCCATAGTTTTGCCCGACGAATGAAACCAACGCCGAGCCGAACGCTCCGCCGACCAACCATGTAAGCGATTCTATCTGCGAGCCCACGCGACTTAACGCCATGGCGTCCGCCCCGAAAGACGCTTCGCGCCTCGATGTCATCATGACAAGAAAAGTAAACAAAAAACTTTCCGCGCCAATAGGCAAGGTCTTTTTTATTATCCACATAACATCAGAAAACTTCGGAACAGTCAAAAGTTTTATGCTCTCAAAGGGACGTTTTTTGCCGGAAGTGATAAATATTACAAGCAGTATGAATACTGCAACCTGTCCGATTACCGTTGCGTAAGCCGCACCCAATACGCCAAGTTTCAAAGGGAATATAAATATCGGGTCGAGTGTCACGTTTATGAGCGTTCCAATGACATTGCAGGCAAACGGAGTACGTGAGTTGCCTGCCGCCGTGAATACTGCGCCCAATATTGCCGATATATATGTGAGCGGGATTGGAACGGCTACTACAGCGAGATAATTTTCCGTGAATTGTTCAACATTCTTTTCTTGAAAATTAAAGAAACCCGCCATTTGATTTTTGAATAAAACCATGACCAACGCAAATGCGATGCCGCACACAGCGCCTATAAATAATGCGGAGTGAGTATATGATTTCGCTTTTTCTTTATCATTTGCGCCAAATGCTCGCGATACGCCGATGCTTGCTCCTACGCTCCCGATAAGCATAAAGGCGACTGACAGCCACATATAGAGCCCCGCCGCGCCTGTTGCCGCCACTTCGGCGCTCCCCAATCTCCCCAACCAAAACATATCAGCCAAATTGTAAAGCATTTGTAATATCTGCGAACCCATGATCGGTATAGCGAGATACATCAGTTTTCGCATGATTGGTCCGTTTGTCATATCATTTTTTTCGTTCATTCAACGCTTAAATCCCTCTAATGTGTATTCATTGTATTTATTATACAGCAAAAAATATGCGCTGTCAAGGGGTCATTCAAAGAAAAGATTGTTAAAAATTTAACAATCTTTTCGGTGCCGGGCAGAAAATGGCTATTTAACCGATACTTGTTTGCTTGCCGCTTACTCTTATTTGCACCAACAATTTAGCTTCTTCTACATTTTTGGTTTCCAAAACACGGTATTCTATCCACCCCCTGTGGCGGTAAGGGCTACTTTCAATACACTCTTTTGCGTGCGGCGTTCCTACTTCGCAAAATTTTTGAACATTTTCTTCCGATAATCTCGTAACAAGTAAAAACGCATCTTTTTCAGCCGTAATATTACACACATAATCCTTTTTGATGTAATATTTAATGGCCCAGCCCTTGTTATGAGCGTCAAAATATATGTTCTTTGCTGTTTTTAACTCGCCTGTTAAATAATTCTCAATTATTTCAAACCCTTCTTTTGCGCTTCCGATATGAGTTGAAAATTGTTCCATGGTGGGCGTTTCATTTTTATTGGACAATCTTTCGTACATTTTTGGTCTCCTGCCTTTCAAAATTATTTGCTTTTTTGCCGCCCCGCTAATCCAAATAAGCCGAACCCAATATGATTATGCGCTCGGAAAACGCCTCAAATCCTTTTTGTCATTCACAACTGTGTGAAATTTGTTTGGCGTTCCGAAAGAAATATGCCAGAAATTTCAGTTTGGGACAAGCAGCATTCCTTTAATTTTTTGATTATATACCTATCCGCGTCAAATTCTATTTCCGGCAACGGCTCAGTAACATCAAACCATTTCGCCTCGGTAGTTTCAACGCCGTCGGCAACAAGCCCCAAAGATAATGGCTTTGCTGCTATTACAATCGCAACGGAACTTCCGATCGCCGCAAGGGTGCTNCTTGAAGTCCAATTGTTGGACACGACGTTGATAATTTTCAGCGGNTCGCAGTCTATGCCAATTTCCTCTTTGACCTCTCTGGTCGCGGCATCGACAAAATTTTCGCCATATTCAATACATCCGCAAGGTATGCTCCATTTTTCGCCGCCGGAGCGTTTCACCAAGGCGATTTTTGCTCCATCCATCAAAATAACGGCAACTCCCGAAACTGGGTTTCGCCAACTTGCCCACGGGTCGTCGTCCGCCGTGATTTCAAACGGTATGCGCCGGGTTTGCAGAACCTTGTTTACGAACACGTTGATCGCCCCTGACACGGTAAGCCCCATGCTGTCGCAAATTTTGGAAAATTCCTCTTTTTTTGCGGGTTCAAGCCTTATCGTAGTGTGCTTTGACATATAAATCACTCCCTTGTATGCTGTTTAATCTACATTGTATTTATTATACAGAAAAAAATATGCGCTGTCAAGGGGTCATTCAAAATTTTAACAATCTTTTTGGGCGGGCAAACACATTTGCCGATGTTGCCGCCGTGATAATTCACTTGGAAATCAACCGAGATTTGCTTTTATCCTTTGCGTCATTCCACAGCCATAAAAATCATCGGGCCTTTTTGCGAACCCAAATTCTTCATAAAATTTTTCCTTGCCTTTGGCAGCCATTAAATCTATCTGAATACAATATCCGGCTTTTAGATTGCCTCGGATGTATTCCATGATTTTTGTCATCATAGTTTTTCCTATGCCTTTGCGTTGATATTCAGGCAAAACAAGCACATCCACAATAAATGCAACATAACCTCCGTCAGATACAAGCCGTGCCATGCCAACTGTAAGTTCTTCGTCTTTTGCGGCAACAATAAATGCGCTGTTTTTCAATCCTGTTTTGATTTGGTCGTGGTGCATCTGCGGCCATCCAGCAGAATTTCGTAGTTTGTCACAATCTTCAACAGAAATAACGTTCGTATATGTTATGTTCATTTTTTATGATTCCTTTATGCTGCGCTGTCAACATAGTCAACTATGGCGACTTCTTTGATTATATTTTCTAATCTGTCTACAATGCTCTCCAATCTCTGCATAACATCGTCCGTAAAATATACTTCGCCGCATTGTTTGCAGATATGAGCTGGAACATTTTTTATGATAATAACGCATCTTTCGAGCGTTACTGCGTGAGTTTTGGTCTTTTGCTCCGTGTCGCCCTTGCAATAGAAACAAACCATTTTATTTACCTGCCTTTCTCGTTTTGTAATCGCTTTCCCATTTATCAAGCGAATGTGAACGAAATTCATATTGGTTCATGTCACGCCAATTGATTATTCGGGGGCTTTATGGNGGCATTCTGGTAAATCGNGNCATAATCTACGTTGCCACCGATCAGCTGTTTTGTAAGCCAAAGGAAATGCTCTTTGGGTCGTTATTGGCGGCGGAATCAAGAAAATTTTCCAATTGGGATTTATCTCCGTCTTTGTAGGCATTTTCAAAATANTCCCTGCGCCANTGCGTGTAATCGTAGGCAGATTTCATAATAGCCGATATAAACATCTCAATTTCGATAGTACCGAGATTTTTATAAAGACAATCCATGCCTTTTTTTATTATCACTTGCTCATTAATCATTATCGCTATCCTCCCACATACGTATAAAATCAACAGGGTTTATTATGTTTATTTTGTTTGACTTGTATTTTAGCAACCGCTTATCAGCTGTTATCAAGTAATCGCTGTCCGCTATTATTGCGCAAGCAGTATGTGCGGCATCCATATATCTTACGCCTGTTTCCATAATATCAGCCGCCAGTGCCAATACTTCGTTGAGTTTGTCTTTGGCTATATAAACGGCGGCATTATCAAGAAAATCAATTATCAATTTGCGATTTTCTTCGTTGGGTACTGCTGATATTTCTTCGTATATAACGAACGAATTGACCAATGTAATTTTTTTTGTTAAGAATAAGCGTCTGTATCAGAATTTTCGCCGCCGATTCAAAAATTATAGTCGGATTTGATGGTGGATCAAACGGCCTGCCGTAACAACAGTTATCAAGATATATTTTCAACATAGCTATCTTTCCTCGCTTCCTTGGTTTTTACGCAAATTATATTGTATGTATTTAATTATACAGCAAAAAACGTGCGTTGTCAAGGGGCATTTCAAAAAAAAGATTGTTAAATATTTAACAATCTTTTTGGCGCGGGCAAGTGTTGGCGGCAATCTGCATTGCGTGATGCCGAGGAAAAAATAGTTATAATATACCTAAATAATAATAGTCAATTCTTGAATTGTGACATCTGCGTCCTTCAGCTTATCGACAAATAAACGCACTCCCTCGATATTGTTTTTATCATTTGTTTCACCCGTAGAAATCATGGCAATATTAAAATGTTTTCCGTAAACCTGTTTTGATTTTTTTGCATATTCAATAAGCGTATAAATATATCCGACCGTTTCAAGCCATGCGTCTGTATTTAACATGGGTCTGCGACTACTTTCTCCGTGTGCGGCAACATCCAATGCTATAGTATAAAAACCTTCGTGCGAATATTTATTAACCAAGTCAAGTACCTGTTCTTTTTTACCGGAATCGCTATGAATTACAAACATCACAGGTTTTTCTTTTCCGTCGTTGTGATACATTTTGATAAATTCAATATCGCTCATTGAGAGGCGTTGATAAACCATGCCCTCTTTTTCTTCTTTTGCCAAATCATTAAAAAATTTTGTCGATTCGGTGTTGAATTCCCTTTTCTTCGCCATTTTAGGCACAGCCTCAATAATTGCCTGCGAATATTTTAATATAAATGGAACAATTTTAGGCATTTCTTTCGAAATTAACGGCATCCAATTTTTTCCGAATGAATAAAAATACCATTTATCATCTGACCTATATAAAGTAGTCCATACTTTTTCGTTTAGATAATCAATTTCGTTACGGAATGTAATTGAATAACGATTAATTTNTTCAAATTCTGCATATTTTTCAAAGTTAGCGAGAAAATTTTTGGCATCTTTNGAATCCTCAANAACCAATTCTTTATATTTATCATATTTTATTTTTAAATAACCAATGATTTCATCAAGTGAAAAAGTTCCTATTTCCTTCATTTCATTGATGAAAGAATCAAGTTTTTGATAAATGAATTTGGTGCGAAAACTTTTAATCAAGTTTTTGTTGTCACATATAAATGTACCTGAACCGCGTTTAGTTTCTATTAAAAGAATTTGTTCCAACTGCGAATATGCTCTTTGAACGGTATCAGGACTGACAGACCATTGTACTGCCATATCCCGAATCGAAGGAATTTTATCGCCTGCTTTATACTCTCCGCTTGCAACCTTATTAAAAATGTCATTTATTATTTGTTCGCTTTGTGGAATTTCAAAATTAATTTCCATATGTATAATACCTCCAAAAACTGTACTGGTGTTATTATACACTATATCACTCGAAATGTCAATACCCTACATAAAAAATTTTTTTATAAAGAAAATATAAATACTCTACGCTCACAAGCGCGGTTGTTTATCTCATGATTCCGCTAATAAATCAATGGTTCTGCATATTCAAACAGCTTTAGTTCTTCTTCGGTCAAGTCAATTTTGGATATGCCTTTCTCTCGGCAGTATTTCCCCATGGCCCGATAATCATATTCAATTACCAATGGGCGTTTGGGACTCGCCAAATATCCCCCTGCCAGAACAGCGGCTTCGTCTATTGCGTCCCAATCGCGTTTTTAAACCTCATTCAACATTTAAATCACCCTCCAATGTGTATTCATCAACCTTTTTGCGTTAAGCCGGGACATCGTCGGTCGAGGCGAGGCAAAATATTGTCTGCAAAATTCTACCTGTTGCGACTTCTATCAAACACGGCGTTAATTTATCAATCAGAATATCAATTTTCATAACATAATTCCCCCGTAAAAAGTTAGTTGACGTTGATTCCGTTACAATCGTTCCTCTATCGTGCCATATATTATTATACAGTAAAAAACGTGCGTTGTCAAGGGACATTCAAAAAAAAGATTGTTAAATATTTAACAATCTTTTTTTTTGCCGCCCAGCCTATTTTTTGCGCACCGGAATCCATGCCTCGCAATGATAATCATCAGATTCCGTGTCACCCAAGGGATACACCATCATTTCATAATTCCCGGCGCGTTCATAGCCGTTTTGGTCTATCCATTCCACTTCGGCGCGGGCGAAGACCTCGTCTATGGGCTGCCAGAATTCGCCGCCTTTTTCAGGCCCGCGGCGGCTTCTTGCGCTGTTGCAAACTTCATTGAACACTTGTTGGGTTGTTTCTTCCGGGTTGTAATATAATTTTCCCTTCACCGCAAACACAGCCCATGTGCCGCTAGGCACGTCCCAAGAAACCGTTTTGTCATATTCCCCGTCATCGGCTTCAGCGCCTATGGCAATGGACAATCTTCCGTCATCAAGAGTCTGCGTCAAGCCGACCCTCCAAAGCGGGGCGCGGCACAAGTGTCCAAAACCTGCGTAAACATCAACAAATTGACTTCCTTCGTTATCGGGTTTTAATATTTTTTTCATAGCCTCCGGCACTTCTTCGTTCGGTATGTTTAGGTAAAACTTTATGTTTCTATTTTTTACCGGAGCTATATCTTTGGCGAAAGCAAGGTTGATCCCCACAATTTTGAACGCTTCCTTTTCAACAATGCGGTAATTCATGCCACTATCTCCTTTGATTGTAATGTAAAAGGAAATGCGTGGATAATAGCTGACAGCCGCGCCTTTCGCCGCCTCGCGCGGATTCACGCCGTGCACTGCGCAAAACGTCTTGGCGAACGAATCGGGCGAATTGTAGCCGTATTTGAGCGCGGTGTCGATCACCTTCTCGCCGTTTCGCAGATCCGCCGCCGCCAGCGTCATGCGCCTGCGCCTTATGTACTCGGCCAGCGACATATCGCATATGTACGAAAACACGCGCCCGAACTGGTGCATAGAACAGCATATGATCTTTGCCAGAACAGCTTCGTCTATCTCGCCGTCCAAATTGGCCTCGATGTAATCGACCGCCTGGGTTATCCTCGTCAAAAAATCCATTCCGCATCCTCCCTTCCGATACAAGTATAGCATATGCCAAAACGAATTTCCCGACATTTTGGGGACATATAAATCGGGTCGTGAATTTTTTCGGATTAATTCGAGCAGCTTTTTATGATTTCATCATATACCGCATTTAAAACAATGTTTCTTTCTTTGCCTATGCCTGTATTTATGAACCTATAGTGATTTTTTTCGCAGTCCTCTTTTAGTTTTATGTTGAAATAGTAGATCCGTTTTGCCACTTCCCCAATATAGTCATCATCGATTTTTTTGAAAAACTCAAATTTGTCAATATTTGATTCGCTTATTGCCCCAAAGAGTGAGTCGCCCGACAACGCAGAGAATCCCTTGCCGCTTTTGACCAGTCTTACGGACAGCGTCGTTTTGCCCGCTCTGGGACAGCCGCCGATTATTATCACTTTGCCTTTTTTCTCGGGTTCAAGCCTTGTCGCGGTGTGCTTTGACATATAAATCACCTCGTTGTATAATAGTCTACGTTGTATTTATTATACAGCAAAAAATGTGCGCTGTCAAGGGGCAGTTCAAAGAAAAGATTGTTAAAAATTTAACAATCTTTTCTTGGTGTCAATACTTTTTTTGCAATGGATTAACAAAAAATATGCAAATACCTGATATAATTTTTATATACGCCATATGCAGGGCGCAAACGCATAAAGAAAGCAAAGAAAGGAAAATCGTCTGTGAAAAAAAATCCAACCATATTGTTATTCTTGGCATTTATTTTCATTGCAACTTTATCGGCTGGGTGTTCCGACACCAGCGGCAACACGCCCTATGTGCCGCCGGAGGAAAGGCCGCAGAACCAAAACGGTGGCGATTTGCCAATGGTCTATTTCACCGCTGATATAACCCCCGAGGGACTGCTATCTGTCTATGAAGCGTTGAACTGGAATCCCGAAGGCAAGGTAGCGGTCAAAATCACCACGGGCGAGCCGCCCAACAGCAATTACCTGCGCGCCGAACTGATAGGCGACCTTGTCCGCCGCATCGAGGGCACTTTTGTCGAATGCAACACGGCTTACGGCGGGTCGC
>JGI24702J35022_10002344_pt1 | contig 11578 bp, 9 predicted proteins | sample TergutTh196P4_FD_35022 | JGI IMG/M metagenome (IMG submission 35022)
GGACTTTGCTGTTTCCCCCGCGCTCCACCGTAAGCCCCTGGGGGTGAAAAAATCTTGATTTTTTTGCCCTCAGGGGCTTGACATTCTACCGGACAACTGTTGGTTGTTACGCACTTCCGCTTTGGAGCAACACGCAGCTAGATTTGCGTACTGCTGCCATCTGGCAGTTGTGCATACATGGGAGAAGCGGCTATCTCTTGCCGGAGGGGGTCGCTTCTCTGCCTTTGTGGGATTGGCTCATGGCGATGTTCACCTCGCTTTCCGCGCCACGAATCCATTATACTCTAATCACGTCTTGCCGTCAACGATTTCATCTATGATTTGGCACTGGTTAAGCAGCCAGCCGCAGAAGTCCTTTTCGGACAACTCACCTTGCTTTACGGCTTTCTTTCGTCTCACGGCCTCGGCACGGAACACCTCGAACGCAGCCTCAGCGCGGGGCAATCGCTCGTCCGGCACGGCCTTTAGCTTCCGCAGACGGTTAAACCAGTAATCGTAATTGTTCTTGTAGTCCTTCTCGTAGCGCTCGTCCTTCGTGCGCTCGTCGTAGCGCTGCTTGCTGAATGCTTTCATTTTACGCCTGCATTCATCGCTGCACAGGGTTTGGATGTTCGCCGTCCGCGCCAGCAGCAACTCGCCGCAGACCTTGCATCGCTGGAAATACAGGTGATGGTCGTAGAGGCCCTTGAGGGCGTACAGGAGCAGCGGCATGAGGGAAACATCGGCTATGGCATACTCGGACACACCGCGCTTGCCGCGCTCATACAGCAGTCCCAGGGGGTGTCTGTAGAACTCATAATCGAAATGCAGTAACGGGCTACGAGGATCGCCCGACTGCCAGCCCTGGATTTCACTCTCCACGTTATAGCGGAATGGCAGGGTCAAATCCTCAATGCGGTCAAGGAGGTTGCTCTCGCGACGGTGGAAGTCGTTCCATGCCCGCACTGACAGGAATTTCAAAACAAAGTTATCCGATTCATAAAGCGACAACAGAAAATCAGCCGCAGCGTCCGGGATGGGCGCTTTTTTCTTTGCCGCAGCATCGCAGAGGGTAACGCGCAGGTCGGCCATTTTCCCGGCCATGGGATTGAAGCAATCGAGGATAAATGAGCGCAGCGGGCGCATGGCATCAATCAGCACGGGCTTAGGTTCTCCATAGAGATAAAGCCTTACATTATCGCGCTCTCCAATGATAATACGTTCCGTTCCTTGCTCGAAATCCTGATGTAATGCCATCACGCAGTCCCTGATTACGGGAATGCCAGATTGCTTCTCTTTCATGCGAATGCGCCTCCTTACGGGAATAATCATGCGGTTGCGTCTATTGCTTGTTCGTTGCCTGCCAGTATAGCACAATCGCTTGACAAAGTCAAGAGTTTGTGATAATATTTATTTACGGGAATAACATATAATTTCTAAGGAGGCTAAATAAAAATGACCAGCCAGACATCATATGAGCAGCTCCCGTTGATGCTCAACGCAAACCAACTCGCCGCAACCCTCGGAATCTCCCGCGCCGGAGCCTACGAGCTGATGCACTCAAAGGGCTTCCCGACCCTCCGCATCGGCAAGAGGATGCTGGTGCAGAAAGACCAACTGGCCCGGTGGATCGACCGCCAAAGCGGAAGCGGAGGCAGCGCATGAACCAGCTGAAAACCATCGACGCAGAAACCCTGCTTGCAACCCCTCTGAGGCCTGTCCACTTCCTGGTGGACAGGCTCCTCCCCCCGGGGTTGCACCTGCTGGCCGGAGCGCCGAAGATCGGCAAGTCCTGGCTGATGATGCAACTCTGCCTGAAGGTCGCAACGGGAATTCCACTATTCGAGTTCAAGACGCTCCAAAGCGATGTCCTCTACCTCTGCCTGGAGGACACTTTGCACCGCATCCAAAGTCGCCTGTTCCGTATCACCGACACCGCGCCCGAAAACCTGCACTTCTCCATCATGGCGGATTCCCTGGACAACGGTCTGAAGGAGCAAATCGGCGGCTTCCTTGCCCGGCATCCGCAGACCCGGCTGATCGTCATCGACACCCTGCAACGCGTGAGAGGGGTTCACGCGGACGGCAACGCCTACGCGAACGACTACAAGGACATCTCGCTCCTGAAGGGACTGGCAGACCAGCACCACATCGCGATCATCCTGGTACACCACCTGCGGAAAATGGGCGACAGCGACCCCTTCCAACGCGTCTCCGGCACCACCGGGTTGACGGGCGCGGTGGACACGATGTTTGTGCTCGAAAAGGCTCCGGACGGCGCAAAGCTGCACGTCCGGGGGCGGGATGTGGAACATATGGAATTGGGGTTGCGGTTCCGGGATTGCCAATGGGAGATGGTAAGCCTGGACACGGCGCAGGAGATTCAGGCGCGGGAAACGCCCCAATTTCTTTTCCTGCTGGTGGAGTTCATGGCAAGCCGGAAGGAATGGCGGGGCACGGCAACGGAGCTACTGGCGGAGATTGAAGTCAACAACACCCCGGCGAACCTCGCGACAAAGTGGATCAACCAGTACAGCGGCACATTCCTGGCAGATCGGCACATCAGTTACACGACCGTACGCACGAATACGGCCCGCCTGATTAAACTCAAGCGTGACGATGGTGACGGTCATGACGATGATACCCCTACAGAGAAAAGACTGTCACCATCGTCACCGCCGTCACGGGCGGGTCCGAAGCGGGGTGCAGGGGTGGCAGCCCCGCCACACTGACTTTGCGGGCAAAGTCTAGTGTGTTACACCTGCTGCGGCCCCGGATTGCTTTGGGGGACAAGGCAAGGCAGGAGATTAGCGGCCAAGCCGCTACCCGCAGCAGGTGTATGGAAAGCCCGCACATAGAACAAACCATCAGGAAGAGAAAAGGTGCATTTTCCGGGGGAGTATCCTGTTCCGCAGGTTCGTAGACCTCGCAGGGACAAATCACCTTGCCCTTGTTTTTACGGGGCCTTACAAAGCAAAAAATCTGAAAAAACGGCACCGAAACACAACAAATCCGAAGGAGGCGAGCCATGCCCCGCATGAGCCAAAAGAGGAAGCTTGAAATGGGCTTCTTCATCAACAGCAAAGGCAGGGTCGAGTATAACAGCCTATGCCGCGCTTGCGTGAACGAATGCAAGCAAAGCCACAAGGCGATGATCCTGTCCTGCCACAAATTCAAGAGTAAAAGGAGCAAAACATAAATGCCATACGCAATTATGAGGATGTCGAAGCACCAGGACGGCGCGACGGGCGCAATCGAGAAGCACCACGAGCGTGAAAAAGAAGTTTACAGGAGCAACCCGGACATCGACCTAAGCCGCCGCGCGGATAACTTTCACATTAAAGCCCCAGAGGGGAAATACTACTACGAAGTTCAGCGCAGGATAGAAGCGGCAAAGTGCCGGGTACGGAAAGATAGCGTTCGCATGGTGGACACCCTCATTGCCGCCACGCCGGAATTTATCAAAGCTTTACCAGCAGAAGAACAAAGGGAGTTTTACCAGCACGCATATGAGTTCATGAAGGAGAAGGTTGGCGAGGACAATATCTTCTCGGCAGTAGTCCACCTAGACGAGGCAACCCCACACATGCACCTGTGCTTCGTTCCCCTGACGCGGGACAAACGCCTGAGCGCGAAAGAGATTCTAGGGAACAAGGCCGATATGCACCGTTGGCAGAACGAGTTCTATGCACACATGGCGGCGCGGTGGCCGGAACTGGAACGTGGGGAGCCAGCCATCGAAACTCAACGGCAGCACCAGACCACACAGGATTTCAAGCGGACAAACCAAAGCCCGGAGTTTATCGAGCTATGGCAGCAGCACGAACGGCTGAAACGGCGCTGGCGGCAGGTACCCTATGAAATGAGGAAGGACATTGTGGATCGGGAGATGCTGAGGAAGCAGGAGAGGGCAAGGGGAGCGAGGTAGGAGGGGAAGCCAGTCGCGGCAATGTGGCTGGCTCTTTTCAGATCCATGTGCTGAAACTTGTATTTTTTGTTTGCATTTCGGTTGGATTCGTGGTATACTATACGGGTGATTTTTTGAGAGGGCGATGGAGGTGAATCGGGCACGTATGAAGCCATACGATTTCAGATTTATTGATTTGTTCGCAGGTATTGGCGGATTTCATCAAGCCATGCGCTATCTCGGCGGCGAGTGCGTCATGGCTTCAGAGATCAACCAAGCTTGTGTTGATACATATAAACTTAACTTTAAGCATGTGGATGTTCGCGGCGATGTCCGCAAAATCGCTCCAGATAGCATTCCTCAATTCGATGTGCTATGTGCTGGTTTCCCGTGCCAGCCGTTTAGTAAAGCAGGGGCGCAAAAAGGGTTCAGTGACGAGCAGCGCGGAAACTTGTTTTATGTAATTATGGATATACTGGACGCTCATCCTGAGGCAAAGTTTTTGATTTTGGAAAACGTGCGCAATCTGGCAGACAAGACGGAGAATTGGGACATTATCAAGACGGAACTTATGAAACGTAATTTCTATATTACGGAAGAGCCGGTGATACTTTCTCCCCACAACTTCGGTATTCCACAAATACGTGAGCGAGTATACATTCTTGGTATGCGTAAAGACATACGCGACACGGATATTCTGACCAACGGCTACATCCACTCATCAGATTTGGAGTTACAAGCTTTTCAAGGTAAGGATAATTGCAAAATGGGTGATGCGCGGAAAATTTTAGAGTTGAATGCTTCTGACGAATATATTATCAGCGATGAGCAGGCCGAGATGATATGGGCTTGGGAAGAATTTCGACTTGCTACGAATATCGGAATAATTGGATTCCCGGTCTGGATAAATAGTTTTGGGATAGGCTATAAGAGGTTCGGATGGTATAAACGAAAAATTGATTATGAGGCCATGCCGGGTTGGAAGAAACGCTTTGTAGATAATAACCGTAGATTGTATGAAGCCAATAAAGAGTTCATCGACGATTGGATTGCCCATTACGATATGCTCAACCGAATAAAGCTTTACCAGAAGTTCGAGTGGAATTGTGGGACAGATGTCACCGATATACGAAACACCATAATCCAAATACGGCAATCGGGAATTCGCGCCAAGCGCCCTACATATTACCCATCGCTAGTCGCTATGGTAAATACTCCGATAATATGGGATTCTAGAAAAGAGCGCTTTCGACGTATCACGCCGCGTGAAGCTGCGAACCTCCAAAGCTTCCATGGGGCATTCAAATTTAAAGGCAGCGAGAACCAAATGTATCAGCAGCTTGGGAATTCCGTGAACGTCCGGATATTGAAAAAGCTCGCATCAAAATTATTTAGTTTTGCAGAGGAAGGGTGGGACATCAACGATGAAGAATAAAATAGCGATCAGGCCGACATCTGGTGTCTACGCCACATACAAGCGGCTAAGCTATCAGCCTTGGACTGCTATAGCCGAATTTGTGGATAACTCTACCCAGAGCTATTTCGACCATCGGGACGAATTGATAGCATTTCCAAGGTTTGACAAGTTGCGAATCGTAATCGTTTACGAGGCGAAAAGCAATGGTAGCGATTCGCTCACAATCACTGACAACGCATTCGGCATGGAATTGGAGGACTTTGAGCGAGCAATCCAGTTGGATAAAATTCCTATCAACACCAACGGTCGCAATGAGTTTGGTATGGGACTAAAAACCGCTGCTTGTTGGTTTGGTTCTAAGTGGAGTGTCTATTCAACACAGTTGGGTTCTGGGTTTGGGTATAGCGCTACCGTGGATGTGGACAGGCTTGCAGAATTCAAGGATGACGAAGTGGGCTTGGATATTTTTGAGTCAAGTTCCGAGGAGCATTACACAATTATCAAGATAGAGAACCTAAACAAAAAAATCACCGGCGCACGAACCATCGGCAAGGTCAGAGAGTTGCTAAGTAGCATATATAGGCAAGACATTCGCAGTGGCGAAATTTCTATTACATACGGTGAAAATGAGTTGGCTTATAGAGAGCCGACTGTTTTTGAGGAACCCCTTGAGAACGGTGAAACACGTGTTTGGAAAAAGGAAGTCTCCTTTTCAATTCCGCATAATGGGGTTGATTTGCATTGTCATGGATTCATTGCGCTCAGAATCCCCGCAAGTTTGCGTGATGCTGGTTTTACCCTCTTGCGTAGAGGCCGCGTCATAGTTGGAGGCCCCGATAAAAATTATCGTCCTAAGGAATTGTTCGGCGATCAAAACTCGTTTGAGTATCAGCGTCTCTTCGGCGAGTTGCACATGGACAATTGGTCTGTTACCCAAGCTAAAGATGGGTTCGATTGGCATACCGACGGACTTGAAGAAAGCTTTATTGAGGCATTACAGCCTATTATCAGGGAATATCGTCAAAAGGCCGGCAATCTGCGCGTAAGACAACAAGTAGAGACTAACAACGTAATGAATCAAGTTGTTTCGGATTTTGAGAGGGCTGGTGTTATATCAGGGGCAAGCGCGATTCCAGTCGGCGAACCTCTATCCGCAGCACCAATACATGAACTATCCGAGACTGAAGAACAGAACTTTGAGCAGCAGGAATTACCCGCCATTGAGGATACTGCGCCCGCTAACGATGCGACAGTGAGAATTGTCGGCCCAGAAAACTACAACGTGACTTTCCACTACAACGATAAAGAGTATTTGTTTGAGATTCATCATGATTCATCGAACGCCTTAAACCCGTGGGTCAATGTTATAAGGAAAGGGCCTACCATCTTCCAAGTAACAATCAATCTCAAACACGCCTTTTTCAAGCCGTTTACTGAGAACAAGGATTTTATCTCCATTATGACAAAATTGGTGATCGCCATGGTTCTTGCGGAAATAGATGCGCTGATTATTTCGTGTGGTGGCAGAATCGAAGCGGGAGATATTCGCCGTAGAATGAATTCAATTTTGGAGCAAATTGCTAATGGAGGGATAGTGCAATGAGCCGAAACATATCTATGAGCATACTAGAAAAGAAAAATGCCCCCTGGTGTATTGATTGTGGAGGCTATTTCAAAGAGAAGATTGCCGCACAACTCTTGCGCGATGATATTCCGCAGGATGCTGTCGATACCATTTTCTGCAATGCTGCCGATATTCTCAGCCAATGCCCTAATCCTAATGATTCCGCGCCTGACGCGAAAACAGGCATTGTTATTGGTAAGGTTCAGAGCGGCAAAACCTCCAACTTTATTGCCTTGACTGCCTTGTCTTTTGATAACGGCTATGGGATCAACATTATTCTCGGTGGAAATAAAAATAATCTCCTTGACCAGAACGTCCAGCGCATAAAGGGGTATTATCGCGATGTTAGCGAAATGGATGAGTTGGCTATTCTAAACACAAAGCAAACTAAATCCCTGTTGAATGCTCAGACGATAAGAAATTTCCTTAGCGAGGGCAGAAAGGTTATCATCGTTGGGCTCAAACACACCAAACACATCAACATAATTGCGGATATCTTTAAGGATACCGCATTGAGGGACGTTCCTACCCTCATTATTGACGATGAAGGAGACCAGGCCACGCTCAACACGCGGGTTAACACCGAAGAAATGAGTTCCACCTATAAAGCGGCTGTCAAACTAAAAGGCGAACTTCAAAGACATTGCTTTGTTTCTATTACCGCTACACCACAAGCCAACATACTCATTCAAACATGTGATATGCTATCTCCAGATTTCGGAATTTTAGTGTATCCCGGAGATGAATACTGTGGGTTACATGAATTCCACGGCGAAAAACAGGATACGCTAATTAGGATTATTTCGGAGGATGAACCTAATCTCCTTGACGAGGACGGTGTACCAGACTCATTTCGTGATTCATTAGCAACTTTTTTCGTTGGTGGAGCTTTGCGTAGATACCGCGGTGACAACAAAAATCATGCAATGTTGATTCACCCAAGCCAAAAGAAACTTGACCATAAGCGCGTCATCGACAAAGTTACCGGTGTCGTCAATGACTGGAAGGAGAAGGCCAAAGAGATAGCTAATGGGATTGATGATATTTGTTTTTCTTCTTTCAATGATTTGCTCAAGAAGGCTTATGACCACTTTGTTTCCGATGGTGTAGCAATGCCTGAATATGAAGAACTCTATCCGTATGTTATTGAATGTGTGAAAAAGTGCGCCTCGCCCCATCTTTGTAACAGCGATGAGGATGCCAGCAACAATGCCAAATTTTACCCCAACAACATTTTTGTAGGTGGTAATATGGTAGAGCGGGGAATCACTATCAAGGGGCTTGCCGTTACATACATCATGCGCCGAGCAAAAGGAAAAGCAAATGTAGACAACACAGAGCAAAGAGCCCGCTGGTTTGGTTACAAGAAATCTTTTCTCGATGTTTGTCGGGTCTACACAACTCAGACAATTAAGGAAGATTTTTCGGCTATATATGAGCATGAGGATGATTTGTGGGACTCCATAGAGCGCGCACAGGCGAAAGGGCTATCGTTCAAGGACATTCCTCGCATTTTTATACTGGCAAGTAAGAGACTGGATTTAACGCGCAAGAATGTTGCACGAGCAGAGCGATTCAATTTCTCTGAGTGGTCGAAGCAGGATTATCTCCTGTCAGATAAAGACGCTGTACAACGCAATTTGGATACGATCACTACGTTTAGGGCAACTTATACCGCACAACTAGAACATCGGAGTTATAACGGGGTGAATCAGCATAGCATTGTGAAGGGACTTGATTATTTCGCCCTTTGCGATGAGTTGCTTTACAACATCTCTTACCCAGCAAACAGCCATGTTGATGCCAGTTTGTTCAGGAAAATCAACGAGGTTCTGAAGAAAGTAAATATTACTCCCGAAATTGATGTCATGTGGATTCGTGACGGGCATGGAGAAGAAAGAACACTTCACGAAGATGGGCAAATTAACCAGTTATTCCAAGGTCATAACCCTAACCTTTCAAGCCCCACATACTACCCTGGCGACGGAGCTATGATTTTACCCGATAGAGCTCATGTTATGCAGTTGCAGATACACATGGTGAAGGCGAGAAACAAACCTGATAGAGACTTCTATGCGCCAGCCCTCGCGCTGTATATTCCTCTTGAATATGCTGTGCAGATGGACAAAATAATAGGTCAGTTGTCGGAGGCAGTAATATGAATACAGTAGAAAGTATATTCAGTTCACTACAAGCGATGCAAGTTCCGCAGGATGGGCAATACTCACTGTCTAAAATTGAGTTGTCAGAGGCTGATGTCTATTATGGAAAGGACTCTGACGGTCATTCTGTTTTCGCAATGATATCACAAAACACGAAATTGCGAGCTTCTATTCAGAAAACCAAGAAATTGGTTTTTTGGTTTAATGCCGTATGTGATATTGTCGCTGACGGCACTCACACTGAAACGACTATGAATGTTCTGACGTGCCTAAGCGATGATGTAAATGAGATTATAGCCTTTATCCGATTGACTCTTGCGTTTATTGAGGGCGCAGACGAGCAGTCACCCAAACGACTGCATGAGTTGTTTGCAGCTCTAACAAATCTATTTGCAAGCGCAAATAAGGCAAGCCAAATGGAGTTGCAGGGCTTTTATGGTGAATTATATGCGATAAAATACTTCTGCCAGTTAGGGCTAAATCTCAGCGATTACTGGCAGAAAAAAGAAAAAATGAAGTTTGATTTTTCAATATCTACGCAGAAAAAAGTAGAGATAAAATCCACTTTGAGAGAACTGAGGATTCATCATTTTAGGCATGAGCAGTTACTCTCTGATCTGTACGACATCTGTATAATTTCTATTTTACTTCGGACAGATGACCAAGGGCTGTCTTTGTGGGAACTCGTGAAGGATGTTCAACGGGTCGCCGCAAGCAGTTTTGATACGTTGATGTATATTGAAGATTTCATCAAAAATTTCGACGAGACCGAATTGAGGAGCATAAAATTCGACATTGGATATATGGATAGGAATCTGAGTGTTTATAATGCAGAAGATATTCCGAGATTTGAAGAAGAGCAACCACAAGGCGTGAGCAAGACCGAGTACGATTCCGACCTGAGCAATTCCAAGGCTCTGCCGATAAATGAATTTATTAGTTGGACACAATGAAAGTTTTTCGTGAGGTTTTAAGGAGGCTCTATGAACAGCAACAATCTTGTCCCTACCAACCACTCCATCGACGAAGCCCTACTCTTGGAGCGGGTGTCTGCCATTATTGAGCGAAGGAAATACCAGGCCGCCGCCTACGCAAACCGCGAGGTCACGCTGATGTACTGGGAAGTCGGGCAGTATATTAACTCGGTGATTCTGGAATCCAAGCGGGCCTCCTACGGCAAGCAGATTCTGGCGACAGTGTCGCCAGAATTGGTAGCTCGTTATGGGCAGGGCTTTGAGACATCCAATTTGTATCGAATGGTAAAGTTTGCTACGCTTTTTCCAGACAGTGAGATTGTGGCGACACTGTCACCACAATTGTCGTGGTCGCACGTTCGGGAAATTTTGCCTTTAAAATCAAGCGAAGCCCGCCTGTACTACGCAACGGACGCGGTTCAACGACGGTTAGGTGTGCGGGAGTTGCGTCGGCAGATTTCCCGCAAGGCTTACGAACGGCAGGAGATAGCCAACACGCAGCTAACAGAAGGCTCTGCTGTTCCCTTCAATGTGTTCAAAGACCCATATCTGCTTGATACACTTGGTTTGAGAGAGAATTTCCTTGAAGCTGATTTGGAAAAAGCGATTCTCGTCGAGCTTGAAGCCTTCATTTTGGAGTTCGGGCATGGCTTCACGTTTGTCGAACGCCAGAAACGCATGACCATTGGCGAAGATGACTTCCGGCTGGATTTGCTGTTTTACCAGCGCGACTTGAAGCGCTTGGTTGCCGTTGAACTGAAGCTCGAACGGTTCCGCGCGGCTTTCAAAGGGCAGATGGAACTATACCTGAAATGGCTCAACCGCTACGAGCGCCGCCCCGATGAGAATGAGCCGATTGGATTAATCCTTTGCCCAACCGCTAACCGCGCCCAACTGGAGCTACTGGAAATGGACAAGGCGGGAATCGCCGTTGCTGAGTTCTGGACGCATTTGCCGCCCAAAGATGAGTTCACATCGAAGATTAACGCGATTATGGTCGAGGCAAAAGAACGACTGGAACGTCGTAAGGGGCTGCCAGAAAGCTCGGTCAAGAGGTCATTCAAGAGGTTAGAGCCCCTTAATGAAGGGGTATCCGAAAATCCCGAAAATTCGGTCAAGAGGCCGGTCAAGAGGTTAGATTATTTTTATGAACCGAAAGACGATGATGACGACTAAAAACGCAAAAAACATCTTGCATTGTCCGTCAACTTCGTGTATAATGGTGGCTAGCTAAAGTGTCTTGCCGTCGCTGGCATCAGACCGTGAATATGACTGTAACGGGCATGAAATTCACCGTCATTTAATGGACTTTGTCGTGATAAAAAGCCTTGATACGTAAGGAATTGTGTCGTCCTGCACATGGTTAGTTCGCTCTGGGGGTCAAGAGGCCGTGAGTTCAAGTCTCGCCACTCGGACCATATTAAAGGACACCGTTTGATACAATCGAACGGCGTCCTTTAAATTTGGATAGTACGCGTTCCGTTGCGATAGTACGTGAACCATCAAAACGGCGTT
>JGI24702J35022_10002345_pt1 | contig 11578 bp, 5 predicted proteins | sample TergutTh196P4_FD_35022 | JGI IMG/M metagenome (IMG submission 35022)
TTCTCACCGACGGGACTGTCGTGACGTGGGGCAGCAGCGATTACGGCTCGCTTGACGTCCCGGAAGAGATTCAGGGCAAGGTGACCTCCATATTCGCGGGGCGCGGCCATTTCACCGTTTTGCTCTCCGATGGCACCGTCGCATCCTGGGGTATGGATAATTACCACCAGGCTGAGACCCCGAAACTGAGTCATATATCTTCAATATCCGCAGGTTCTTTTCAAAACTACGCGATCGATGAGACCGGGAAAATAACCGCATGGGGGCTGAAAGGATACTTTATGGGTTCCGATCAGCAAGGCAGGGACATGTTCCGCAGGATTCTTGAAGCCGGCAAAGTCACGCTTACTGTCGGCGCCGTGTCTGTCATCATTTCCGGGGTCATCGGCATAATAATCGGCGGGCTGTCAGGTTATTACGGCGGCAAAGTCGACATGATACTGATGCGGATAGCGGAAGTTTTTCAATCAATACCATTTCTTCCGCTTGCCATCACCCTCTCGTTCATAATCGGCAACCGCTTGCCGACGGAAATGCGAATGGTGATGATAATGCTGATTCTTGGTATATTGAACTGGCCGTCCCTTGCGCGGCTCACGCGCGGGCAGGTGCTTGTCGCTCGGGAAAACGAGTTTGTGACCGCGGCAAAAGCGCTGGGCGTCAAAGAGCGCACGATAATTTTCAAGCATATCATGCCTAATGTTTTCGCCATCGTGCTCGTCAGCCTCACGCTCTCCCTTGCCACGTGCATGCTCGTCGAGTCTTCCCTGTCGTTTCTCGGGTTCGGCATTTCGGAGCCAAACCCAAGTTGGGGCAACATGCTCAGCAACCTGGGTTCCGAGGTGCTCCGCAGCTATTCCTGGCGCATATTCTACCCGAGCCTGGCCCTGAGCATCGCAGTCATCAGCATCAACCTTGTGGGCGACGCATTCCGCGACGCGATCGACCCGAAATCAAACGACAGGTGATTAACAATTAACAATTATCAATTAACAATTAGAATTTACGTTCATCGTTCATCGTTCATCGTTTGTCGCAACAGCAATCCCGGTAAGGAGATATTGTTATGCCGTTATTGGAATTAAAAGACCTTCATACATATTTCAGCACAAAACGCGGGACGGTCAAAGCCGTCAACGGTGTTTCCTATTCCGTTGACGCCGGTGCCACGCTCGGTATAGTCGGCGAAAGCGGCAGCGGCAAGTCTGTTTCCGCCATGAGCATTCTGCGCCTTCTGGACGGCAACGGATATATCCACTCCGGGGAGATCCACTACGACGGCCGCGACCTTGTCAGCTTGCCTATGAGCGAGCTTTATAAGATCCGGGGAAACCAGATTTCCGTCATCTTTCAAGAGCCCATGACAAGCCTAAACCCGGTATTCACGATCGCCCGGCAAATCGGCGAGTCATTCCAGACCCATCAGGGCATGTCAAAACGGGAAGCGCAGCGTCAGGCGGTCAACATGCTGCGCGACGTTCAAATCGCAAACCCGGAGGAAGTAGTCAAGCAATATCCGTTCCAACTGTCGGGCGGCATGCGCCAGCGCGTCATGATAGCGATGGCCCTCGCTTGCAAGCCGAATATACTCATCGCGGACGAGCCGACGACCGCCCTGGACGTCACCATTCAGGCGCAGATATTGAAACTGATGAACGAGCTCAAACACGAAAAGGGAACGTCAATAATCTTCATCACGCATGACCTGGGCGTTATAAACGAGATGGCAGACGATGTTGTCGTCCTGTATTGCGGCGAGGTCGTGGAAATGGCTTCGGTCAAAGTGATATTCGGCAAAAGCAAGTATTCGCACCCCTACACCGAGGGGCTTATGACTTCCATCCCAAGGCTCGATACGCCGCGCGGGGAGCGGCTTGAACCGATACCGGGCAGCATTCCCCACCCGCTGGATATGCCGGAAGGGTGCAAATTCGCGCCAAGGTGCAAATACGCGACCGATAAGTGCACAAACAGCGCTCCGGATTTGGTGGAGGTGGCACAAGGTCAAAAAGTCAGGTGTTTTTATCCGGAAACATCGCGGTCTTCGACCGCGAAGGGAATAGGGGTTAGGGATTAGGGGTCAGGAGACGAAGGAACGAAAGAACGATATTCGTGTTTTGTGTCGCGGAAAGGCATGGTTTCATGGATAATAAAATGGTTGCGGAAACCCTCTCGAGAATTGCCGACAGCATAGAGTCCTATCATCCCGGGGATGAGAGCAAAAAGGTATTGCTGAAAATCAGAAATCTGAAGCAATATTTCCCCATAAAAGGAAAAAAGGACCTGTTTGTAAGGGCCAACGACGGTATTTCCATGGATATTTACGAGGGCGAGACATTCGGTCTAGTCGGGGAGAGCGGCTGCGGAAAGTCGACCCTCGGGCGCACGCTTCTGCAATTATACCGGCAGACGAACGGCAAGACTATGTATTATGGCAGAGATCTTGATACAGTAGCTCCTGAATATGTTGTGAGCACGGCAAAAAACCTGTCGGCTGACCTGTCGCGGCTAATGGAGCTTGACGCGAAAAGCCAAGCTCTGTGCGTCGAGCTTGAAAAAGTAGAAAATGATGAGGACAACCCCGATGTTTTCAACAAAATGGAAGAATACTACAAGGCGAAGAAGTCTACTGAGGACGCTTTTCTCAACCTTGCCCAGCTTATCGGCGGGCTTTTGCTGTCGCCCGACCTAACATCGGTGTGCGAAGCCTTTATCTCGTTTAATTCGACAGTCCGCGAGCGAAACAAGCTCACTAAAAAACTCAATGCGCTGAAAAACGCTGACGACGGAAAAAGCAGCAGGAAAAGCGCTGTTATAAGCGAGCTTGAAAAAAGCATCGCGGCGATAAACGAAACGATATTGGAAAAGCATGATGTCATCGACAAGCTCAGGGCGCCCATGATAGGGACTCCGGAATTTGACAAGGTTGAAGCCTTTCGGGACGAGGGCATCGACCTCGCGCGCTTGACGTACAACGAAATGCGCCATTTGCGCCGGGATATGCAGCTGATTTTCCAAGACCCGTATTCTTCGCTCAATCCGAGGATGACAGTTGGCCAGATTATCGGGGAGGGTCTGCTCGCGCACGAATTCTTCACCCGCGTCGGTGAAAAAATGCAGGATTACATCATGAAAATAATGGAAAACTGCGGGCTTTCATCGTATATGATACACCGTTACCCGCACCAGTTTTCCGGCGGCCAGCGCCAGCGCATCGGCATCGCGCGCTCGCTTGCGCTGCAGCCGAAATTCGTCGTATGCGACGAGGCGGTTTCCGCGCTCGATGTGTCGATTCAGTCACAGGTGCTTAACCTTCTGACCGATCTGAGGGAAAAAGACAACTTGACATACATGTTCATATCGCACGACCTGTCCGTCATCCGATATATCAGCGACCGCATCGGCGTCATGTACCTTGGGAATCTCGTGGAACTTGCAAATGTCGACGATCTTTTCCGCCAGCCCATGCATCCATATACAGACGCCCTGCTCAGGGCAATACCGACGACCGATATCGACAGGCCAAAGGCAGAGGTCATACTTGAAGGAGACATCCCCAGCCCTGTCACGCCACCAAAAGGCTGCAAATTCCACACTCGCTGCCGCTATGTGACCGAAATCTGCAAGCAGGTCACGCCGGAATTTGAAGAGTCAGCGCCGGAGCATTTTGTCGCCTGCCACCATAAATTAGGGATTAGGGGTTAGGGATTAGGGGTTAGGCATGAAACACAGGGACAGTCCCCATGTTTCACAGTGAGCGGGAAATAGAAAGATTATGCCCCCTTCGCGCAAGAAGGGGGTGGCGCGGAGCGCCGGGGGTTGTCCCTCGTGTTTCATGAGGTAGTCGTGTTATTTAACAAACGTATTAAAAAGGTCCTCGATATCGAGGGAATTGAAAAGGCTGCCAAAGAGGCTGAACCGGTCAAACTGGAAAAAGGGGACTTTGCCGCAATGCTGATTGCGGCTGTAATTACGATTGGCCCGATTCTCCTTGGGTTTATAGGGGTTTTGTTTCTTATTGCATGGCTCTTCGGGGCTTTTGGCTGAGATAGAAATGAGAAATGAGAAATTAATAATGAGAAATAAGGGAAAAAAAATTGACCGTGTCATATCTTCGGGTTTGGCGCTGTTGATGATTTTTTCGCTTGCCGCGTGCAAGACAGGGAAGACCGGCGACAAGAACAACCCCTCGCCCGAACCGCCTGACACTTCCGCGCCTATCGTCACTTTTGCTCAGCCGTCGCCGGGCTATATCCTTAAGGCGGAGCCAAAGCTCGTCGTCGGGTGCGATTTCTTCTCCGGGGAATTCAGCCCTTTTTTTGCAAAAGCGACCTCTGACAGACAAGTCGCCGAGGATATGACGCAGTTGCTTCTCGTCAAAAGTGATCGCGCCGGGAACATAATCCGGGGCGGCATCGGCGGTCAGGCCACCGCCTATAACGGTCTCGATTATTTCTATAGCGGACCCGCGGACATAGATATCGTCTTGAATCCCGACGGCACGACTGACTACAACATCGCTTTACGTCCCGATCTGCTCTTCTCCGACGGTTTCCCCGTGACGATCGACGACGTCATTTTCAGCATGTATGTCTACTTGGACCCGGCTTATGACGGTCCTGCCGCCTTTTCCTCCCTGCCGGTAGCCGGACTGTCGAGCTACCGCGCCGGGGTCAGCCCCGAAATCTACGATAAATACAAGCTAATAGCCGAATCAATAATCGCAGCCGGCCCCTTCAATACTGACTTCTCAACCTGGACACAGTCGCAGCAGGAGGCCTTTTGGGGTGAATACCTCGACAATGCAGGATTTATATTCGTTCAGGAAATCGTTGACTATTTCGTGGAAAAATACCCATCCTTCCTTGAAGTTGTGTATAACGACGAAGTCGCGCTCGGCATGTATCTCCGCGGCTTTGCGGATTTTGACGAAAACGGGGTTTTCGTAACGCTGAACGGGATGGAATACGATCTGAAAAACGGTCAGAGACCTTCTGTTTCCGATTTCTGGGATGAGTTTCTCACAGAGTACGGCTTTGATCTTTCAAACGACGGCATCAACAAGGAAAAAATCGGCAGCGATATAAAAAAACTCGCTGTTGATTCTTTTGTCGCGGGTGAAGGTTCAAGTGACCCTGAAGCGGGCGGGGACCCAAGCGGCATTCCGGGCATAAAAAAAACCGGCCCATTCAGCTGCACGGTCACCACAGATTATTTTGATGCGTCATTTATCCACAAGTTTGCTATTGCAATCGCCCCGCTCCACTACTACGGAAATGCAGAACTCTATGACTACGACCAAAATATGTTTGGATTTCCCAAGGGGGACTTGTCTTCCGTGAAAACCGTCACCGCATCCCCCATGGGGGCAGGCCCGTACACCTTTCTATCTTACGACAGCGGGGTCGTTTCATTCAAAGCCAACGAAAACTACTACAAGGGCGAGCCGAAAACCCGGTTCATCGACTTCCGGGAAGTCGGCGAAAGCGAAAAAATTGACGGGATTTTATCCGGAAGTCTTGATATATCGGCTCCCGCATACACCGGCGCCCTTTCCGGTATCATCAAGGAATGCAACGCAAACGGTGAACTGACGGGCGACAGGCTCACAACGATAACCTATGACTTCCCCGGCTACGGTTATATCGGCATCAACGCCGAGGCTGTCAAAGTAGGCGGCAACCCGGGAAGCCGGGATTCAAAAAACCTGCGCGCGGCATTTGCGACGTTGTTCGCAGCCTACCGCGATTTGACCAACACGTCATATTTCTCCGAAATGGCTTCGACGATCCAATACCCGCTTTCAAAGACATCGTGGCTCTCCCCGCAATTAAATGAGCCGGGATATAGGGTTGCATTTTCCGTGGATGTCGGCGGCAAGGAAATCTTTTCTGATGCCATGGACGCGAAAGCCAAAGAAGCGGCGGCGCTTGATGCGGCTATCGGCTTTTTCAAAGCCGCAGGATACGTTTGGGACGAGAACTCCGACAGGTTCACAGGAACTCCATCCGGCGCGGGTCTGTCATACGAAGTGATAATTCCCGCCGGCGGGGCCGGCGACCACCCGGCATACGGCGTACTCACTGCGGCAAAAGTAGCCCTGGCTTCTATCGGCATAACGCTGGAAATCAACGATATTGCCGACACAAACANCTTCTGGAAGGCAGTCGAGTCCGGGAAAGCCGATATGTGGGCCGCTGCGTGGGAGGTTTCCGCCGACCCGGACATGTACCCGTACTATCACAGTTCGAACATCCCCTACGTGGGCGGGACACGCTCGAACTACTATGCAATCGGCGACGAGTCGCTGGATGCGCTTATAGTTGAATCCCGCGAGAGTTACGATCCTGCCCTACGGAAATCAATATTTAATCAATGCCTCGATATCATCCTCGACTGGGCTGTCGAAGTTCCGCTTTATCAGCGCAAAGAGGTCGTGGTTTTCTCGACAGGGCGTGTCAACCCGGACACAGTCACCCCGGACATCACCTCTTTTTGGACATGGTCAAATGACCTTGAACTATTGGAGGTAAGATAAAATAGTGCCGGCGAGGAAAACGTCTTCCTCGCCGGTCCATATTTCTACGCGATTTTCGTCTTTTCGTCTCCTAATCCCTAATCCCTAACCCCTACTTAGGCTCGTACATTTCCTTTTGCTTCAGCAGCAAATCGTACCGCTCTGCCGCTTCCTTCTCGGCTTCCGCAAACAAGACCTCCGCCCGTTCTGGGAACGACCTCGCCAGCGAACTGTAACGCACCTCGCCCATAATGAAATCTCTATAACTCTTCGACGGAGCCTTGCTGTCGATCGTCAGCGGGTTCTTGCCCTCCTTCGACAGGCGCGGGTCAAAGCGGAACGTGTTCCAGTAACCGGACTCGACCGCATTCTTCATCTGCTCGATCGATTTCCCCATCCCGATGCTAATGCCATGATTGATACACGGCGCGTAAGCAATTATGATTGACGGCCCGTCGTAGCTCTCCGCCTCGATTATAGCCTTCAGGGTCTGCTGATAATTTGAACCCATCGCGATTTGCGCCACATAGACATAACCGTAAGCCATCGCCATTTGCGCGAGGCTCTTTTTTCTCACGGGCTTGCCCGCAGCGGCAAACTGTGCGACCGCGCCGGTCGGCGTCGCCTTGGACGCTTGCCCGCCGGTGTTGGAATACACCTCTGTGTCAAAGACAAAAATGTTTATATTCTCTCCCAGGGCAAGTACATGATCCAGGCCGCCGTAGCCAATGTCGTATGCCCAGCCATCCCCGCCGAACACCCAGACAGACGGCTTCACGAACAGATCCTTTTTCGCAAGCACCTTGCGGGCAGCGGAGCACAGGTCGCATCCGCAGCGGTTGTTTTCCTTATCAAAGACCTTCTCAAAGATATCGGGCGCGCCTTTCTTAAAGCCCTCGATTTCCTCCTCGTCCATTGTCGTCGCCCAGATGAGGGTTTGCTCAAGCTCAGCCGAAGCCGCCTTTGAGGCTTCGCCATCGCCCATGGCGCCGAGCCACTTCACAATGGCGGCGCGGAGGTGGGAATCCTGGCCCAGCCACTCGAAGTCCAGCAACTTCTCGATTTCGCCGGCAAGCGTCTCGCGGCGCTGTTTCATCGCCAATGCCATACCCAATCCAAATTCGGCGTTGTCCTCAAACAGCGAGTTGGCCCACGCCGGGCCGCGTCCCGCGTTGTTTGTCGTAAACGGCGTGGATGGTGCGCTTCCGCCCCATATCGACGAGCATCCGGTCGCGGTCGCGATAAACATCCTGTCGCCGTAAAGCTGCGTGATAAGCTTGGCATAAGGCGTCTCGCCGCATCCGGCGCAGGCCCCCGGGAATTCAAGCAGCGGCTTGAGGAATTGGGACCCTTTTACGGTATTGATAGCAAACCCTGTCTCCTTTTCAGTCCTCGTGGCGGCAGCGTGATCGAAGTATTTCTGCGCCGGCGCGACCTCGGAGAACGGCACCATTTCAAGCGCCTTAGTCTTCGCGGGGCAGACATTCGCGCATGATCCGCAGCCCTGGCAGTCGAGCACGGACGGCAGGATCGAATATTTATAATTCTCGTTGCCCTTGCCGATCATCTGGAGCATCTGCAAGCCTTCCGGCACGGCGGCTGCTTCGGCCTCGTCGAAAACAAACGGGCGTATGACCGAGTGGGGGCAGACATACGTGCATTGGTTGCACTGTATGCAGTTTTCTTTTATCCAGCGGGGCGCCTCCGCATTTATCATGCGTTTCTCGTATGCGGCCGTCCCGGACGGTATCAGCGAACCGCCCTCTGTGTCAAGGAAAGCCGAAACCGGCAGGTCGTCGCCTTGCATCAGGTTCATTTTGCTCATGACGTTTTTGACATATTTCGTCACGCTTTCCCTGCCGACAAGCTCCTTCGCGACTTCAACAGAGGGTATTGAATCCTTCCATGAATCGGGAATCTCGATTTTTTTGATGCCCTCCAAACCCCTGTCGATTGCTGATATATTCTGATTGACGACGGCGTCGCCCTTTTTCCCGTAAGTTTCACGTATGGCGTCTTTCATGTATTCGACCGCATCGTTTATCGGCAGTATTTCGGTCAGTTTGAAAAATGCAGCCTGTAGGATCGCGTTCGTCTTATTGCCAAGCCCAAGCTCCCGCCCGATAGATACGGCGTCGCATGTATATAACCGGATATTGTTCTGCGCGATATATTTTTTGGCGTCGGCCGGCAGGCGGGCTGTGAATTTTTCTGCATCCCACCCGCAGTTGGCGAGGAAAATGCCGCCCGGCTTGACGTCTTGGACCATATGGAAGCTTTTGAGGTACGCCTGGTTGTGGCATGCGACATAGTCGGCTTTTGAAACGTAGTATGTTGATTTGATGGGGCTGTCGCCGAAACGCAGATGGCTGATCGTCACGCCTCCGGATTTTCGTGAGTCGTACTGGAAATACGCCTGCACCTTCATGTCGGTGTGATCCCCGATGATTTTTATCGAGTTTTTGTTCGCGCCGACCGTACCATCAGAACCAACGCCCCAGAATTTGCACGATTTTGTGCCCGGGTGGGTCGTATCAGGCTCTTCTTCAATCGGCAGCGACAGATTTGTCACGTCGTCAGTGATGCCGATAGTAAAGCTGTTTTTCGGTTCTTTTGACTGGATATTCCTGAATGCCGAAATCACGCAACCGGGCGTCGTATCTTTGCTGGAAAGCCCGTACCGACCCCCGACGACCTTTATGCCTGTCCCGCAGAGGACCGTCCCGACGTCGAGGTACAGCGGCTCGCCGATTCCGCCCGGCTCCTTTGTCTTGTCGAGCACGCCGACGACTTCGGTCGATTTCGGCAGCGCCGAAAGGAAATGCTCCGCGGAAAACGGCCTGTACATGCGGACCTTGATGATCCCGGTTTTTTCTCCGTTGGCATTGAGATAGTCGACTACTTCCTCTGCTGTGTCGCAAACGGAGCCCATTGCGACAAGAACAAACTTCGCATCCGGAGCCCCGTAATAGTTGAACGGTTTGTAGTTTGTTCCCAGTTTTTCGTTGACCTGGTCCATGCACTCTTGAATCACAGTCGGCAATTTATCGTAGGCGGAATTGCTCGCTTCGCGCGCCTGGAAGAAGATATCGCCGTTCTGCGCGGAACCGCGCAGAACCGGATGCGCCGGAAGATTTGCGCGGGAGCGGTACCTTGCAAGCCCTTTCCAGTCGATCATCGATCTGAGCTCATCAAAGTCCCAAATCTCAATTTTCTGCATCTCATGAGAGGTGCGGAATCCGTCAAAGAAGTGCAAAAACGGCATGTTTGCCTTAATCGCGGCAAGGTGCGCCACGGCGCCGAGATCCATCACTTCCTGCGGGTTTGTCGACGCCAGCATCGCAAATCCGGTCTGTCGGCAAGCCATGACGTCGCTGTGGTCTCCGAAAATAGACAGTGCGTGGGTCGCGAGCGTCCTCGCGGACACATGGATGACGGCAGGCAACTGTTCCCCCGCGATTTTGTACATGTTCGGGATCATCAGCAGCAAGCCCTGCGACGCGGTATATGTGCTTGTAAGCGCCCCTGAGAGTATCGCGCCGTGGACAGCACCTGCCGCTCCGCCTTCTGACTGCATTTCAATAACACGGACGGGCTGGCCGAAAACGTTTTTAAGCCCGCCGGCTGCCCATTCGTCAACATATTCCGCCATATTCGAAGACGGTGTGATCGGATAAATCGCTGCAATTTCTGTAAAAGCGTACGACACGTGCGCCGCTGCGGTATTTCCATCCATCGTCTTGAGGTCTCTCATCGTTTCATCCATCCTTTCCTTGCTGCCTTGTTAAAAAACTTAGGCGCTATCAAAGTGAAAGTTTATTATAACAGTTAATGCAACAACTGTAAACCATTATATATGCTAAACAATTGAACTTTTTACGCCCCAAAAATTATATTTTGCACATTATACACATTTGAACAATTATTGAAGCCCCCGCAGGCGTTGTGGTATAATCAGTCAGGAGTTTGGAGTGTGGAGTGTGGAGTTAGGGGTTTGGGGATATGGTTTCAAAGGTCAGGTCATTGGGATTGGGCGGCATCAGCGGATACGAAGTATCTGTTGAATGCTTCCTGTCCTCCGGCCTGCCCTCATTCGACGTCGTCGGGCTCCCTGACGCCGCTGTCAAGGAGGCGCGGGAGCGTGTCCGCGCCGCCACAAAGGCATGCGGAATGGGTTTCCCGATAAGCAGGATAACTGTCAACCTCGCGCCGGCTGACACGAGAAAAGCCGGAACTGTCTACGATCTGCCGGTCATGCTGGGGATACTGGTTGCGTCAGGCAGCATTAAGCCCCTTTCAGAGGACGCCGCTTTCTTCGGGGAATTGTCATTGTCCGGGGAGCTTCGCCATATAACCGGCGCGCTTCCCATGGCATTGTGCGCCGAACGCATTGGTATCAAGGAGCTTTTTGTTCCTGCCGACAACGCGCCGGAAGCCGCTTATGCCTCCGGCCTCACCGTATATCCTGTTTCCCATGTCAGCCAGCTTATCGACCATTTGCGCGGAGTGGCGAAAATTGAACCAGCAGTTGCGAACGAACTCGTTTCCAACCAGGTGCCAATGCCCGATTTTTCCGAGGTGAAAGGCCAGGAAAGCGTTAAGCGGGCGCTCGAGGTCTCGGCTGCCGGCGGACATAACGTTTTACTTGTCGGACCGCCGGGCGCCGGCAAGAGCATGCTCGCAAAACGGCTGCCGTCTATATTGCCCGATATGAGCCGCGAGGAAATGCTTGAGACTACCGAGATCCACTCCGTGGCGGGCTTGACCAACCGCGACAGGCCAATTATTTCGACAAGACCGTTTCGCAACCCGCACCACACTGTCTCTGCGACTGCGATTTCGGGCGGGACGTCCAACCCAAAACCCGGCGAGATATCCCTCGCGCATAATGGCGTCTTATTCCTTGACGAAATGCCTGAATTCAACCGCGACGTGCTTGAAACTCTAAGGCAGCCGCTCGAAGATGGTCAAGTGACCATCTCTCGCGCTGTATCCTCTGTCACATATCCCAGCCGCTTTATGCTGGTCTGCGCGATGAACCCCTGCAAGTGCGGCTGGTAC
>JGI24702J35022_10002346_pt1 | contig 11575 bp, 6 predicted proteins | sample TergutTh196P4_FD_35022 | JGI IMG/M metagenome (IMG submission 35022)
GAAAATGCTAATGGTGTCAATTCATTTTGGTATATTGAACGTAAATTTGCCCACAAATTCTGAAAATCAGTTACTAATGGAGAATCTTTAACCGTTTTTGTCTGCCAGCCTTGCGGCTCGTCAAATTCTTGCTGGTCATGGATTATCAACTCCAATAAATCTTTCTGAAATTCGGTAGATTGTAGGTATTTTGTGCATTCTTCATCTTTTGACAAATAGTATAAGTCGTAAAAATGACGGATTTTTGTAGCTAATTCTCTTGACGGATTTTCGGCAAATGAAAAGCGTATCAGTGATACCAATTTCTCAAGCATTGTACGGCGTTTGTCCAAAATATTGAGTGTAAATTTCTGTAATTCATATTCTTTTATTGCTTCTGCTTGATTTGTCGCGGTCAGAAACTCGGCAATAAATGAAGTGATTTCTTGTTGTACAAAAGGATATGGATTAGCAAAAGAGTTGATTTCGACAATGATACGCTTTTGAACATTATTTACGAAGCGGCTATTAATGTTGCTCGGATATTGAAAAAGTGATTTACGATACACCGAACCTTTGCGAGTTACGCCCGGTTCTTCAATCTCTGTCAAATCGGCAGTAATAGTTTTTTCAATTTTTCGGATTTTGGTCTTCAGAGCGTTGCCCGTCAATTTTTCGTCAATTAAGGCAATGTCAATGTCTTCCGAAAAGCGATTGATTATGCGATAGCCTTTTGTGAGCGAAGTCCCTCCTTTGAAAACTACGCTATTGGCGTGCGAAGATTTCGACAAATTATTGAGAATTAACGTAATCCAATAATCTTTTTCAATAAATTCGGGTAGAATACTGAAATGCGTTGCCGTTAGCCGAATCAACTCATTAAAATCCTGTATGTTGCTATGTAATTTCATTGAATGTTCCATTTTTTCTGTGTTGGTAATATTTTGTCAGAAATGCCGAGTTTATAAACCGTTATTGGATTTAATTTTTTGAATAATAAATTTGTATCTTCTTGCGGTTTAATAGTTTCAAGTATTGCGCCCAAAAGTGCGATGGCTTGTGGTGTATATTTCAAAGCCAACTTTATAATTTTGGATATTTCTTGTTCATCAAGTTTTCCTATCAAATAAATTAAACGCTGACACGCATTGTTGGGTGTGGTATCGGGAATGTTTTTGAAAAAACGCAAACAATCAAGTAACCTCAATAGCGGAATATTTTCTTTTGTAATCGTGTTTTCTTGCCGAATGAAACGAATACGGTAAATGCCACGAACAATGGCTTTTTTCTCTTTCCGCATTCCTATTTCTAAAATAGCTGGCACCTGCGTTGTAAGTGCGAAATCATTAAAAACGGAATATCCAGTAATATAACCGATGAGTTTGCCCTCTTTTTGGAGCAAATCTTTTACAGTTTGATAGGTATCGGGGGGCAATTCGCCAAATTTACTTGTTTGTGGTTTGTAAAATTTCCCTTTAGATAGCTTGCGCAAATAGCCGGTTACAACAAAATGATTGAGTATTTTGCTGACATTTTTAGGGTTTTCCTCTGCCATTGGAAAATCAGTAACGGTAAAAATATATCCTTTTTCAAATTTGTCTATTGTATTTTTAATTATGTCAGTCATTTATGTTTTGTTTTTATTGTTATAATATTCGATTGTATTGTGAGTTTATACCCGTAAAGAATCGTGTTTCATTCTTCCAATATCCAATCTGATGGAATTAACTTTGTTTCATTTCTCCACACTTCTCGAACGCATTGAGTAAATTTTTCTGTTCTTAAATAGGCATGGTCTGTAATGATAACTTGAAATTTTGAATCTAATTTTTCCGTTGTTTCAATAATAAAATCAAAAATCTTTTTAACAGCAATTTCGTCCGAGCTTTCTTGAATAAGTCCATCGTTATTTATATCTTTTTCTGGAGGAAAGTACACTTGTGTAGGTTGGTCAATCATCAAAAAGCGAGGAACAGGGCGATTTGCTTGAATAAAATATTGATGTAAGGCAAAATGTATTAATAAATGATAACTAACCCAGTTTGCTCCACTTCCCATTTGATATAAAGGAATTGATCTTTCTGAATACATTGAGTCAGCAATTAATGTAAGTTTTGAGATGTCAAACCGAATTAAAGAATTTTCATGTTCAACGTCAAGTTTAGGCACCCAGTTACTCATCTGTAAGTTTATCTTATTAATAATAGCAGACATCTTATCCTCTTTCGATTCTTTATCAATTTGTTTCAACAAATCATCAATCTCAGAACGTAATTTTTCTATCATACTATCTAACGTATTATTATCTGCCAAATCCAAACTCTCTAAAAACAAACTTATTCGCCCTATTACTTTACCTCTTCTCAGATTTAAATCTCTTAGTCTTCGTGCTTTTTCTTGTCCTTCATAAAGTGCAGTTATTCCATTTTCTGCTTTAATAATTTCTTCTTTAAGTTTTTCTTTATTGCCTTTTAGTCCTTGCAAGTACTCATTAAGTCGAGGTTTTTCTCTGAAAGTTTCTTCAAGACTTTGATTTAATTTTCTTAAAGACTCATTAATAGCTGAAATTGTCGGTATCTCATACTTTAATAGATTGTTACACAGTGGACAGATATTATCAGATGTATTGGTATCTAAATCTTCAAATAAATTAATAGTCTCAAGTCGTATCTTTTGTTGTTCAATTTCTTCGGAATAAGAAAAATTGTTATTGATAAAATCTTCCGTTGCAGAAATAATATCTTCTAATTTTCCTAATTCAATTTTACAATCATTATGTTTTTTCAATAACTCTTTTAAAACAGAATTTTCGCCACTAACTTCTACTGCTAAATTATCGTATTCCCAGTCCTTTATACTATCAAGTATTTTTATAGCATCACTAATAGTTTCAACAACAATTTGTTTGCTTAAAATTCCTATTTCTTTTGCTTCTTCTAATAGTGCAAATGCCTTGCTAATTCCTTCTGCTTTGATTTTTTCAGTTTCATTTTTTTCTCTAACAAGACGATACAAATCTCTTTTTTTTCTTGCAATTTCTTGTTCAATTTTTAAACCATCTTCCCTTATTGCACCTAAAAAATAGGGTAAGCTATCTTTGATAGCCTGTGGAACAAACGGTTCTGTTTGGTTATAAAACAGATAATCTCGTTGAGCAATCAGTGTTTGAGGTTGAAAACTATATAATCGTGCATGTTTGAAATTTACCTCTAATGAATCACGAGTATTCTCTTCTGCTATTTGTAAATTCTCTGAGATTCCCAATTTTCGAGATAAGAAATTTTTCAATCCTGTAACATTGCTATTATTGTGTAAAACATCAAAATTCGGATATTGTTCATTCCCAAGTTTTTCAAGATATATTTCAGAAACACTGCTTACTTGCTTAACATTTGGATTTAGTCTTGCTATAACATATTCTTCATTATCATTAAAAACCACAGTTAATGCGAACCAATGAACAGAATCTTTAATAACCCCATCGGCTATTTTACAATCTTTACTTCCTAAACAGTAATCTACAATATCTATCAATGCTGTCTTACCAGATTTTGATTCACCGGTAATAATGTTTACTTTTCCTAATTCAAAAGTAAGAACTCTAATTTGTTCTGCATTTTTGTACAAAATAATGTTTTTTATTTGCATATTTTTAGGGCTTAATTTTTAAAAACATATATATAGTTTGTTCATTTCCTGTAAGACGTAGCCATTTGCCTAATCGTTCTGCTTTCTGAAAAATCTCTATTATTTCGCCAGAATTTTCACCTTTTGGAATTTTTTTTCGATACGATTTGATTTCTATTTTACCATTATCGGTTATATGGGCTGCTTCATGTTGCAACAGAAACAGAAAACTTTCTTTAGTAAAAGGATTAAGTTGGATTACTCTTTCAGAAAAATCAATAAAAAGAAATTCATGCTCTTCTACCCATGAATGGAAATATGTACTTGAACGTATGGGCATATTCTCTCTCGTTTTTTTATGCAGAACAATAGGTAATATTAGAAATACTAAAGAAAAGGGGAATAACTCATTATCTTCATTATCATTGTAAGAAACAACAGTTCTGCGAAGAACTTCCCCACAAAAAGCCGGATTCAACAAATTAGCCGCTATTACTGAACGTTCTTCCCAATTTTTCATTTTTCTAATATATTTTCAAATTTTGGATGCCATCCTATTTTCATTTCATCAGCAAGCATGTGACAACTGCCTCTTGTAAGATATGCGGATTGAAATTTATCTCTAATTCTATAAGGTGGAATATTTTCTACAAAATATTTTTTATAAAACTCTCGACCAATTTTCTCTAATTCATTGTCTGATAATCCTTCGCAATCGTCTCTAACTATTGAAAAAATATTATTCCAATAGTCTTGTAATTGATTTTCATAATGGTCATACTCTGCTATGTTGGTTAAGTTTTCGCGTAACCATTTGGAACGCTGATCATAAGCCCTTCTAAAATCACTAATTGCATTTCGCAATATTGTGTTTTTTATTGCAATTATTTTCAATTGATGAACAAATACACGTTCCTCATAATCTGATAGTTCATTTTCATTAATGATAATTGGACTTGCAAAATCATCGGGCAAGTTATCTTGTTGAAAAGTATCTCTGATATCTGACATTTTTTGATGTAGTTCCCTAAATTGTATAGCATCTTTTTTATTGCATAACATTTCAATACATTGTTGAAACCACCACCCTTCAAGTCTTTCAAGAAAACTATCAATTTTACCAGCAGGCGCACAAAGGGTTAACTCTTTTTTTATAGCAGAAAGCGTTTGTTCAATAGAAAGAGAAGCATCAATAACTCTAATATTTTCAAGAAGTGTCTTTTGTTGCTTTACTGTCAAATTACGAAAGGCTTTATATCCGTTAATATTTGTTGCATTTGTTTGCTCTAAACTTATTTGTTGCATAACAGCATACGTTTCATCTAAATTATTGGAATTGCTATTTGCTTTAAAATTTTTTATAAATGAGTCCTCACTTACTTTTGCAGTTGTAATTAATGTGCAAATAGTATTATTAATATCAATTTGTTTAGAATTAATTGCCTCTCCCCATACTCGGATTGTTTTCCAAAAATCAGCACTTCGGTCTGTTAAATTTGCGACAGAGTTTATGTGTAATTTGGTTTGAAACAAATCGGTAGCATCAATATCTTCAATTACAATATCATCAAGGTATTCTAATTTTAGATAAGAATTGCTTCTTTCCTTATTTTGCAAGAGTAAATAAAGACTATATCGTATTTGATGATAGTAACCCAAAGAAGGTTCTCGTGCCGAAAAATCTGTTATAACCATGTCATTTTTGTTTTTTTATCTGTTTCTTTTCCGCTTTTTCAATTACTTCACCCCAACCATCGGGAACGATTTCTTTCGCTCGCATCCATTTCAAACTATCCTCTAATTGTTGTTTTGTATAAACCGTTTTATGTTCACCCCAACCGTAAAAATCTTGAATAAGAATTTCGTCTGAAATTTCTTGCTTTAAAATAATTCGATTGTTCCAAACTGCATATAAAGTAGATACTACTTCAGGAACTTTGTAATCAGCATTTTTAAAAACTTCTAATAATAGGTTTACTTTTTCTAATTCTTCCGACGAGAAGTAGCCATAATCCTTTTGCGATTTTTCGTGATTTTTTCCTGTTGTAATTTTCGATTGCGAATTGGGTGTTTTTTGAATATTAAACCAACCTGCTTTTGTAATTTGGTCATAAAAACCAAATGTGAAACGATTATCATAAGGTCCTGCTACTTGTTTGCGGTATTGCTGGTTGAGGTTTCTTTTAATTGCCCAATATTCGGTCAGGTGCATAATTTTCTCGAATTTGGTATCGCCAAATTTATCGTCATTCAAAGATTGATTGATAATATAAACGCCTAACATAGTGCGCTTTAAAAAATATTTTTCTTCAACAACATTTTCATTTAGAACAACATTTGGAATTATTTCTATCGGTTTTTCTTTCCACATTCCCGCCAATATCTCCTCTATCCGTTTTTCGGCTTTGGCTTTTAGAAAACGAACGCTTTCCAACGCCGCCATTTGACGGTCTAACTTTTCAACGATTTGGTGTTGGGTTGAAAGGGGAGGTAAAGGTATGCTAAACTTTTTAAATTCTTCCGAACTAATATTGTATGTACCTCCCCCCTGTTTTGGCACTAATTGCTCACGCCCTTTCGGAGACATAAAATAATACATTACGTATTTTGGAAGAATTTTGTGCGTATCAAAAATGAAACGAATTAGATACGATGCATAAACAAAAGTATTATCTCCGTCCCAAACAGCACATTTCCCAACAAGGGCGGGATTACCATTAGAACGAACAATTAAAAAATCGCCTTTATTCAGTTTTAGTTTCTCATATTCTTTATTATCTAATTCAATTTTTTTTAAATCAGATAAATCAAAATTACAAAACCCAATATTACCAATTCTCAAAACGGGATAGCCTGATTCCTGATAATCTGCTTTATTTGAAGTTCCGTACATAGAAGTAAGAATAAGTGAGCCTATTTCTAATTTGGGATAGGTATTAGAACCAATTAGAATATCAATAGAACAATTGTTTTCTATTCTTCCCGCCCCTTCAATTATCTCCTTTTGTTTTTCAATCTTTTCTACAACTTTATTTTGGATTTCGAGAGGCGGAAGAGGGATGAGAAGTTGTAAGAAATCACTCACTTCAACACTTCGTCTGCCTGTTGCCCCTGACACCATTTCATTTATTTTTTCATAAAATTTCGGTTGAGTAACACTATATTCAAGAAATTTCGGATTAATTTTGCTCTTGTTTATTTCAAAATAAGGAAAAGATGACGTCACAACTGCTCCATCAAGAAAATCAGGAACAAGACCAAAAGCACCATTTCGAGCATCAATTTTCGACATTATGAAATCGCCTTTACTTACAATATATTGTCCTGCGGTTTTTATATATTTTCCTTCAATTTCTTGTCGTTGCAAAACACCTTTTCCGTAAAGTTTAATTGTTACTTGTTTGTAAATTACATCATTTTCAAGCGAAACTCTAATCGCTTTTGCAGTTATCAATTTTTTCAATTCCACCAACGGAAACTCCATTTTTTTATCGTCATCGATTGCGCGATAGTTCTGCAAATTGAAATGATAGGTATGCGCTTTTTCAATGGCTTTGGTAATTTCATTTTCAAGTTGGGCTTCGAAATTGCTGTCGAACTGCGAAAGTTCTTCTTTATAAACGACTTTGTTTATTTTCTTTGCCTCAATTTTTTTATCTAATTCAGTAATTTTTTTTTCACGTTTCAGAGCGTTGCGCTCTATGGTTTTTTCGCGGGTTTCGGAAGCAAGCCGCTCTTTTATTTGTGGGTCGAGCGTTTCAATTTGCTCGCGGTCAATGCAAAAACTTCGTGGAGTATCTTCGGGCTTTTGTCCCTGTTTTACCTCTTTGAAAAGCGATAAAAGTTCGGGGATTTGGCTACCTTCAATGGCTTTTCGGTTTGTGCCCATGCTAAACCCGTCGTTTTCAATTTTGTAGTACCAAACAAAATCGGTAGGTTGTCCTTTTTCAAAATAAAGGATAGAGGTTTTGGCTCCTTGTCCGCTTTTGCTCACGAATACGCCTTGCGGTAGCGAGATAATAGCCCGCAGGTTTGCCTCGTTTAATAGTAATTTTCGTAAAGCGCAGGCGCTGCCCTGTCCCCACGTAAGAAAACCTTCCGACACAACTACTGCGCACCGTCCGCCCGCTTTCAAATAGTCGAACATCAACTTTACAAACAAAACTGTTGTTTCCGATTCTTTGGCGTATTCTTCCCACACGTTGGGATATGCTGGTTGATCGCGTTCTGCGCCAAATGGCGGATTGGCAATAACTACCGACTTGCTTCCTGCATCGCGGGCAGGATCGTACATTTTGAGCGAATCGCCCTGCATAATGTTGTGTGGATTCAATCCGCGAATATACATATTCACAGCCGCCATTTTACGTATTCTTCCCTGATATTCAATGCCTCCAATACCTGTTCGGTAAAACATATTGGCAATGATTGTTGAAGGATAGTTGCCTGTTTCGTTCGCTTTGTCAATCACATAATCGTAAGTATCAAAGAGGAATCCCGCTGTTCCGCAGGCAGGGTCAAAAATATTGTCTGTGAAATCGGGGTCAATCATTGCCACCATCATTCGGCGGATATGGTCGGGCGTGCGGTACAACCCCAAATCTTTAGTACCGCCCGTTTCCGACAGCGCCGATTCGATAGCGTCGCCCAAAAGGTCGGTTTTGAGGATATATTTTTCGTCAATATCGTTTATCAAACCGATGACTTCGGTAATTACGCCGCCGCCCTTTACGTTGCTGGTAAAATTGGAATCGGCAAAGACTTCTTCCATCAGCACTAATTGGTCTTGCATTTTGGGCGGCAGGTTACCTTTGACCACTTTTCGTGCTTCCTGCAAAATGGTAGCATAAAATGGGAAAATGGTTTTGTTTAACTCAAGCAAGATACGGTCGCCATTGCTCAACGAATGAATATACGAAAAGAGGAGGCGATAATTCTCGCCTGCAAAAATTTTGCGTAATGGTTTGAAAACTTCGTCTTGTTTTAGTTTGGTTTCAAAAATGCGAAGCAACAGCAACTCAATAATATATTCTACACGCTCTACGGGCGTACCTGCCGGACGGAGTTTGTTGTGTAGCCGCTTTAGTATATTATTTGTTTCATTGTCAGCGTAATGTACTGTTGAACGTCCCATTGATTATATTTTAAATGTTGTTTGTAGTTCATTAAATACTCGTAAAAAACGATTGTCAAAAAGTTGATTTACTTCCTGATAATCATGCCCAATTGCTCTTACATAGAAAGGATTATCAAAAATATCCTGTGGCGATATACGTTTTTTATCCGCAATGTTTGCCGAAACGAACCCTTTTATTTTATGTAAAATCAAAACTTGTTGGTCGTTAAAATTATAGGTTTTGATATAAGATTCATATCCTTGTTCTATTCGTTCTTTTGGAGTAGGAATTTTTTTGATTCCCGTTCCATGCAGGAAAAAATCCCACATTGAACCTTGCTCAAAATCATAAATTTTACGAAGTTGTCCTTCGTCTAAAAATACTTCGGGATTGTGCGACCAAGTACTGAGCGTATCTATTTCATTTTCAGTAGGTATATAATTGTTGTCTGCTTTTGCCTTCTCTTTTATTTGATTGATTTCGGCAACAAGTGTATTTTGTATCTCTTTTTCAAACAGTTTCCGTGCTTCATCAATTGGAATGTTGTCTATTATTTGAAATGTATCACCTTGTAAATAAATACGTTGAATCATATTAATAGGGTCGGGGTTGTCAATTAATCCTGTATGTCCGGTACCGTGTTCGCCCTCCCCTGTTCCTTGACGGGTAGTGCCACCGGGTTTGCTGATAATTTTTTTGTTTTCTTTCAGTGTACCTTTGCCGTTATCCTCCATTTTTTCACACAATCCTACAAAATCCAATACTTTAAAACTGAATTTTCCTGTTTTAGGGTCAAGTCGTGTTCCTCGCCCCAACATTTGAATGTATTTGCCTACTGATTTGGTAAGATTGGCAAAAGAGATATAGCGAACGCAGGGAATATCAACGCCTGTACTCATAATATCCACAGAAACAGCAATAAAAGGTTTATGTATAGGGTCTTTAAACCATTTTTTATAAATAGCGTTGAGGTTGTCGTTATCCGAAATGATTGCTTCGGCATAACGCGGAGAAAGTTCATCATTCGGCATTTTAAAAACTTCATTTATTGCCTTGACTAATTGTATGCAATGTGCTTGGCTTACACCAAATAAAATTACTTTTTCGCCATATTCCGTATTCTTTTTCAGTTCTTCGGCAATACGCAGGCAGGTTTCACGCGCAATAAACTTTCGGTTTAATTGCTCAAGCATCACTTGTTTATCTTCGTCAAGTTGAACAATTTCTTCGGTTTTAAGATCAAAATAATGGTCAAAATTTACTCCTGCTTCACGAGCCGTCTTGGTTAGTTCCGTTTCTATGGAAAGTACTTGGTATGGCGCGAGAAAACCCTCGTCAATGCCTCGTGTCAGGTCAAATTGATAATCGGGTTCACCTGTTTCGCATCCAAACAAACGATAGGTATCCAAAATGGCGATGTCTTCATCGGGAATATCTTTGCCTTCTTTGGCGACAGCAGTTCGTGGAGTTGCCGTTAGTCCGATTCGAGGACATAGAAAGTGGTCGAAAATCAGTTTGCGATTGATATTTATTGACCTGTGGCATTCATCAACAATAATTAAGTCATAAAAATTGCTTGAAATATTTGGGTAGATATTTTCCAATGTATCAATAACAACAACATGAATTTGTGCATTTTTGTATTGCCGATAATTGCCTGAAGTGATTCTGACGGCGGAATATTCCGTGCCAATAAGTGAAAAACCGTCTGTTATGGCTTGGTCGGCAAGCATTACTCTGTCCACAACAAACAAGACACGTTTTGCCATATTGTATTCGAGCAAAACTTTGACAAATGCCACCATTGTACGAGTTTTCCCGAGTCCCGTAGCCATGTGGACAAGCATTTTCTGTTTGTGTTCCTTATATTTTTGAATCAACGTTTGAATACATTCAGTTTGGTAATAAGTTTTTTTTCCACAACTTGGATTTACTCCACCTGCAATATTTTCGTCAATTTTAATCTCACGTTGTAAGTTGATTTGCTTTGCCTGTTCTATTTTCAATTGCATTTCGGCAAGTGTCATAAAACTGTCAACTCGACGAAATTCTCCTGCTTCAAAACCTTTCCATTCGGTATCATAAAACAAAATTCTTTCAGGTGAGCAAGCATAAAGAAATCGTGGTTTTAAAACAGCAGCATAAAGCGAACGAAGCTTGGTAAGTGCTTTTTTCTCATCTTCAAATTTATTTTCAAAAACCGCTAAAATATTTCCGTTCAAATCTTGCAATACAATATCCGGTTTGATGCTTTTCCTGCCCTCGAATTGCTTTTGCTGCTCCGGCAATAACTTGTACTCTTGCTGATACAGTAACGTATCGCCACGTTGCCATCCAATTCTTTGGAGGATTTCAACGACTTTCAAGTCTGTATCGGTGGCTTCGTTAATTCTTGGCATGATATTAGTTGCTTTTTCGTTTGTACTATTTATACTTTTATATTGAGGCTGCAAAGATAATTCTTTTTCTAAAAGTTTTTACCGGTAAAAACTCATTTTTTCAACAAGGTTTTCTTTTTCCATTTTTGGTTTTGGGAAATTCGCACTGCACAAAAAATACTGATGCACAACGTGATGGAGGTTTGGCGTAGTAGCGGCTTCCCTCTTTTCTTCCCTACGAGCAACAGCCGCGAAAATAGTAATTTCTTTCAAACGACGGTACTGCCGTCATTACGCCAAACCGCCCGTTGCATGTCTGTGGCTGCCTTCCGATGTACTTTCTTTTTAACGGTATATTTTCCGGTCGAGACCTTGTGTCCTTTTTGGAGCGAGTGTAATAGGAAAGGCGACTATTGATACTTGACTATACAGTTTCTGTAATATTTTATTTATCAGAGTAATGTCCTAAGTATT
>JGI24702J35022_10002347_pt1 | contig 11575 bp, 7 predicted proteins | sample TergutTh196P4_FD_35022 | JGI IMG/M metagenome (IMG submission 35022)
AGGNCCTGCCACTAATTGCGGAAAAAAACTCACAAAAGCAAAAAATTGTATCCAGTCTTGCGCCGGTTGTGCTCGCTTGCGATACATGTCAATCGTGTAGCTTAATGTCTGGAAGGTATAAAAACTTATTCCCACAGGCAAAACAATATGGAGCGTCGTTCTCGACAAATGGACATTGAATAAGGCGAACAGGTCGGAAAAACTGTCGGCAAAAAAGTTGAAATACTTAAAAAAGCCTAAGAATCCAATATTGACTACAATACTAACTACTAACAGGATGGTTTTTTTGCGATGAATTTCGGTTTCGTGTGTCGATTCGCTTTGATTGAGTTTGTACAGGTATTTTCCAATGAGAAAATCCAGCAACGAACTGATTATAAGAAGCGAAAGGAAACGCCAATCCCACCAGCCATAAAAGACATAACTTGCTGCAAGCAAAAAAAGGTTACGGATTCTAACGCTTTTTTTGTTGAAAACGCTCCAGTAAAGAATAAAAACAAGCGGAAAAAAAACGGCGAAAGCAAACGAATTAAATAACATAATGACGTTTTTATGCCACAAAATTACAATATTTTTTCATTGCCGCAATTTTTTTTTGTGCTTTCCCGTCATTGCGAGCTTGCGAAGCAATCCAGATGCACATCAGGTTTAAAAATGTTTGAACGGTTTTATTATCCCGTAGGGATAAGATATCGGTAGAACACGGATTGAGACCAAATAGAACGTGCCGTGAGGTACGTAATATCAATCAGACACATTTCATACCTGACCTTTAGATTTTTACGGAAGCTTTTACCGGTTCCAGCAGTAAATCAAAATATCGCCAGGAGCAACGGTCATCGTGTTGATATATGCGGATGCTGGAACCGTGCTACCGTCCTTGAGGACTCGCTGCAAACCGGGTTCACCTTCGATTTTTACTTTCATTTTGTTTTTAAAATCCCGGTTGACAATGGCAAGGTAAGACTTTCCATCCTTTTGCAAAACAGACACAACAGCGCCTGCGCCTTCGGTTTCAAATGTTTTGATAACATCAGGCAGAAACTCTAACCGTTTTGTGCCTGGCGGGATAATTTCACCTGTATGTCCAACAGAAACTACTTTTGCGTCTAAGAAAATACTTGATAAATTTTTGATTTCCGTATTGATTTCTTTGATATAATCATATACTTCCGTTCTTTTTTTGGTACGGGATTCAATAGGAGCATAATAAAAATCATTGCGTCCCAAGCTTCCCCAATATTTAAAATACTGGATTCCTTGCGCTCCATAAACAAGGTCACTAAATACCTGTAGCCTGAGTTCTTCCAATGTAGGAATGGGGTATTTGTAACTTCTATGATAATGTTCAACAGAAAGGGCAAATGCCCAAAAAGGTTTTTCTGCTTTGCGAGCTTTATCCGAGAATATCTCAAGGTTTTCGTACCATTCAAGTCGTAATACCCTGTTACCCGTTTGATCCAAAAATACCGGATAGTGGTCAAACGATAGTATGGGCACCGGAACTTCTTCGATGAACAAATGTAAATGTTCCTGATAGGTTTCCGTTTCTAAATATCTGGCAAAATTCGGGTACAGGTTGATGTAACAGAAATGTTGGTTGTCTATGGCTTGTATTTTTCTAACCCACTCGCCCAATGCAGGAAAAGCGCTACGTCCCGGTTCGTCGGTTATATAATAACCGGCAATAGCCGGATGATTCATAAAACGTTTTACAATTTTTTCTGTTTCTGTTTTCAGTTCAGGACAATGGACAAACATTTTGATCCCTACTTCTGCTGCGATATCCATTGCAATAGCCAAACTGTCAGCATCCATAGGCTGTATAACGTGTGTAAAACCAGCTTCTCGAAGCTCAACGTACCGTTCTACTGTGGTTTCATTTGACGGAATACCACCCCATGCCACAACTGGAATTTGATTTATGGATTGTGACAGCGCCAAATGAGACATCGTGAAAGCAAGGGCAAAGAAAAACCAAATCTTTTTCATGTCATTTTGCTTTGTTCTCATCCGAGATTTTTCGGAAATTTTTGATTTTAAAGTATTCATTTTTGTTATTTTTTATTTATTCACTCAACAATTTTAGTAATCTCAACCTTGTAAATCGGAAAGCACGGATATTACTGTTATAACTATCGAAGCCATTAATTACCTCTCCTGATAATTGTTTTGCCTTTTCGGGAGCCTTCTTTTCCAGTAATTTCAAGAGCTCGTAATCTGCAATTCCATCACGCATGGCTTTGAGCCGAATAGAACTAAACACTTTTCCTTCAGCCGGATATACAATCCATGATTCTCCTGCCGGCAATTTTGTAGTGGAAAAGTCGGTTGTCGTTTGACTGTTCCAATAGTTGTACCCCCAATGAAGATAACCTGTTATCCCGTAACGATAATTGATCCAGTGCAGAAAGCGTGTCTGTACCAATGGCAGTTCCAGGAAACGGGCTGCATAATTTCCTTGGGGCTTATTGCATGTATAAAACCAAACTTCATCTCCGGCTGCCTGTCGTTCCTGAAAAAATGCATATTCGCGGTGAAGCTGGTCAAGTCTTGGCACCCAAATATCAACGGTATTATTTAATTTGCTTGACATGACTGCTTCCATGATTGGGATTCCGGGCATTAGTTTTTTTACAAATTCAGCAATAGGGATATACGATGATGCGTTCCGGTCGGTGGGATTGTCGACCCGAACATCCAATAGCGGTGCATGCTGATCGGTCGGTTCGTCGGCCACATACTGCACATACATAGATGTCCATCCTTTACTTTCCAAATGATTGTATAACGCAGGAAGAAATTGTGAAAGATAACTTTGAGCCATCTCATCTTCAAATGGCTTCGTTCCCACATTCGGAACATAGACGCCAAAAATCGTATTACCCCAGACAAGTCCGGGAATACTCATTCGATTACACAAATGACCTCCTTCAATACGTTTTAGGCCGCCTTCGCGGATCAAAAGCTCAACCATTTTATCGAAGTTAGTGAAATCGAACGAGTATTGTGTGCCGTTACGTTTGATGTTACAAAGGCTGTCCCAGAAATCATCTTGATGACATCCTCCAATTTTATACGAATTTTGTCCGTGGTCGCGCATCACGTGCGCCATGGCGGTGAGCAATTCCCAAAAACGGTCGGAATACGGTTCAACCGGCTGGTTCCCGTTCATTTTCGAAAACGCGAACGGTGTCCACCAGTTGGTTACCCACAGGGTTTGTTCGGGCAAAGTTACAGGATATACCTTGGCGTTCACCTCTTTGGCAATCTTAAAACTTTTTCCGTTTACTATTCCGGTAAAAGTAAGGGTTGCGGAATAATCTCCATCCGCTACATCGCGCGGAATTTCATAACCGATCCATACAGGCTGGTTTTGCATGGAAGCGACATCCATGGATTCCACTTCCTGCAAACAGTCGGGATAGATGTCGGAAAGTGGGAGCAACACATCTTTTGAAAGTTTTTCCACATGAGAGCCAGCACGAATATATCCCACAAACGCTTTTTCTGTAGCAGCAATCTGTTGGCCGCCCTTGGTCAGATTTCCAGCCTCGACTTTCAGCTCCTTGATGGGATATATACTTCTTACCACGAACTGGAACGTAGCAGTTTCACCTTTGGCTACAGCTGCCGGATCAGAAGTTTCCGCAAATTGCAATTCTTCAGTGAACACCTTTTGCAGGGGATCCAACTGTACGCATATCACGGTATTTTCTGCCAATTGACTACATCCGGAAAACAGGATAGTGGATATGAAGAAAAATAAAAAAAATAACCTTTTCATAAAATAGTCTGTTTTCATGTTGATTATTCCAATGGCGGGATATTATTTTCACTGCCGGCATATCCCAAGTTCTGGTTGATATGTCCTTCTACATTGGCATCAATAGATGTTTGAGGTATGGGCCACAAATAATGATAAGGGCTCATTTTGAATTTGCCGGTTGCTGTTTGGATTTGTTGACCGTACCATTCATTACGGCGCATCACGCGATCATAAAAGAAATTATTCAGATGCATATTGTTCGTGCTGTATCCGTCTCTATTTTGGTCAGCCATGATAAAAGCAATGCGGGTCAATTCCGTTTTACGCGGCTCCTCAGAATACAACTCTCTTGCCCGTTCGTCGAGGATGTAGTCGATGGTGACATCAGCCGCAGTTATGAGCGGAGCGTTGGCACGACCGCGAACTTCATTGATGTCGTTTTTAGCGCTTTCCAGATTATTCGTCCACCAATAGGCTTCGGCGCGCAACAGGTAGGTTTCGGCTAACCTGAAAATATAATTATCAGTGTAACCTCCACGTGAATCATTATTTGTTTTTGGGTCTCGTAATTCGTCGGGAACATAGATTTTGTAATACTGATAGGGGAACCAATTGCGGATACTGTCATCATCAAGCGGTTTCTGAACAGGCTGACCGTAATTCGCCTGTGTCGGGTCATTATATCTGAGGCTGTCCATCGGGAACCAATTGGGCCAGTTATGCCGTAAATCGTCGCCACAGTTTGCCCAAAGCGTATAAGCAGTATATGTCGATGGGCGAGAAAAGGCTACACCACGTAAAAGATATTCATATAGAGGCCCTTCGCGAATCATTCCCGGCAGGCCCAACCAATATGGTGCAAAACTGCGGGTACGCCCTGAACCATCACTTGTAGCCCCATTATTGCGAAATTCTACACGATCTTGTGCAATAAAAATGCCTTCCGTATTTGTGGAAATGCTGATATTTTCCTTGCGGAAGAGATCCCACAATACATTTCCTTCATACATTTGACCTAGAAATTCGGCATTGAATCGAGTTCCGAAACGTGATTTCATCAATGCTAATCCTGATCTCTCAATTACTTCGGTAGCAACCCGAATGGCGTCATCAAACCGACCTACCGATAGGTACAGTTTAGTAAGTAAATGATAACCAGCAGTACGGCTTACTTCCCCGAATTGGACTGAAACAGGCAAATGTTGAACCGCAAATTCCATATCCGTTACCATATGGTTCAGTATGGATTTTCGTGACATGGTAAACAAGTCGACGGTCGGCCGCGTAATCTCGCCGTCGATAAACGGGACATCGCCATATTGATGGACAAGACGGTAATACCAATATGCCCTGTGGAAATATCCTTCAGCAAGTATTTCATTTTTATCTGCTTCGGTATCATAAGTAGCTTTATCGTAACGCGATATGACTACATTGGCCGACTTAATAGCAGCAAAGCCAAAATTCCAATATGAACCGCTGTTAACAATATCGAGGTTTGCGACACTAGTTGGAGTCATCTGCAAATCAAAGTCTTTAAGTCCTCCGCTATACATTTCGCCATAAATACAGAGGTCAGAAGCATTGTATTCGGTACATACAATTTGCATATTACCTATAAACTCCTGTTTGTAGGTGTGACGACAATCGTTAAGCAAGGAAATCATTGCAGTTTTATCTGTATAAGTATTTTCTGGCATGAAAATGGAGAGCGGTTTAGGCTGTAAAAAATCTTCGTTACAGGAAACAATAACTCCAGTCATGAACAATATAGCCCATACTTGAATGATTTTTATTTTTATTGATTTCATATAATAATAATTTATAGGGTTAAATTAAGGCCAAAAGAATAAATGCGAGGTGTAGGATTTCCGGTTTCAGGATCCCATAATATTCTGGAACTGGCTATGGTGAGCAGATTGTTCATGTTAACAAATAATCTGGCGCTTTGCAAATGAACAGATGAACATATTTTGCCGGGAAAATTATAAGATAAGGATACATCCTGTAACCTAACGAATGAACGTTTGACATATATATTATAATTCGGGTTGATAGCTGAATAGAGCCGTGCAGCCGAATTGATCGGGTTCTCAGGCGTCCAATATTCTAATTTGTATATGTTGAGCCGTTCGGGGAAAAAACTTGCGTGATGTATATAATTGCTATTGGCAACATCATGACCCAAATCGGCTCTCAAATAGAATGACAGGTTGAAGTTCTTGAACAGGGTCAAATCATTTTTTAAGCCAAACCGATAGCGGGGCTTGGAATAACCTTGAAAAACGCGGTCTTCATCTGCCCGTATGCCTTCTGTACGTCCTTCAAAGTTGCGAACATCCCGTAATTTTCCATCACCTGGAATCATTCCGTATTTAGCAGCTTCATCCTTTTCACTTTCTTGCCAAATACCCAAAAATTCATATCCATAAATCCTGTCTAATGCCTCACCGATGTACCAGCCGTTGGTGGTATCGTCCGCTTCGCGCTGGCCAATCACATTACCCTTATCGTCTAACACATCCTGAGTGTTTCCGTAAAGATGTTTGACCAGATTGCGATTGAAAGAAAATATGAAATACGAAGTCCAAAAGAGATTTTCTCTTTTCAGGTTGGTTGAGTTCAAAGTGACTTCCATCCCTTTATTGGTTATTTCTCCCAAATTGGCCATCACCGATGTGTATGCTGTAACTGCAGGTAATGCCCTGGTCATCAGGAGGTCTTTTGTTGACATCGTATAACCTTCAATGGAGCCTGACAGTACGTTTTTTAAAATGGAAAAATCAATGCCTACGTTATAAGCGGTTGTTTTTTCCCATCTCAGATCGGAATTGGCTAATGAATTACTATAAATTCTGCTAACAGAATTTCCTCCGATAATCGTCTTTCCAGCGCCTACATCCGCCAAAGCCGAATAAATACCAATGTCCCTGTTACCATTGATACCCCACGACAGTCTGATTTTTAGGTGATCCAACCAATTGTCGGTTCCATTCATAAACGATTCTTCCGACAATCTCCAGGCAAGGGCTACAGCGGGAAAATAAGCATACGGATGACTTTGCCCGAAAGCCGAGAAACCATCCCTGCGGTACGATGCAGTCAACAGGTATTTGTCCATCAAGATATAATTGATACGTCCCATGAGGGCATTGCCTGTTGAATATTGGTCATTGTTTGATGTATGTAAACTTGTTGACAATCCCACACCCAAGTTGTGGAAACCCAGCGCATCGGATGGTGAAAACTGGGATGCCGATGTAGTGCCACTCCAGTATTGCATCTTTTCAGCATTGATCAGAAAAGTGGCATCCAACTGGTGGATACCGGCAATGGTTTTATTCCAGCTGAAAATGTTATCCACCTGCCATGAGTAACGCGTATCGTCATTCCGGGATGCAGTGCCGCCCAGCAAATCACCGTCGGCAGTTAAAAAAGGACGTCCTGTCCACGTGTTTATTGAATAAAAACTATATGATTTGCCAAAAGAATAACGATTATTGAATATCAATTGATATTTGATTCCCAATGGTAACTGTATATTAGCGAACAAATTGGCTGTCAAGTTGGTATTTTTGGACAACAAATCAGCAGCAAGATCGCGTAACGGATTGGGTGCGCTACTATCGTCGTGCGGGAAAAATTTCAATGTTTTTCCATCATCTTCGTATTTATTCCCGTAGGGGCTTGCTATCACAGCATTTCCCCATGAGGCAGGATTGGTGCTTTGGTCGCGGTCGGCAAATTGAAGATGCGTCCCGACTTGAAGCCAATTGGTAACGTCCATGGTCAGGTTCAGCCTTGCACGAAAATTTTGGTAATTGTCGCCTACCACAATGCCCTCATTATTAATATAACCTAAAGAAAAATAATAATTGGTCATCTTGGTTTTTCCGCCAATGCCAATGTTATAATCCTGACGCAACCCTGTCTGAAAAACTTCGTCATACCAGTTAATGGATTTCCCTGTTTGATAATTAATTATTTCTGTAGGACCGAAACCCAAACGCCCTTGCAGCCAAATCGTCATTGGATCGCCGGTTTGCCCGTCTAACCATGCGTCCAAATTAACCCCGGGAGGTAAATCATTGGGGCTGCGATAATAATATAACGGTCGTGAAAAACCATTTCTGGACCGTATTGTTTCAGACCTCATCGTAACATAGTCTTCTGGACCACAAACTTCCTGCCGTTTTGTCAATTGCGACACGCCCCAGGAAGAGCTGAAGTCAATCACAGGTTTTTCCGATATGCCTCTTTTGGTAGTGATGGCCAATACGCCTGCTGCGGCGCGCGTACCGTAAACGGCGGCCGAACTGCCATCTTTAAGGATGTCAATGGTTTCGATGTCGGCAGGGTTGATGTCTGCAATATCACCAATATAGATGATGCCATCCACCACAATCAACGGATTACTACTGGCTGAAAGTGATGTAGTACCACGGATTTCCATAGAACCGCCCCCTTTGGCGGAAGTGGTCATGTTGGAATTGAAACCTGCAACCGTACCTCGTAGAAAATCCATCACATTGTTGGATGGTTTGTTCTGGATTTCAGAAGCATTTACCCGGCCTGTGGCTCCAGTCAGATCGCGTCGTTTTGCAGTGCCGTATCCGATCACCACAACTTCTTCTAATCGTTGAGTGTCGTCGGCCAGCGTGACATTAATAGTACGCCGGTTACCTACAATCATTTCTTGCGTAGTAAATCCAATGTAAGAAAACACTAAGGTTGTGTTTTCATTTTGAACAGATAAGGAGTAAACGCCGTTAAGGTCGGTCGCTGTCCCTTGTGTGGATCCCTTAATCATCACAGTAACGCCAGGTAAAGGTTCGCCATAGGCATCTGTGACTGTACCGGTAATGGTGATTTGTTGCATGATCTGTTTTAATGCGTTGTTGTTGGATTCCATTAAAATCACCAAGTTGTTTTCCAATACGCGATAGTCAATGCCGGCGTCTGCCAGGATCTGATCGAGTATGGTTTCGACCGTTGAATTTTCGACATTCAGGCTTACTCGTTTCTCATTATCAATCAAGCCGATCCGGTAGAGGAAGGTAAAGTCGCTATTGCGCTCCACTTCCTTAAAAATCTGCTCGATTGAAACATCCACCATTTCGAAGCTAAACTTTTTAGATTGTGAATACGTTGTTGCAGAAATGGTTAACAGGTTAATCAATAATAATATGAACACAGCCTTCATAATACTGATTATTTTTTTTGTTTGATTTGATAAAAAAATAATTTTAAAATACATATCTTTGTCTGTTTTTTTAAATGAATACTTGCGGCTCTTATATTACAAGTCCGCTGTTGATTAAAAACGCTTTTTTTGCCGGATTTGCGAGGCAACGCTTATCCGGCTTTTTGTTTCTTCTTAGTTTTGTTTCATAGGCATTTTGATTTTACATGGTTAATAAATGGTTACTATGTTCTCTTCGATTTTATACTTGAATTTTGAGGTCAGTTGTATGGCTTTGATGGCCTGCTCTAACGTTTCTTTACGGAAAACGCCCCGGTAATGTACCTGTTCAATTTTCTTGTCGGTGATGTGAATGGTAACGCCATATTGGCGTTCGAGTTTTTTGGCTATCTCGCCGAATGGTAAGTCATCAAAAACTAACTTGCCTTCGCGCCAGGCGATTGCCGCCTCTTCAACAACCGTCACAGGGGCTGAAAAACGTTGTTCGCTGCGTAAACAGGAGATTTTGTGACCGGGTTGCAGGACGATTTCTTGCTTGCTGCCGATACCTGACACACTCACTAAACCGTTCAGCAGGGTTACTTCGTCGAACGGGTCATTGCTGTAAGACATCACGTTAAAAGAAGTGCCATAAACCTTTACTTCCAATCCCAGCGTCTGTACGATGAAAGGTTTCTCTTTGTCGGCTGTCACTTCAAAATAGGCTTCGCCTTCGAGTTTTACCAGGCGGTAGTCGCTATCGAAATCCATCGGGAATGTAAGACGGCTGCCCGAATTGAGCCATACAGAAGTGCCATCGGCCAATACCATTTGAGAACGTTGTCCCGAAGGAACGATCATTTGGTGGAACACTGTTTCGCGCGGTGTTATCTTACGATTTTGCAATCCGTAATATATGGCCCCCGTAATCAGCAGCATTGCAATAACGGCTGCAGCAACTTTCGATAAAAAGTAACGATTGAAAAAAGTCCGGCGTGGAGGCGTTATCCGGTATTCGGGTTTATACGATTGGAGTTGCTTTTTCACTTTCTGCCAGTCGGCAGCGACGTCTATTTTATTGTAAAGGGTCAATTGTCCAACCTGTTTCCACCAACGTTCCAAGTCTGAAAAATATCGCCGGTTGGATTCATTGCAGTTTATCCATTCAGCCAATAAGGTTGCTTCTGTACAATCGGTTTCGCCAACTAAATGTTTGGCAACCAAATCCCAATCTATATCCGTCTTTTCTTTTATCATATGATTATGCATTTCATTTCTAAATGGTAGAACAAAAAAACAGCCAATACCCTTATTCAATTTTTATTTTTTTTAAAAAAAATATGGAAGGCTGTATTTCGAATGATAATACAACGAGGTTTTATACTATCTTTGCACCTTGAAGATAGATTATTCGCGTATGGAAAACGAATTGGATAAGATGCTATTAAACAGAATCCGCGAAGGCGATTCGCACGCTTTTGAGCTGCTGTTCAATAAATATTACGCTTCATTGTGCCTATTTGCAGCAAAGTTTACAAACAATATTGATTCAGCGCGTGAAGTAGTGCAAAGCCTGTTTGTATATTTATGGGAGAACCATGCAGACCTGCAAATTGAACAATCTGTCAAGGCCTATTTATTTGCAGCAGTACGACGTAATTGTATTCGACACGTGCAACAACAACGTCACTTAATTTCAATCGACGACCTTCCCGAAGACTTTCATATCGCTGACGAATTTCACGACTCGCTCGAATGGGAAGAACTGAACCGTCAACTGCATGATGCAATCGAACAACTGCCTGCACAATGTCAAAAAATATTTAAGATGAGCCGTTTCGAGGAAATGAAATATGCAGAAATAGCGCAAACGCTTCAAATATCCGTCAAAACGGTAGAAGCGCAGATGGGTAAGGCATTAAAGATTCTACGCAAAAAATTTAAGAATCATAACTTTTGATTTGTGGCTTTTCCTTCATTGCGATTAGTATTGATTTGGTTATCGACTGTAAAGATGGAATTGTAAATTTGTCTGAAATCAAGTTTTCTCAAACGCTATTTGCTATTGATAAAGGAAGACTGAAAACTAAAATGCCCGGATATTTTCATCATGAATAACCACTGTATCACCTACTTGTTTAATGACGGCAATTCCATGATCAATGCATTCATATTCCATCTTGTCTTCAAACACCATCGATGCTATACCCAGATATAACTGATGGTTATGATATTCGGGAAATTTAAGCCTGAAATTTTTAATTTTATTCATCAGTTGGCCAACGGTCTTGCCACGCGTTCTGAATTTAACTTCAATGAGCGCTACCGATTTTCCATTGACTAATAAAAGATCAAATTCGGCTTTCGTTCTATCTTCTTCCAATGTTTCAGACCTCAATATCTTATCAAATTTTTCTCCAAAAAAATTCTTCTTTCCTCTTTTAAAACAAGCGGAAAAAAACGGCGAAAGCAAACGAATTAAATAACATGATGACGTTTTTATGCCACAAAATTACAATATTTTTTCATTGCCGCAATTTTTTTTGTGCTTTCCCGTCATTGCGAGCCTGCGAAGCAATCCAGAAACCTGATGTGCATCTGGATTGCTTCGTTCCTCGCAATGA
>JGI24702J35022_10002348_pt1 | contig 11572 bp, 8 predicted proteins | sample TergutTh196P4_FD_35022 | JGI IMG/M metagenome (IMG submission 35022)
AAAAAAAAAAAAAAAAAAAAATCCTGTCCTTTGTCATTTTCTTGGAACAATTTTCAATATGATGACTGTCGTGCACCGCTTGCATTGGTAACTTCATATCAAATAAAAGAACAAAAATTCACTTTTTCTCTCGTCTCCCTATCCACTTCCAAATACTCCTCAATAGTTTGGGGTTTAGAGAAAGGAATAGTGTATAATGCTTTTTCAATAATTTTAGGAATATCTGTAAATTTAATTTTTCCGTTTAAAAACTGTACTACGGTTACTTCGTTTGCTGCATTTAATACACAGGGTTTATTTCCGCCTTCTTTTAAAGCATTGTAAGCTAATGATAAACACGGGAAAGCCTGTATATCGGGTTTTTCAAAAGAAAAAAATGGATAATCTGTAAACGAAAAACGGGGAAAATCATTTTTCAATCGTTGCGGAAAAGTGAGTGCATATTGAATGGGCAGTTTCATATCGGGCAGCCCTAACTGCGCTTTCATAGAGCCATCGGTAAATTGAACCAACGAATGGATAATAGATTGCGGATGTACAATCACTTCAATTTTATCTATATCCATATTAAACAACCACTTTGCCTCAATTACCTCCAACCCTTTATTCATCAGTGTTGCACTATCAATGGTAATTTTATTGCCCATACTCCAGTTGGGGTGGTTCAGTGCCTGTGCAAGAGTTACATTTTCAAGTTCTGTTGTAGTTTTTCCTCTGAAAGGTCCACCCGAAGCGGTAAGAATAATCTTTTCAACAAAATTTCCCTGTTCACCCATCAAACATTGAAAAATGGCAGAATGTTCAGAATCTACCGGAATAATGGGCACATTATTTTCTTTAACTTTTTGCATCATCAATTCTCCGGCAACCACTAATGTTTCCTTATTGGCAAGCGCAATCGGTATTTCGTTTTCAATAGCGGCATACACCGGTTTCAGACCGGCAATTCCTACAATACACGAAAGCATCATATCAATACTGTTCATCTCCATACAATCTACTAATGATTGCATTCCGGCAAACACTTTACAATCTTCTTTCGACAGTGCATTCTTTACTTTTAAATAATGATTATCATCAATAATAACCACCACATTAGGTTTATAATTGAGTGCTTGTTGAATCAGCAAATCGGCATTAGAATGGGCAGATAATAACTCTATTTCAAACAGATTTGGAAATTGATCTATGACTTGCAAGGCTTGAGTGCCCATAGAACCGGTAGAACCGAGAAGTGCAATGCGGCGTTTCAAAGTTTTATTTTTTATGCGGCAAAAATATAGAAAAGTCAGTAAGACCATTAGAGATGAGAATAGTTGATGTATTTAATAAAAAAAATACTTTCTTTGCACTTTAAAAATCAAATTATTTATGAAAAAAATCTCTATTTTATTTTGTATCCTGAACATTGTGTTCAGTTTCAGTATCGTAAATGCTCAACCTTGGTTGACTTTTCTACCCAAAGAAAAAAACTCGGAAGCATTAACTTTAAAAGATTATCAACAAGCATTTAACATTTATTTAGAATCTATTGAGGTAAATCGTGAGTTTGTGGATGGTAGAGTGAAAGAGAGTGGATTGGAAAAGTTCAGGCGTTGGGAATATTATATGGAAGGTGTAGTTGATCCAGAAACCCGTACTTTCCCAAGTAAAACAGGAGTACAGGTAGTAAAAGAACACAAAAAAACGAATCCTGAAGTATATGCAAACACACCGAAAGCATCAAATTGGAGCAGTTTAGGTCCTTTTGAAACAGACGGCGGATATGCAGGAATAGGACGCATCAATTGCATTGCTTTTCATCCCGCTAATAATAATATCTGGTGGGTGGGCGCTGCCTCAGGAGGGCTTTGGGTAACTACAACCAATGGCGCTTCGTGGGAATGCCTTACCGATGACAATGGAGTACTTGCGGTAAGTGATATTATCATCCCCACAGATTTCGAAATTTCTCAAACTATCTATATTGCTACCGGAGACCGTGATGCCGGAGATAATAACAGTATCGGCGTTCTTAAATCTACCGACAACGGAGTTACCTGGAAGGAAACAGGGATAACTTATTCCATAAATCAAGGAAGACGTGTAAATCGTTTGTTATTAGATCCTAATGATAATCATACCATTATTGCAGCCACAAATGTTGGTGTGTTTAAAACCACCGACGGCGGCGAAACCTGGAATAATCAATTAAGTACACAAAATTTTATTGATATGGAGTTTAAACCGGGTGATTTTAATACGTTATATGGTTCAAGAAATGCCGGAATTTGGAAAACAAATGATGGCGGCGAAAATTGGCAACAAGTGATTGCTTATAGCCAGCAACGCACCGAAATAGCGGTAACGCCCGCCAATCCGGAAGTTATTTATGCAATCGTTTCCAATAGTTCTTCCGGCTTATATGGTGTTTATAAATCAACCAATAGCGGAGATTCATTTGAACAAGTTGCAGGAAGTTATCCCAATATGCTTGGATGGTATGAAGGAGATGAGAGCGGCGGACAAGGCTGGTACGATCTTTGTATTGCCGTTTCTCCTACAAATGCTGATGTAGTATTAATTGGAGGCGTAAATACTTGGCGCTCTATGAATGGCGGAGATACATGGAATATGGTAAATCATTGGTATGGTGGATTTGGAGTTCAAGCAGTTCATGCCGACAAACATGCATTGGTTTACAGAAATGATGGAGCTCTTTTTGAAGGAAACGATGGCGGAATATACATTTCTCCTAATAATGGAACTATATGGACAGACAAAACCAGCGGAATGCGCATCAGCCAAATGTATAAATTAGGATGCTCTGCCACTGTTGCCAATGAAGTCATTACCGGACTACAGGACAATGGCTCAAAATTATTTACAAACAATAATTGGTGGGATATCATAGGTGCAGACGGAATGGAATGTTTGATTGATTATTCAAATGTTAATATTCAATATGGAACTGTATATTATGGCGTAATTTATAGAACAACAAACCATTGGGGAAACGCTACCAGTATCGAACCCAGGGATGACGGAGCATGGGTTACCCCCTATATTATTCATCCAACCAATCCACAAATACTATATGCCGGTTATAACAACCTCTACAAAACTGTGAATAGAGGAAATAGCTGGACACAAATTTCAAACGTTAATACAAGTAACAAAATTAGAAACATTGCCATTTGTGAAATTGATCCCAACGTAATTTATATGGCAGACGAAAGCAGTATTTGGAAAACAACAGATGGAGGGAATACCTGGTCAAAAATCCGGTCATCATCATCTATCACTTCGCTATGCGTTAAAAATGACGACCCAAACACTGTTTGGCATACGCGCGGCGGATATAATTCACAAAGGATATTTCAATCAACGGATGGAGGAAGTAACTGGGTAAATATTTCAGCAGGATTACCGGAAATACCAATGTACTCTATTGTTTATAATAAATTGGGAAACAGCAGCGAACAACTTTATGTTGGCTCCGAAGTAGGCGTTTATTATAAAATAGGCGATAACGATTGGGTGGCATATAATAATGGGTTGCCTAATGTAAAAATTGGGGAGATTGAGATTTATTACAATATGCAAAATCCCGAAGCTTCTCGTTTGCGCGCTGCAACTTACGGACGCGGGCTTTGGGAATCGCCAATTTATATTATTTCAGAACCCATTGGCGGAACAGTTACAGGAAAATCAAAGATTTGTACTTCCGATGTTGCGCAACTGTACTTAATCAATTTCTCCGGAGATATTCAATGGCAAGAATCAGCAGATGCAGAGATTTGGAATGATATACAAGGTGCAAATAACTCTTTCTATCAAAGCGAACCACTTACACAAAGCAGATATTATAGAGCAAAAGTAACTATGGATTATAGCGTATATTCTACTGAATTTTTTGTAATAGTAAATCCCATCCCTGAAACTCCAACCATTACAAGAGTAGAAAATACTTTGTTTTCAAATGCTGATGAAGGTAATCAATGGTATAACCAAGACGGAATAGTCCCGGGCGCTATTGAAAAAGAGTTTACCCCCACTGAAAACGGAACTTATTTTGTAATCGTAACATTAGAAGATTGTTCATCTGACCCCTCAAATTCTATTTTTATTGATAATCTATCCGTTGGCGGAAATGCAATGAAAGACGGACACTTTACAATATTCCCTAATCCTGCTAATGAACAATTGACAATTAAAAACGAAAAATTGAAAATAAAACGTGTTATTTTGGTGGACATAATGGGAAAAGAAGTAGTTAATATTAAACAAAACGAAGTACATGAAATCACTGTGAATATGGCTACAATTTCCACAGGCATTTATCAGGTGAGAATTGAAACCGAAAATGGTATTTACACATCTAAATTAGTAAAGCAATAAAACATGAATGAAGAAGAAAATTAATCTAAAAGAATTTATTGAATCTATGAAACTTGAAATCAATGACCTTAACATTAAGATATTCCACTTTAACCTATTTCAGGTAAACACGTTAGTTTGTTATGATGAAACAAAAAACGGCGTTATTGTAGATCCCGGAATGAGTTCCAATGAGGAACAACAACGATTGTTAGAGTTTATTCATAAAGAAAATATTACCATAAAATATATCTTCAATACGCATCCTCATATTGATCATGTTTTGGGAAATGATTTTTGTGTGCAAGAATTTCAGGCTCCCTTAGCGGCGCATAAAGAGGGGGTGCCCATTTATAAAGAAGCACCCGAACATGCACGCAATTTTAGATTTCCAAATTACAGCTATCCAAACCCTGATATTTTTGTTAATGACGGTGATATTTTTACTTTTGAAAACCAAACATGGAAAGTGATTTATACACCCGGTCATGCCGATGGCAGCGTTTGTTTATATGATGAAAAAAACCGATTTTTAATTGCAGGAGACGTTCTTTTTGCTGGAAGTATCGGCAGAACCGACCTGCCCACCGGTAATTTTAAACAACTCATTCAGAATATAAAAGATAAATTAGTGCCGCTGGGTGATGATGTTTTGGTAATTCCCGGACACGCAGAAACCACCACCATCGGCAATGAAAAAATGAACAACCCATACCTGTGAACAATTAAAAATTACGAATTAAAAATTAAAATATTGATAATAAATATTTTAACACCATTTTTTTCGAATAAATCTTTCTGTACCCAATTATTTTGGCTACTTTTGTTTGTAATTGGAGGCATGACCATTTTTTCTTCACTATCTATATTAATAGTAGAACTTTGTAACGCCGATTCCAATTCAAAATTCTATTTATATGTGATACAAACTGTTGGCTCTTTTGGAATCTACTTCGTACCTGCCACTCTCTTTTCCTATTGTGTTTCAAAAAAATGGTTTTCATATAACGCTGCCGATAAGACTGCGCCACCGCAATTGGTGGGATATGTATTGATTTTGTCGCTACTCATTTTACCTGTTATTGCTTGTTTAGGATATCTTAATGAACAAATATCGCTTCCCGAATCTATGCAAAAAATAGAGATATGGATGCGAGAAATGGAAGAAAAAGCCAAAATATTAACACTAACATTGACAGCAAATTCCAATATTCTGATACTGTTTCTAAACCTTGTTCTAATGGCGGTTTGTCCTGCCCTGTTTGAAGAGTTTTTATTTCGGGGTACAATTCAACCGTTTTTTACAAAATGGTTTGCCAATAAACCTGTAGCCATTATTACAACTGCATTTATTTTCAGTGCAATACATTTACAATTCTATGGATTTATTCCACGATTTTTACTTGGGATTTATCTTGGATATTTATTCGTTTGGGGAAAATCATTATGGTTACCCATCATTGCCCATTTTATGCACAATGCTTTGAGCCTCATTCTCGATTACGTCGCCCAACAAAGAAGTATTGATTTAGAAACCATTACACCAAACCAAATAAAAGAATTTTACCCGATTGTTTTATTTTGTACATTTTGTGTAAGTTTCCTATTATATTATACGTGGAAAAAGTCAAAAATTTGATTTTCTATTCTCAATTATTTTAATAATTTTGCAAATTATTTTAAAAAATTATAACATCTTGAATATGAAACGAAAAATCGAATTTTGTTTAGTGTACCGCGACATGTGGCAATCCTCAGGAAAATATGTGCCTCGCGTAGATCAACTTGTGCGAATAGCGCCGGTTATTATTGATATGGGTTGTTTTTCCCGCGTAGAAACCAATGGCGGCGCCTCAGAACAGGTAAATTTACTGTATGGCGAAAATCCTAACACATCCGTGCGTGCATGGCTGAAACCCTTTAATCAAGCAGGCGTCAAAACTATGATGTTGGAACGCGCCCTCAACGGATTGCGAATGTATCCCGTACCGGCTGACGTGCGCCAACTGATGTGCAAAGTGAAAAAAGCGCAAGGCGTGGACGTAGTGCGCTCTTTTTGTGGACTCAATGACCCGCAAAATTTAGAACTCTCTGTTAAATACGCCAAAGAGTTTGGACTCATTTCGCAAGCTGCGCTCAGTATTACCTATTCCCCTATTCATACCGTTGAATATTACATGGATATAGTGGACAAATTGGTAGAATTTGGCGCAGATGAAATAGGATTGAAAGATATGGCAGGAGTAGGACGCCCCGCTTTATTGGGAAAACTTGTAAAAGCCATTAAAGAAAAATATCCGCATATTTTGGTACAATACCACGGACATACAGGACCAGGGTTTTCTGTGGCTTCCATGTTAGAAGTGGCTTACGCCGGCGCAGACATCCTCGATGTAGCGATGGAACCGCTCGCATGGGGAATGTCGCACCCCGACGTGATCACCATTCAGGCAATGTTGAAAGACGCCGGATTTGATGTCCCCGAAATTAACATGAATGCCTATATGCAAGCCCGCTCTTTAACCCAAGAGTTTGTAGATGACTTTCTGGGCTATTTCATTGACCCCAAAAATAAACAAAGTACTGCATTATTAGTGGGCAGCGGACTTCCCGGCGGCATGATGGGTTCTATGATGGCTGACTTGAAAGGCGCACACAACGGAATTAACATGTTTTTGCGAAACGGCGGAAAAAAAGAACTCAACGAAGATGAACTGATGGTGAAACTTTTTGAAGAAGTAGAATATGTGTGGCCCAAAGTGGGCACACCTCCATTGGTTACCCCTTTCAGTCAATATGTGAAAAATATCGCCTTGATGAATATTATGCAAATGGCGCAAGGAAAACCAAGATACTCGCAAATGGACCAAAATACATGGGATATGATTTTGGGAAAAACCGGAAAACTACCCGGAACATTAGCGCCCGAAATTATAGAATTGGCAAAAGAAAAAAACTACGAATTTTTTACCGGCGTTCCGCAAGATAATTATCCTAACGAATTGGATAAATATAGAAAAGAGATGGATGAAAATGGCTGGGAATACGGACAAGACGACGAAGAACTGTTTGAATTGGCTATGCACGACCGTCAATACAGAGACTATAAAACCGGCGTAGCAAAGAAAAAATTTGAAGAAGAGTTGGATGCCGCTAAAAAGAAATCTAATATTCAAGTAATTATTAAAGAGATAAAAGCGCCGGAAGTGGTAAAAGAGGAACTGATTGCAAAAGTTGAAGCAAAATACCCCAATGCCAAACAGGTGGTAGCGCCCGTCGCAGGTATTGTTATTTGGGAACTGCCCGTGGGAGAACAATCCATGCCGAAGCCACTCGGAACTGCATATAAAGAAAACGAAGTGATTTGTTGGGTTACCGCTTTCTACGGAAATGAAGAAGTGAAATCGCTCTATGACGGAAAATTGTGTGCAGTGGTTGCCCAGCAAGGAGATAAAGTGAAAAAAGGTGATATTATTGCTTTTGTAGAATAACAGAATATATTTTGAGTTTTGATTTTCAAAAACGATTAGAATTTTTTCAAGAATTAAGTAAACAAATTTTCTGTTTGCTTGATCAAGGAGGATTTGATTTTATTATAAAAAAACAATATCTTGAAAACAAGTGGTTTACTGAAGATAATTGCCGCTTTGCCTTACATGCTATTGCAAAAATGATACATGAAAATTCATGTAATAAATTTTATCAAAAATATCAATATTTATTTGTTGAAGAAAAAGAATCTTTGAAAATTGCAGTTATTTCTGCGGGAAATATTCCTTGTGCGGCGTTTCACGATTTTTTCTGCGTCTTAGTAAGTGGAAATCATTTTATTGGAAAATTATCAAAACAGGATGCGCTTTTATTGCCTTTTCTATCTGAAATATTAATTAAAATTGCGCCGGAATTTGAAGAAAAAATATCTTTTGTTGAAAAATTACCTCATTTTGATAAAATTATTGCCACCGGAAGCAACAACAGTGCGCGTTATTTTGAATACTATTTTAAGAATTATCCATTGTTGTTGCGTAAAAACAGAAACAGCATTGCTATTTTAACCGGTGAGGAAACAGAAAATGATTTACAAAAACTATCCGTAGATGTTTTTCAATATTTTGGATTAGGATGCAGGTCGGTATCAAAACTTTATGTTCCCAAAAACTATAATTTTAATAAACTTATTGAGATTTTTAAAGAAGAAACGAAATCATTATTATTACATAACGGTTATGTGAATAATTATGAATATCATCGTGCCATTTATACTATGAACAGGATAGAGGTTTCCGATAGTGTTTCATTTTTGTTAGTAGAAAATCATTCATTATCTTCTCCAATTTCAGTTTTATATTATGAAGAATATGAAAATAAAGATACATTACAAAACAAAATTCAACTATTTAAAAATGAGATACAATGTATAGTTTCAAGTTATTTTTCTATTGAGAATAGTATAGTTTTTGGGGAGTCTCAATCCCCTACCCTATTCGATTATCCGGATAATGAAGATATTTTGTTATTTTGCACCATGTAATTATAAATGAAAAAACGCCTCATTTTTCTGATTGCCTCCATCTTGATTGTAGTAACTTCATTGTTAATGGCTACTATTTTTCAACTATATAAAGATGCTGAAACAGTTCAACGAAATATTTTTTCAAAAGAGGTTTGGGAGGTAGGCACAGAAGTAATAAACAGAATAGATAAAGTTTTAAAAGGAGACACTATTACCGTTATACCTACTGTTGTTGTTCCTTCAGATTCAATACCATCTGCTCTATTTCAAAAACATGCTAAAAAATTCATTTTAGATGCCTCAAGACTGCAACCTATTGGTATCATCCACTCTACCATCACCTACATGCATAACAATCTTATTTCAACTACTTTCGATACTGTATATTTTGATACTACCCTTTACAAATCAATTATTCCTTACCCCATGCCCTGGGAGACAGATCTTGCCGCATTTATTGCCGATCAAAATTCAAAAAGAGGAAAAAAAGGATGGGATATTGAAATAATTGAGATGGATAGCAATACTAAAAGATTACTTAACAAAGATTTTTTATATCGAATTATTAAAGAATCATTGATTGATAAAAATATTAATGCCTCTTTTGAATTTGCACTCTATAACTATTTTACCACAGAATTTGTGGTGGCGCCAAGTGAATTAATGACTGAAAAAATTCTACAAAGCGATTTCATATTTAGTTTGAAACCATCTGAGAAATTTATTGCTCCACACGTTTTAATTTTGTATTTTCCATCTGAACGCCTTATCCTTTTTCAACGTAATAGTTTTATTTCTACACTGATTATTACTTTAGTCAGTATTATCATGCTCATTTTTGTTTTTTTGATTTTCATTCTTTATCGTCAAAAGAAAATTTCTGATATTAAAAATGATTTCATTAACAACATGACGCATGAATTTAAAACGCCATTATCTACGATTACTTTAGCATGTGATGCGCTTTCGGATGAAAAAACGAATTCAAATAAAAAAAATAAAGATGCTTTTATATCTATCATCACAGATGAAAATGAGAGGTTAAAATTAATGGTAAATAATATTCTGCAATTAGCGCAACTAAAAAAAGGACAACTTAATATATACTTGGAAGTTTGCAACTTGCATGAGTTGATTTCCAAAATTTGTGATAGTTTTTCTCTATTAATAAAAACAAATCATGGAGAAATAAAAGAGTACCTATATGCTGATAACTATACCTTGATTGTGGATAAAATGCACATCCAAAATGTAATCATTAATCTAATCGAAAATGGAATTAAATATTCAAAAGATCATCCCAAAATTGCAATTCGTACCGAAAACGATAAAAAAAACTTGCTTATTAGCGTTTCTGATAACGGAATTGGAATTTCAAAAAAAGGATTAAAACATATTTTTGATGAATTTTACAGAGTATCCACAGGAAATATTCACAATCAAAAAGGACAAGGATTAGGATTGGTTTATGTAAAAAAAATTGTAGAACTTCATGGAGGCTCAATATCAGTAGTAAGTGAACCTGAAAAAGGAACTACTTTTTGCATAGCGCTTCCTCTTAAAACAAACAGTAATTTTAAACAAGTATAATATGAATACAAACGTAACAATTTTATTAGCAGAAGATGATGTTAATCTCGGTAAAGTATTAACATTAAATTTAGAAGCAGTTGGCTATACTGTTCATCATGCAGGAAATGGCGAAACTGCATACGAAATTTTTTGCACTTCCGACATTGACATTTGTCTTATTGATGTAATGATGCCTTTAAAAGACGGTTTTACATTGGCAAGAGAGATTAGAAAATTAGACAAAAAAACGCCTATCGTATTTCTTACTGCCAAAAACATGAATGAAGATGTTTTAGAAGGGTTGTCTATTGGCGATGACTACATTACCAAACCTTTCTCCATGGAAGTGTTGCAAGCGCGTTTACAGGCGCTTCTGCGAAGAACTATGCCGGAAAACACAGAACAACACCAAACCATTAAAATTGGTAATTTCTCTTTTGAAGTAGATCATCAAAGATTATGGATTAACGGCGAAGAAAAAAAATTGACTACTCGCGAGACAGAACTGTTACTCATGTTGGTAAATAAGAAGAACGACCTCTTGGAGCGTGGCTATGCACTTAAGAAAATTTGGGGAGACGACAGCTACTACAACGCAAGAAGCATGGATGTATATCTCACAAAATTACGTAAACTTTTCGCCTCCGATCCAAATATCCAAATTATTAATGTTCATGGATTAGGGTTTAAGTTGGTAATGTAATGATTAATGATTAATGATTAATGATTAATGAAGAATCCTTTTCAAATTTTGAAGGGGATTTTTCCCCTCCCTAATATTAGGGATTTGAGATATTATTTTTATTATATTTTTGCCGCGTAGTAAGAGTGTATTTTTTTAAGGACAAAAATATGAACAAATCTACTCATTATTTTGTTGATAACTTTTTTGGAAAACCCTTGATTTTCTCAAAAAATTGTGTAACACACACACACACACACACACACACCTCCAAACACCCACCCGCCCTCTCGTCTATTAAATAAAAAGGGCGAAAATAATTTTTTTTCGTTGCGAAAGTTACCCCGTGTTGAAAGTTTTTTTAGCACGCAGATAACGCAGATTAAACAGATTTTCACTGATTTATATAAACTACCCCGATTTTGTTTCACAAAATCACCCCTTCA
>JGI24702J35022_10002349_pt1 | contig 11571 bp, 13 predicted proteins | sample TergutTh196P4_FD_35022 | JGI IMG/M metagenome (IMG submission 35022)
CAATAAAAGCAAATTTTTTAGCCATATTTAAAAAATGATGCAAAGATATGAATTTTAATTCATTACAGCAATTTTATCATACCTTTTGACCATTAAACCAATTTTTCAAATCAACAAATAAGCAAATAACCTTTTCAACAAAAATAGTGTATCTTTGCAAAAATTGAGTAAATGAATAGAGTGTTCATAAATCAAACAAAATATTTTCATGGAAACAACAAGACAACACAAAATAGCGAGATTGCTGCAAAAAGAACTGGCGGAGATTTTACAAACGGAAGGTCGAAACTTCTCCGCATCGGGAATGGTAACGGTTACTTCGGCGGAGGTGTCGAAAGATTTTTCTTTTGCACGCATCTATCTGAGTATCTTCGGAGTAGGCGATAAACAGTCGGTATTGCGGGAGTTGAATACACATAAAAAAGAACTGCGTTTTAGACTCGGACAACGCATCAAAAACCAACTGCGGATAGTGCCGGAAATCCATTTTATGCTGGACGAAACGCTGGATTATATTGAAAATATTGATAAATTGCTCAAACAGTGAACGTAAGCCTCTTTATTGCCAAACGGTATTTATTTGCGAAAAAATCGCACAATATCATCAATATCATCTCCGTTGTTTCTTTGGCGGGGACGGCGATTGCTACGGGGGCGTTGTTTATCGTCCTGTCCGTTTTCAATGGATTGCAGGCATTTGTAGAAAGTTCGTTCAATGCTTTCAATTCGGATATTGAAATTACGCCAAAACAAGGGAAAATTATCGAAAAAAATGCTGTTGACCTGAAAAACATCGCATCTTGGGAAGAAATAGATTATCTTTCCCCTGTTTTATCCGATGTAGTTGTGTTTGTGTATGAACAACAGCAGTTTATCGCTAAAATAAAAGGGGTAAATTTGGATTATCAACGAATGAACCGATTGGATACGATGGTGTATAACGGTGTGTTTTTGTTGGAAGAATACGGTTTTCCGCTGGCGGTTTTGGGCGGCAATGTGGCGGATAAACTCAATTGCCCCGCCTCTGAAATGATAAACAACCGTTTGAAAGTCTATTATCCCGACCGAACCAAAAAAGGGAATGCCCTTGCATCTATGGAATCGCTTAATTCCGATGCAATTACGCCTATCGGGATTTTCCGCACCAATACCAATTACGATGTCGAGTATGTTTTTGTGCCGTTCTATTTTGCACAGCAACTTTTGGGCTATCAATCGGGCTATACTTCGGTGGAAATCCGCTGCAAATCGAAAAAAGACATTGACAAAGTGCAGCAAAGACTGTCCAAATTGTTGGGAGAGGATTATGCCGTAAAAAATGCCTATCAGCAGGAAGAGGAACTATATAAGGTGATGCAAACAGAAAAGTGGACGATTTACGCTATTTTATCTTTCATTTTGTTGATTGTGTCGTTTAATATGCTGGGAATCATTGCAATACTGATTTTAGAGAAAAAGCAGGACGTCCGCATTTTGCACAGTATGGGTGCAAATATTAAGACTGTCCGCCGCATCTTTTTGTATGAAGGTTGCCTAATTTCCGTTTTCGGCACGCTGACGGGATTTATTTTGGGCTTGTTGTTCTGTTTTTTGCAAATTCATTTTCAATTCATCGGATTTGGGGACGGCAACTATATCCTCAGTGCCTACCCTGTTGAAATTCGGCTTACGGATATTATTCTGACGCTCGCCATCGTGGTTTGCATTACCTTGCCGCCCGCCTATCTTCCTGTGAGAAAAATATATACGAATGAAAAGAATTAGCACCCCTTCAAACAATAAATGTGTATATTGATACGTTTTCGATTAAGTATTTAAGATAAAAAAGAACAATGGAAACCAATATCAAAACATTCCTTTCGGCAAGTCAAGACCTCCCTTTGAGCAAGTCAAGACTTCCCATTGGGCAAGTCAAGACTTCGTGTGCGTGCCTTATTGCGTTGCTGTTTTGCATAAACAATTTTGCTTTTGGGCAAAATGACGACATCACCTATCATCAAGCACCGAATACCGTCAAAAACGAGCCGAAGAACAACATAAACGAAGATTATTTGCAACGGATTTCCGTAGGCGGAACGGGCGGGTTCAGCGTTGGACACGCCACCTATATTGAGGTTTCGCCGCACGCTGCCTATCATTTTAACGAGATATTCTGCGTTGGTCTCGGCGGAACGTACACCTTTTATTATGACAATTTCTATAAATACAGCAACCATATATTCGGCGCAAGGCTTTTTTCGGAGGCACATTTCTTGAATTTTCTGGGCGTACACGCTACCTATCGGGCATTAAATTACGAAAATCCGACCTATTTGGTTGAAAACGAACGCATCTGGTCGAACAATCTTTCGCTGGGAGGCGGCTATTACCAGCGGTCTGGGCGGCTCGCCGTCTATTTTTACGTCTTATACAATTGGAGCGACCGTCCACCCCAAGAGAATATTTACAATTTTCCCGTCTTGTTTGAAGCGGGTTTTACCTTCTTTCTAAAGTAAGAAAATATGAAATTCAGTTTGTTTTTTTCGCAAAAGTTAATCCCCAAAAACAGCAAGCAAGTGTCGAAGCCTGTTGTTGCGATTTCCATTATCACGGTGGCGTTGGGCGTATGTATTTTGCTGCTGACCTTTGCCATTACAACCGGGTTTCAGAAGGAAATCCGCGACAAAGCGGTCGGGTTCGGCTCGCACATTGAGGTTGTGCATTTTGACAACAATTATTCCTACGAAAGTTCGCCCGTTTTTATCAGTGCCGAACTGATTGACGCCATCAAACAGGTACAGGGCGTTGTCCACGTACAGCCTTTCACCACCAAGGCGGGAATTATAAAGACGGAAAACGATGTGGAAGGCGTTTTGTTTAAGGGAATTGATGCGGATTATGATTCGCTTTTCTTTGTGAAAAATCTTGTAAACGGCACATTTTTAACACTTTCCGATTCGGCAACGTCCAACGATGTACTTGTTTCCGAGACTCTGGCAAAGAAATTGCGGTTGGATATTGGGCAAAAATTTATGGCGTTCTTTGTGCAAAATCCTGTGCGGCAACGAATGTTTACCATCAAGGGCATTTACAACACGGGCTTTGAAACTTACGATAAGACGCACATCATTTGCGATATGGCTCATTTGCAGAAACTGAACGACTGGAAAAACGATTGCGTGGGCGGCTTGGAGATACTGATTGACGATTTCGATAAAATAGACCGTATGAACGAAACAATCAGCGATGTTTTGCCTTACGATTTGCAGTCTTCCACCATCATTGACCGAAACAGAGATGTTTTCGATTGGATTCGCCTGTTTGACCAAAACGTGCTTATCCTTATCTTTTTGGTGGTGATTACCACAGGCGTTTCGCTCATCTCGACCCAACTTATTTTGTCGCTGGAACATATCTCCACCATCGGTTTGCTGAAAGCCTTGGGCTGCACAACGTCCGTCATTCGGAACGTTTTTTTGTTTCTCTCTGCAAAGATTTTGGGAATAGGGATTTTGGCGGGGAATGCGGTTGGATTGCTGTTTTGCTTTGTGCAGAATTATTTTCACCTCATCAAGATGGACCCCGGCAAGTATTATGTTTCGTACATTCCCGTTGATGTGCAGTGGTTGCACGTACTGCTGATAAACATCGGGGCAGTGCTGATAAGTTTTGCGGTATTGGTAATTCCCGCCCATTTTGTCGCCCGCCGAACCTCCGCCATTAGTGCGTTGCGGATAGAGTGAGGAATTGTAAAAAAAGTGTATCTTTGCAAATTGATTAAGTTATGAAAAAAATTAGAATTATGCAATTATTTTGTATTTTTCGCACTTTAAAATGAAATTTAACCGATTAAATATTGAATATTAATAAAATAAAAATAGAAATTATGAACAGATTAAAAGTAGTAAGCATTGTTGTTTCAATGTTTTTCGTGATGGGGGCAAATGCCCAAAAAGCAAGCAGTGCCAAAGTGGTAAGCATTCAAACCAACGGCACCTGTCAGGCGTGCAAGGATAAAATAGAGCAAGGACTTGCGTTTGAAAAAGGCGTCAAAGATGTGGAGTACGATTTGGCAACCTCCATCGTAAAAGTTACCTACAACGAGAAGAAAACAGATGTAGAGACTATCCGCAAGACAATCAACAAGTTAGGTTACACCGCAGACGGTCAAAAACCGCAAGACAGCCAAAATGCAACCTGCCACCCGAAGAAAACAGAAAAACATTCCTGCGAAGAAGGAGACGGACACGAGCATGGGCATAAACATTGAAGAGGGTAAATTTTCACTGTTTCACAAACCGCTTCACTTGCAATCCGTTGCTATGCACGATTTTCACGACGTATAGTCCTGATTCTAAACCGCTTACGTCTATATTGTACGGGTAGGAGTTTATGTTTTCATTTTTCAAAACTTCTCTTCCCATATAATCATAAATGGATATGCGGGAAATAGCGGTATTTTGCGGATAGGCTGCAATCCGCAATACATTGCCTGTCGGATTTGGATACAGGCTGAATGCGGACGCAAGGGAATGCTCATAAACGTTTACACCTTTGGTAATATCTTCAATCGCAAAATCGTACAACAAAGAGAAGTGCAATTTGCTAATTTCTGCCATATAGTTATAATTCAACCGTTGCGGCAAGTCGGATATGGTGTGGTAATAGGGGTCGTCTTCGTATGAATGGGAGTAAAACGTCTTAAAACCTATTTCCCTGTATGCCCAACTGTCTGAATTTTTATAAGAAAAATCCGTAGTATTATCGGGAAAATAGGGGAGCAAAAGAGTGTATTTAAAACAAAGATATTCTGCTTTATCCTGTATGTCTTTGGCGATGTCGGCATCTGAATGAAAAACCGTTTTCCATTCATTTTCCTGTTCCGACTGCACGCCTACCATATCGTTGTTGAGCATAACGTAGATGTTTTCGTTGGCGTTTTTTCGTTTTTGTGCATCATATTTTGAACCGTACAATCCAATCTCTTCCGCATCGTAAGCCATGAAATCAATGCCATATTTGGGAACAAGATGATTGGCGTGGAAAATACGTGCTATTTCAATCATAACGGCAACGCCTGTGGCATTGTCGTTGGCTCCCGGAACCGTATTTTGAAGTTTAGCAGCGAAGTAGGCAATGGCATCTAAATGAGCGCCGATAATAGCGATAGAATCGGGCTTTTCGCTGCCGCCGAGACGACCTTTTACATTGTACATATACCTGTCAATATCGCCAAGGATAAAATGTTCCATCGTTACGCGGAAAGAATCAATTTCCGCATTTTCGATGCCGTAATCTTTCAGCCGTTGAACCAAATATTGAGCAACTTTTTTATTATCCCCCGCCTCTGGAGAACAGAATCGGTTGTCGAAAGCAACCAAATCCTCCACTGTTTTTTTCAAACTGTCCGCATGAAATTGCGAAAGAACGGCTTCTAAATCGGTCTGTGCCGATGCGTAAATGACTGTTATTAGACTAATTGCTAACGTGATGAATGATTTTTTCATAAAAAATTAGTTTTAAGATTGATATTTAGTGGAAATATTTCGAGCCAAAACGAATAAATAATCGGAAAGGCGGTTGATATAACACAAAATTCGTGCGTCAACCGTATGTTTTTCCGATAAAGTTGCCAATATCCGCTCGGCACGGCGGCACACGCAACGGGCAATATGGCACTGAGCCGCAGTCGAATGCCCGCCCAAATAGACAAACGAATGCAATTTGGGCAATTTTTTATTCAAAAAATCAATTTCCCGCTCAAGTCTTTGACAATCAAGTTTTTGCAAATCAGGCAGTTCAAAAGGACAAGGTTTGCTGTCGTCCGCCGCCAAATGCGTTTGAATGATAAAAAGATTGTCCTGTACAGCGTGCAATTCCTTTTTTACCGCATCATCGTCTATAACCGCCTCTAAAAGAGCGGTATGTGCGTTCAATTCGTCTATCGTTCCGTAAGATTCTACGCGGATATGGTTTTTGGAAACCCGCACCCCGTTGGCTAAGGAAGTCGTTCCGTCGTCTCCTGTTTTGGTGTATATGCTCATTTTATTTTTTTATTTTATTGTGATTCAACGCATTATGATATTTCGCCGCATTAGAAAGATGTTGCGAATAATTAGCCGTAAAATTATGGTAGCCGGAAAAATCCTCTTTTGCACACATATACAGATAGTTATGCTTTTCGTAATTCAACACTTCGTCCACGCAACTTGGCGAAGGAATGCGAATGGGCGTCGGCGGCAATCCCGCTATTTTATAGGTATTGTACGGCGAATTAACTTCAAGGTCGCTGTACGACAAACTTTGTTTAGCAAAATCGTTAAGGGCGAATTTTACGGTGGGGCATGCTTGCAACGGCATTCCAATTCTCAGGCGATTGATGTACAATCCCGCAATGCGTGCCTGTTCGTCTCTGCGGTGATTTTCCTCTTCCACAACGGCAGCCAAAATAACAACCTCTGTGGGCGAAAGCGGTATTTGGGCGGCTTTTGCTTTTCGTTCTTCCGTCCAAAATTTTTCGTATTCACGATACATTTTCTTTACAAAATCTTCCGCCGACGTGTTCCACCATATTTTGTAAGTGTTCGGAACAAAAATAGTTAAAGCCGTCTCCGAATTTAGATTGTAAGCGGCTAAAAAATCGTTATCGTTCAGTAAATCAAGCAAATCCACGGGCGTCATTTCCAACTGGTCGGCAACACGCTTGGCAAATTGTTCTTTCGTCCGAATGTTGTTAAATGTAAAATCCACCGCTTCCTGACTGCCCGAACGAAGCCTGTTTACCAAATTGTTGTTCGACATCGGTCTATCAATCCGATACCTGCCTGAACGGATACGGCTGGGATATTGTTTGATTTTTGCAATCCATTCAAACGATTTTTTGTTTTTCAGCACCTTGTTTTCTTCCAAAATCTCCAACACATCATCGCAGGACGCTCCCGTAGGTATATATATATGTCTAACCGATTCTTTCGTTTCCCGCTGCATATTGTTTGAAAATGCCGCCCAATACAGCAAACAGGCAACCACCGCCCCCATAAGAAACAGCGTCCCCCCCGCAAAAATAAGTATTTTGATACGTTTGTTCATCATTTATCCCTAAAATTTATATAGATTTGCAAAGATACAGTTTTTTATTGAAAATTGAAATTTTTTAAATAACCAATAAATAAAAAGTGTATCTTTGCAAATTGTAATATTTTTTTGAGATGAAATATAGGTTTTGGTTAGGGGTTGGTTTGTTTTTGGTGCTTTTCGGGCTGTCCTGCGAAAAGGATTTCTCCGTAAATGCGGAGTATGAGGATTTTCCTATTGTGTTAGGATTGATAGATGCGGGGAACAGTACGCATTACGTAAAGGTTTACAAGTCGTTTGTTACCGAAAACAGTGCCTACGATGCGGCAAAGGACATTCATTTGTACAGTTACATTGACAGCGTGGACGTGTATATGGAAGAGCGCGACGCAAAGGGCGTTCTGTTGCGGAAGATTGTGTTTGACACCACGACGGAAATACCCAAAGATTCGGGCATTTTCGCTTTTCCGACACAGATAATTTACAAAGCCGATGCGGAACTGAACACGAATTACAGTTATAAGTTGTTCGTTTACAATCGGTTTACGAAAAAAACGGCTTATTCGCAACCCATTCCGCTGGTGGGCAATGTAACGATAAGAAGACCAGCAGGGATTTCATTCGGCATTTCGTACTCGCAATTTTCAGTCGAATACCAGTCCATAAAAGACGTCTATTCATACGAATTTGAAATTTCGTTTTATTATTCTGAAAAAATGAAGGACAAAACCATGCATCAAGCCAAGCCTGTTGTGTGGAATCTGGGAAATCGAAAATTGACGGCACCTGTTACGGGACAGGAAACGTTTTCGGTTTCGGACGGCAGCATTTTTTTTAGAAGAATAGCGAGCGATGTCGTTGAAAATGAAGATGTTGACGCCAGATATGTTGATTCTATCGTTTTGTCCGTCTATGCGGCGGGGAAAGATTGGTATTACTATCTTTTAGCAAATTTGCCGTCTTCGGGCATCAACCAAAACCGATTGGATTATTCCAATATTTCGGCATACAGCATTGTTGAAAACGACACGATGCCCAAATACGCATTGGGATTGTTTTCCTCTCGTTCCGTTTCGTCAAAGATGTTTCGCACCTTGGTTTACCCAACTACCAGAGATTCATTGTTTTACGGAATGTACACAGGTCATTTGAAATTTACAGATATATATTATTAAAGTGGCATTTTCAATTTTTAAACGAATTAAGCAATCCTATCGGCAAGTCTATCGCTTTGTGATTATAGACGATGCGACTTTCAAAGAAAAAATAGTTTTTCGATTGACGCCTCGTTTGTTTGCTGTTTTGTTTGTTTCTCTGACTGTTTTGCTGATTGTGCTGACGATTTCGTTGGTCGCATTTACGCCTTTGCGGGAATATATTCCCGGTTACGGCAGCGAAGGAAACAGGAAAAAGATGATTTTGTTGCAAAATCAAACGGATTCTTTACAAAAATTGATTGCTGAAATATCTGTCTATGAAAGAGATGTAAAATCCTTATTTACAAATAGTTACATCAAGGAAGATTCTATTGATTTGAGTCAAAAAATAGATTATGCCGAAGCAAAAGGTAAATTTGCCTTTTCGGAATTTGACAGTATTTTGATACAAGCGGAAATAAATAAGGCGGCGGCAAAGAGCAAAACAAGGTATGTCAAACCCAAAAAGCAGCAGCGTTCCGATTTGTTTTTTACGCCCGTCAACGGTGTTGTCCAGCAGCAATATACCGCCGATTTGAAGGGAATAAAAATTGCGTCTGACAAGGGAAATTCCGTTTTTGCTATTTTGGAAGGAACGGTGATTTATGTCGGATATGGCTGGGAATCAGGCACTTGCATCATCATTCTACACCCCGAAAACATCGTTGCGGTTTATCAGCAAGCGGGAAATGCGATGGTTCAAACAGGCGATTATGTAAAACAAAAACAGGCTATTTCCTCCATAGATTCCGACAAACCCTTGGTATTTGGACTGTGGATAAACGGCGGTTTTGTAAATCCTGAACAATACATTATTTTTGAATAAACAATGAAACAGCCTGATTTGGAGGTAATTTATGAAGACAATCATTTACTTGCCGTAAATAAACGTCCCGGCGATATTGTGCAAGGCGACAAAACAGGAGATGAGCCTTTGTCCGAAACGGTAAAGCATTGGTTACGAGAGAAATACGGCAAAACAGGCAATATTTTTTGCGGCGTAATTCACCGCATTGACCGCCCCGTGAGCGGCGTTGTAATTTTTGCAAAAACGTCCAAAGCACTTTCCAGAATGAACCAATTGATACAAGACAGGCAGGTGCATAAAAAATATTGGGCGGTTGTGAAAAATCTGCCGCCGCAACCGCACGGAAACCTCGTTCATTACTTGCATAAAATAGAATCGCAAAACAAAAGCATTGCCTCCGACACTCCGAAAAACGGCTATTTGCGGGCAGAGTTAAACTATGCGGTGGTTGCCTCCTCCGATTTTTATCATTTACTTGAAATAGAGTTAATTACGGGCAGGCATCATCAAATTCGTTCTCAACTTGCGGCGATGGATTGTCCGATAAAGGGGGATTTGAAGTATGGTTTTCCGCGTCCCAATCCCGATGCGTCTATAAGTTTGCACGCTCGCAGCATTTGTTTTGTCCACCCCGTTTCGCAACTGCCCACTCACATTGAAGCCGCTCCGCCGAATGATAAATTGTGGAATTGCCTTGCGGAAACACTGCAAAACGCGAATGTCTAAATTGCGAAAAAAAAGGGGCTTACCCCCACTTTGAACTGCTGTACAATAAAAAAACTCCTAATCCATAATTAAAAAATAGTGTATCTTTGCGTTCGGATATTTGAAAGAGTGCTTTCAGGTGTTCTTTAAGTCAATATATGTTTCAATAAATTAAGTTTAGTAGTATTTTTTTAAGAGTTTTTAACATGAAGAAGATTTGTATGTTCCTTTTAGGAACGATGCTGTTATCACAGCACGGACAGGCGCAGTTCAAACGCTATTATTGGTTAAATCCGATGAGCGTGAACTACACCTTATCCTACCCCACGTCAAGCGGGGAATGGATGCTCGCAGCCGCAAGGCAGGAGCGGGGCGCACCTAACAAAAACACAATCGCTGTGTTTAAGGTGGATAACGCCTACAATATCCTCGACTCCCGAGTTATCGGGCGTTATTGGATAGGTGAGGAATTTGACCCCAATGTGAATTTTGAAATTCACTGCATTGTCGAATCCTTTAACCCAACGGGTCATTACATCATTTGCGGTTCCATGAGAACAGGAACGGCGATTATCGGTGTGGTGTTCGTTTTAGATGCAGGATTGCATCCGCAGTTTATGCGGGAATATCCTGAAGTTAGGAATTTCTATTCTGTTTACGCCCAAGACGGCTATTTTTTCGCTTGTGGGCAGACGCAGGATGGGCATGGTATTGTCTTGCGGGATAATGTCGTCAATGCTCAGCCGCCGCCAGCGGCACAGGCGTGGATTACCCAAGTCCCATGGGATTACCAGAAAATTCGAGTCGTGAACAGTCCGGGCAATGGGCAGTTCAAAGGGTGGTACGCCTGCCATGCCTGAAATGGGCTTCACCGTTTTTAGCGTGTGGGGAGGGAATTTTATCCCTTCGCCCAACAACGGCTCCCCTCCTTTGCCTCCCAATCCCTATGCCTCTTGGAAATTCCAAACGGTAGGAAATCATGGCATTGGTTCCAAGGTGGCAGTAGCCAATCACCCGGGCGGTGCAGGCGGGCAGGGAGTTATTTTGTCGGTATCGAATGCGGGCAACATCTATACCTACCTGTTTTTCCAGCAGCCGACATTTAGTTCTGCTTTCCGAATTTCATGTCCCAACGGCGTATTGGAAGATATGGAATGTGCGGGTGAAGGTGCAGGGGGACAACTTCCTCCCCAAATTGCTTGGGTAGGAAATAAGATGGGAACGGCAGAGCAGCCGCAGCGGACTGCCTATTATCTCCACATGAACCTTCCCAGTTCCCAACCGCCGCCGCCTTATCCTTTCCCTACTACCACAGCGATGTTTACGTATTTTCACCCCTTTCCTGCTGGGGATAATGCCTACTATGCCCTGCACAAACTGTATTTTTACAGACAGCCCGGCGATTTGCTGTTTCATGCAGGCGGCTATTATCAACACCATAACGGCAATAAAACCACCTTTGCCGTTACGCCAGATTTTACTAATCCCGATGATGATGATACCCCGTGCGTTACAAGAGAATATGTAATGACTTCTATACTTGGCAGCCCAAGTTTACAACCTCTTGATTTACACGGAGGTGAGATTGACGTAGTTGTGTATGAGGTTCTTTCCAAAAAATATAATTTTTGCGAAATAGATTGCGAGGGAGAACTTCAAGAAGAAGGTGAAGAATGCGGAAACGTCATAATTGAAGGTAAATAAATTGTGGCTTAAAGGACAAAAAGGAGGCTGGAAATGACTTGAAAAACGAGTAAAGGACAAAAAGGAGGCTGTTTTAGCGGTTGAAACTACTTTTAAAGTACTCAT
>JGI24702J35022_10002350_pt1 | contig 11570 bp, 9 predicted proteins | sample TergutTh196P4_FD_35022 | JGI IMG/M metagenome (IMG submission 35022)
TCTATCGGGTCGTTTAACTCCGAATAAGCGTTGCAGATTTCTTTGCCGTTGCAGATTGCCTCAAAACGTTCGGTTAGTCCGGGTTTGCTGCGGTGTTTCTTCGTTAGCGGAGACGTTTCTATCGGATAATCATAAATAAAGGTCGGCTGAATGAGTTTACCTTCGCAAGTCTCGCCGAATATTTCGTCTATCAATTTTGCCTTTCCCATTGTTTTATCAACGTTGATGCCCAATTTTACAGCCGTTTCTGCCATTTGGGCTTCGTCCATAGCGGAAATATCAACGCCTGCAAAGTGTTCAATCGCCTCATACATCGTAAAACGTTTCCACGGACGTTTGAAATCAATCACATTCTCGCCCACCTGTACTTGCGTTTTTCCGTGCAGTTTCAGGGCTACGCGCTCGACCATCTCTTCCACCAAGTTCATCATCCATTCGTAGTCTTTGTAGGCAACGTAGAGTTCCATTTGCGTAAATTCGGGGTTGTGAAAACGGCTCATTCCTTCGTTGCGGAAGTCTTTTGAGAACTCATAAACGCCGTCGTAACCACCTACGATTAAACGTTTTAGATATAATTCATTGGCGATGCGTAAGTACAGCGTCATATCCAACGTATTGTGGTGCGTTTTGAAAGGACGTGCCGCTGCTCCGCCGTAAAGAGGCTGCAAGATAGGCGTTTCCACCTCCAAATAGCCCTTTTCGTTTAAGAAATCACGCATGGAATTGACCAACTGCGTCCGTTTAACAAAGGTTTCGCGGACTTGCGGATTGACAATCAAATCCAAATACCGCTGCCGATATCGCTGTTCAGGGTCTTGAAAAGCATCATACACTTCGCCGTCTTTTTCTTTGACGATGGGCAAGGGTCGCAAGGACTTGCACAAAAGCGTAAACTCCTTGACGTGAATACTTATTTCACCCATCTGCGTAACAAACACATAACCTCTCACGCCGATAATATCGCCGATGTCTAACTTCTTAAATACGCCGTTGTACATCGTTTTGTCCTCGTTCGGACAAATTTCGTCCCGTTTGGTATAAATTTGTATCCGTCCTGTGGCGTCTTGCAAGACGTAAAAAGAAACTGCCCCCATCACCCGCTGGCTCATAATTCGTCCCGCAAAACAAACGTCCTGATATGAGGCATTATCGTTTGGGAAATTTGCATGAATTTCCGCAGCCGTGCAGTTCACGGGATATTCCGCTGCTGGATAGGCATTTATTCCCAATCGTTCAAACTCTTTTAACTTCTCTCTCCGAATAATTTCCTGTTCGCTTAATGTCATTTTATTTACTGTTAATGTATTACGAATAAAACGTTCTCTTTATTTTCATTTTCGCAAAGATACACTTTTTCATTAAAGTTTGGTTTGTTCGGTTCGGCAGATAAATATTTTTTATATGCTAATAAATTTTTGACGGATAGCGAAAAAAAAAATAAATAAAGGCGGGTCTGCAAAAAAATACAATATATTATTTGTAAGTCCGTTAGTGATAGGTAAGAAATTTTAACACCTATTACAATGAATATAGCAATTGTTGGTTACGGAAAAATGGGGGAGCAGGTTGAAAAAACCGCCCTTGAAAGACAACACAAAATAGTTGCCTGTATTGACAACGAGCAGGATTGGGAGAAATACGCCGACAATCTTAACCAAGCGGATATTGCCGTTGAATTTTCAACGCCCGATACCGTTTTGGCGAATATTGAAAAATGTTTTCAACGCAATCTGCCTGTCGTGGTTGGGACTACGGGCTGGCACAATCATTTGCAGACGGTGAAAAATCAGTGTACGGCAAACAATCAAACCCTGCTGTATGCGTCCAATTTCAGTTTGGGCGTAAATATTTTTTTCGCCTTGAACCGCAAATTGGCAAAAATGATGAACCCATATCAAGAATACGATGTCAGTATGGAAGAAATTCACCATACGGCAAAAAAAGATGCTCCCAGCGGTACAGCCATCACTTTGGCAAACGATATTATCAAACAGTTGTCCCGCAAAAAAAGTTGGACAAACGAAATAAACGATAAAAAAGAAGAATTATCCATTAAATCTGTCCGCTTGGACAATATAACGGGTATGCATACCGTTACTTATTCGTCCGATTGGGATGAGATAGAGATAAAACACGTTGCCCGCAATCGCAAAAGTTTTGCTGTCGGGGCAGTAAAAGCGGCGGAATGGCTGGTGGACAAACGGGGCTTCTTTTCAATTGATGACATGTTGAATTTTTAATTTATAAATCTTTAATTTTTTTTAGATATGACTTTATCGCTTGGATTTTTATTTACGTACACCCTCATTTGTTTTGTAGGGACGTTCATCGGCTTGTACGGAGTTTTCAAAAAAGCGGGAATAAAGCACGCTTGGTTGGTTTTTGTTCCCGTTGTGAATTTGTATTTTTGGTTAAAAGTGCTTCAGCGTCCGATGTGGTGGTTTGTATTTTTAGCCATTCCTTACATCAGCGTATTTATGTTGATGCTGATGACGTGGAAAACAATCCGTTTGTTCGACAAAACGCGTTATGTTGCGCTTGTTCCGGGAACTTTTTTTTCGTTTCTGTACATTCCCTATTTGGGATTTTCAAAAAAGGAAAAACTTTATACTTTGGACGATGTTCCCGCCAAAGAATTGGGTTTTTGGCAGTCTAAGCCGTTGACTATCAAGGCAAAAGGCGATACCGCTGCCCCCCGATTTATAAAAAGCAAGGCACGCGAATGGTCAGATGCCATTATTTACGCCGCTGTTGCTGCTTACATTATCCGCACTTTTTTGATGGAATTTTACAATATTCCGACTTCCTCTATGGAGGGAACGCTCATGGTGGGCGATTTTTTGGCGGTGAGCAAGGTCTCTTACGGACCAAAGTTCCCGCAAACCCCCGTGGCTGTGCCTTTTGTGCATCACACCATTCCGCTCACGGATTACACAAAATCGTATTGGGATAAACTGCAAGTTGCTCATTTCCGTTTCAGAGGTTTGCACGGCGTGGAACGAAACGATGCCGTTGTTTTCAATTACCCTGACGGAGACACCGTGATTTTGGAAAGGCAAAACGAAAGTTATTATGCGGTTATGCGGCATCTGAAAGCCGAATTGTTGCGTATGGGCGATTATTATCCGGGCAAGGAATACGATGTTGCCAAGCAGGAATACCAAATTGTTGCCCGCCCTGTGGATAAGCGGGAGAATTACGTTAAGCGCTGCGTGGCGATTGCGGGCGATACGCTGCAAATCAAAAATGCCGTTTTGTACATTAATAATAAAAAGGCATACCAGCCGCCCAATTTGCAATTGCGGTACTATGTATGGTTTGACCAATATGATATTAGCGAAAAAAACCGTAAAACGCTGGACATCAACGAAGAAGACCACGGATATAGCCCTTATAAAATGAATTGTGCGATTTACCATCTGAACAAAGAACAAGCCGCAAAAATAGCCGCTTTCCCAAATATTCGTGCTGTTGAGCCTGCTATTCAGTCGGATACGGTTTACGAAGAAGATATGTTCCCGCACGATAAGCGTTTTAGATGGAATGTAGATAATTACGGACCTATTGTTATCCCCAAAAAAGGAATGACGGTTGCCTTAAACGACTCCACTATTCAACTCTACAAACGAATTATCAAAAACTACGAATACAACGACTTACAGATTGAAAACGGCAAAATCTTCATCAACGGACAGCCCGCCGACAGTTACACCTTCCAAATGAATTACTATTGGCTAATGGGCGACAACCGCCACAATTCCGCTGATTCCCGCTGTTGGGGCTTTGTCCCCGAAGACCACATCGTAGGAAAACCTGTCTTTGCATGGCTCTCCCTTGACAAATTCAAAAAACGGGGCGAAGGGAAAATTCGCTGGAAGCGAATGTTTAGGAAGATAAAGTGAGAGAAAAAGGAATGAATATGAAAAAACATATAATAACATTCGTTTTATTGGGCGGGTCGGTGTTTGCGTCCGCTCAAAAAAATACGTGGACAGTCGGGCTTTATACAGGTATGCAGGGACAACTGACTACTGCTGTAGAACGGCACTATACGCTAAAAATAGTAGAGGAAACGGGAGAAACTGTAAATATAGACCTGTGGCACACAGACATAAGAACAATGAATAGAATTTACAGTCCTCCCGCAGAATTGGCAGTGCGGTATAATGTTACCGATAATTTTTCTGTTTCTTCGGGTATCGGCTATGCAAACTATTTTTCACAATGGAAACCACCGAAATACAATACATGGATTATGGACGAATTTGCTTTTAATGCATATTACCGCAGAATTAGCGTTCAAATCCCGTGCAATCTTCGTTATGATGTTCGGTTGAAAAATACAGGCTTTTCTGTTTTTTCCAAACTTGGATTATATATGGATTTTTCCATTGCGTCTTACTATCAGCATAGGGATAATCATAAAGAATTAGATTTTCCCGTTGTTTACAATGGCGAAGCGTACAACCCTGTTTTTGAAACAATGCACGCCGCACCTATGAACAACAGAAAATTCAATTTATTGATAAATGCAGGAGTAGGTATTGCATATCAGTTCAAATCAGGTTTGGGACTTTCCTTATCGGGTGAATATAGTGTTGGTACGATGCGTTCTGAAAAGTTTAATTATCACCTTCAATTAAAAGACCCCGATACTGATATTGTGGATTATGAATTTGACTATTGGATACATAACCGCAATGAATATTGGAACGTCCTATTCGGAATAACCTATGCTTTCAAGCAAAAAAAGGAATAGAAAGAATACAGAAAAAGAGTAGTTTAGGCTATTTTTTTCTTTTTCTTTGTCTTTGTCTGAACTGAGGTTTTTGTGAAAACTGATAACTCCTTTTAACTCCTCTAACTCCTTTTAAGAAAAATAGTGTATCTTTGCAAATCGTACTAAAAAATACATATTGGTTTAATTAAGAATAGTAAAATAAAAAATAATACCATAATTAATAAAGATAAAAAATGCAAAAAAAAGGAAACAGATACGGTACACACCGTGTAATCGAACCTAAGGGCGTGTTGCCGCAACCGGCAAACAAAATTGACAACAATATGGACGAAATTTACGATAATGAAATCCTGATTGATGTGCAGACGTTAAATGTAGATTCGGCGTCCTTTACCGACATTAAGGCACGTGCCGAAGGCGACCACGAAAAGATTAAAGAAATTATGTTCGACATCGTGGCAAAACAGGGAAAACATCGTAATCCGTGGACAGGTTCGGGCGGTATGTTGCTTGGAACGGTCGAAAAAATCGGCGATGCGTTGAAAGGGAAAATTGACCTCAAAGAAGGCGACAAAATCGCTACCTTGGTATCTCTGTCGCTTACGCCCTTGCGGATTGACAAAATCAAAGAAATCCGCCCCGACATTGACCAAGTGGATATTGACGGCAAGGCGATACTCTTTGAAAGCGGTATTTATGCTAAAATCCCTGCGGATATGCCCGAAACGCTGGCGTTATCGGCGTTGGACGTAGCGGGCGCTCCCGCCCAGACGGCAAAATTGGTAAAGCCGGGCGATACCGTTTTGATAATCGGAGCGGGCGGAAAGTCGGGAATGTTGTGCTGTTACGAAGCAAAAAAACGGGCAGGCGTAACGGGCAAAGTAATCGGACTGTGCCACAGCGAAAAAAGTACAAAACGCTTGCAGGATTTGGGTTTCTGCGACTACGTATTCTCCGCCGATGCCACGCAGCCCGTCCCCGTTTTGGAAAAGATAGAGGAATTGACCAACAGACAGTTAGCCGACGTAACCATCAACAACGTAAACATCACCGACACCGAAATGACAAGCATTCTTTGCACGAAAGATTCGGGCGTGGTTTACTTCTTTTCTATGGCGACAAGTTTCACCAAGGCTGCACTCGGTGCAGAGGGAGTCGGCAGCGATGTTACGATGATTGTCGGCAACGGTTACACAAGAGGACATGCCGAAATCACGCTGGAACTGCTGCGTGAAAGCGAAAAGTTGAGAAAGGTATTTACGGAATTGTATGCGTAGGTTATGTTAAAATACTCATTAGTAAAGAATTGGCTGACGGAGCGTCCCGATGACTGTTCGGCACAGGTTAAAAGTCTGCAAAGCATTGATAAAGAGGCGATTGTTGAACGTATGTTAAATAAAGGAACGACTGTTGCGCGTACCGATATTTTGGCAGTGTTGAACAGTTTTGAAGAGACCGTTGTGGAGGTGCTTATCGAAGGAAATTCGATAAATCTTCCCTTGTTTAATACTTTGTTTTCTATGTCGGGAGTGTTTGATAATCAGCAAGATAGTTTCGACAGCAGCCGCCACAAACTCAACATCAATTTGAGAAAGGGCGTTTTGCTTCGACAGGCAGAAAAACAGGTAAAGTTTGAAAAGACAAACCCAATCACGCCGCAACCGCACATTTTGGAAATTAGAGACCTTATCAGCGACACGAAAAACCAGAAAATTACGCCCCAAGGCGTGGTGGAAATATTGGGTTATAATCTTAAAATTCAGGGCGATGACCCCGCTTGCGGACTGTGGTTTTGCAGCGGAAAAAATACGGAAGTCAAAGCAGAAATAATCGTGGAAAACCGACCTGCTAAAATCATTGCCATAGTACCGAATTTGAACAATAATCTGTGTAAAATAAAGGTAGTTACGCAATCTACGGTCGGCGGAAGGGTGCTGAAAAATCCGAAGAGTTTTCAGTATTCAAAGACGTTGAAAGTGGTGAAATAATGATAATAAAAGGATAGGTAATAACAGTCAAAAAAAACAAAAAGAAATCGAGATTGATGAGAATTGGTGAGGGGGGAAATAAAAATAATCAAATCACCAGAAAATAGTGTATCTTTGCACTTTTATAATTAATTAGAAACTTTTTTGCGATGAATGTCAAACAATTTTACAAGAAGCGCCCTGTGCTTTCAACGCTGATGTTGATGCTGTTGGTCAGTTTATTTATGGTCGTGGGGGTTGGTTATGCGATTGATTTTTTTACTTCGCATGGGAGGGAATACGATATTCCCGATTTGAGGGGCTTTGATGCCGAACAGTTGGAACGCTACAAACAGGATAGCAACGATTTCGATTTTGAAATCCTGATTGATGATTCCGTTTTTATCCCCGATAAAAAAGGCGGTACGGTCTTGTCGCAAGACCCTCTGCCGGGGAATAAAGCCAAAAATGGACGGAAAATTTATCTATCGGTCGTTGCCATGAGTTCGCCGCAGATAGAGATGCCCAATTTGGTAGATTTGTCGTTTCGTCAGGCGGTTAATTTACTGACTTCCAACGACTTGCAGTTAGGACAAGTGATTTACAAGGCGAGCAAATATCCCAATGCTGTATTGGAACAACGGCACAACGGTCGCATTGTAGAGGCAGGAATGCTTGTTCCTTATCAAGCAAAAATTACGCTCATCGTGGGCAAGGAAGATTCCGAAGCGGATGAAGATGAAGAGTCTGAAATTGAATAGTTTACATAATTTTTGATAGCAGAAAACCGTGAGTAAAAATAAATTAGAAAAATTTGCAGAAAATGCTGCTTTTCCTCATTTTTTCCAGCCTTTGCAAACGGAAGTTTTGGAAAATGGTTTTGAGTTGAAAGGGAAATGGCGGAGCGTTTTTTTTAACAACAACAACCCCATTGTCTTGGAATTGGCTTGCGGACGAGGCGAATACACTGTTGGACTGGCGGCAAAATATCCCAATAAAAACTTTATCGGCATTGACCGAAAGGGCGCCCGCATGTGGACAGGCGGTAAAGAATCCTTGCACGCACAATTGCCAAATGTAGCATTTTTGCGGACGCAAATCGGATTGATAAAATATTTTTTCGCCGAAAATGAAGTGGACGAAATATGGATTACTTTTCCCGACCCGCAACCTGCACGCTCAAAAATCAATAAACGCCTAACTTCCCCGCTATTTTTGGATTTTTACAAACACATACTCAAACCCAATGGGCTAATCCATTTGAAAACTGACAGCGGACAACTCTACGAATACACATTGGAAGTGATTGAAAATCTGCATTATGAAGTGGTTGAAAAAAATGCGGATATTTACGCCGCCGACCGCACAAATGACGATTTAAACATACAAACCTATTACGAAACAATGTGGAGAAACAAAGGCATTCCCATAAAATACATTCAATTTTCGCTAAATTCTATTTTGCGGTGATGTGAAAAAGTATTTTTTTTCGTCCGAACTGGGATTTATGTGATTTCGTATGAAAAAAAGCAGGGAAATTGGTTTTAAATATCTTCCAGTTTTTTAACATACCAACTCCTGTAATGCCTGTCTGCCAACTGTTTGAGGTCGGTAACTTCGTTTGACAGACAACGGTTTAGATGTAATTTTGTCCGTTTGTACGAAACGCAATTTTCGCAAATTTGCTTTTGTGCCGCCATCAGACGTTGCCTGTGCCAACTGTTTTTTATTTCATGGGAATGGTATTCCCAAAAAGATGGATAAGCGGCAAATTCCGTTGATTTACAGACAGATAGCAATTTTAACAAAAACGCATAGATGGCGGTGCGTAAATAATCGTAATCGGAAAAAGAACGGAAAATAATTGGAAATTGCAACTGAATGCCGTTTTTTGCCAATTTAATACCGATTCCATTCACTTCAAAGCACAATCTGCCCAATTCGTCCGTTTTTTGAAACAGCAAATCCGCTCTTGCCTGTAAGGGTTTGTTGGAGAGGTGCGAGGCGTAAAACAAGTAGTTTTCCAACTCCATTTCTATTGGCAAATTTTCCAGTAACAACTTGCAAGACAACGAATTAGAAGTCTCAAGTTGGTGGTCGGCGATAATATATAACTGCGGTTGTGTCATAGTGCAAAGATAGCAAAAAATAAGAATAAAAGCAAGGTTTTCGATTATTTTTTTAGCACAATATTTCAAAAAAATGCACGTTATTGTTGCAGAAAGATATAAATAGGAATGAAATATTCAAATATTCGAGAAGAGGAGATTAAAAATAGGGTGGCGAAAGATTTTTTTGATGAATTCGATTGTAGCGAAATTATCAAAGATATTGATTTTGCCGTCAAACTCAAACGCCCCGCAGGTGTTATTGATTTTGCTGATGAATATTTGTTGTGGGCGGAAGCAAAACAAAAACCAAGCAATGTTTTTGAAATGCTTTCTCAACTCGTTTTAACCATCGGCAAAGCACGGACTTTCAATGAAATACTTCCTCCGCCATTTCTCGGCTGTTTCGACCCTGAAAAAATTGCTTTCGTGCCGTATTCTGATGTCCAAGATATTTTTTACCAAAACGATTTTAACTGGAAAGTCGCCCCGTCGGATTATAAGACAAAAGAATTTCAACTTATCCTCCAAAGAGTGAAAGAAAGTGTTGAAAATAAATCGTTTTTATTCTATTTCGATAAAGATGAAGAGGATTTACGGCAGTTTATCAGTGAAAATTTCATTATCGGTAAAACCGAAACGTCTAAAATAAGAATTGACAAAAACAATTTTATCACCATCTACACCAAATGGCTTGATACTGTGAAGCCTACAATCGCTGTGAATTGGGAAAAGGCAAAGAAAAAAAACATTTTTGACTGTGATTTTTATCTTGCCGACCTGATTTCGGCAGAAGACAAAACATTAAAAGAAAAGATTTTTGTACTTTTACACGAAAATTACTACGAATTTGACCGTATTATAGACGAAGATGATATATACAATTCCAAACGTGCCGAATTTTCCGACAATCAAAAGGCATACGCACAATTTTGGACAAAATATGACCGTCCGCCTGCAAAAGAATACTGGGATTTTATGGTTGATAGTCGGCATTTGCTTGTTCCACAAGATGTTCGAGAGCGGAAAGGCAGTTTCTATACACCGAGAATTTGGGTTGAATTGTCACAAAGATATTTGGCAGATGTTTTTGGAAAAGATTGGCAAGATGAATATTATATTTGGGACTGTGCCGCAGGAACGGGAAATTTGTTAGTCGGATTGTATAACAAATACAATATATGGGCGTCTACCATCGACAAAGCCGATGTAGATGTGATGAAAGACCGTATCCAAAACGGCGCCAATTTACTTGAAAGCCACGTATTTCAGTTTGATTTTTTGAATGATGATTTTTCCAAACTTCCGCAAGGTCTGCAAGATATTATTAATGACCCGATACGGCGTAAGAAGTTGATAATTTATATTAATCCGCCGTATGCGGAGGCGGCTTCATCCGGTACAATAATTGGAACAAGAAAAAATAAACAAGGGGTTGCGCTACACAAAACAAAAGAAAAATATCTTTCTTTGATTGGAAATGCTACAAATGAACTTTCTGCACAATTCATTGCAAGAGTTTATGACGAAATTCCAACTTCAAAACTTGCGTTATTTTCAAAACTTGCCTATCTCAATGGTGCAAATTACCAAAAATTCCGTAAATTTTTTCTCGCTAAGTTACAAAAAGGTTTTGCAATACCTTCGTTTACTTTTGATAATGTAAATGGAAAATTTCCGATTGGTTTCTTAATTTGGAACACAGAAATAAAAAAACATTTTAAAAAGGAAGAGTTAGATGTTTTTAACACAAAAGGAGAAAATATTGGTACAAAAATGTTTTTTGATGGAATAGATTGTAAATATATAAACAAATGGTATAGCGAATTTTATGATAAAAAAAACACTCCAATCGGAATAATGAACACACGCGGAAATGATGTGCAGAATTACAATTATATCAGAATTTCTTCCGACAATAATTTTAATCATACGAATTTTATCACAATAGAGAATTTAATTCCTTCTTGCGTATATTTTGCTGTAAGAAAGGCGATTTTACCCACTTGGCTAAACGACCGCGACCAATTTCTTTATCCCAATAATAAATGGAAAAAAGACATCGAATTTCAGAATGATTGTTTAACCTATACGTTGTTTCACGGTAACAATAACATTTCCATAAAACACGGAGTAAACCACTGGATACCGTTTATAGAAAAAGAAGTTGATGCAAAAGACACATACGAAAGTCATATTATGATAAAATTTATTACGGGAAAAGAAATTCAAAATGCTTACACGGATTTATTTGAACAAGAAGGGAGTAAATTATGCATTAAACGTGAATTTTCCCCCGAAGCAACAAAGGTTTTCGATGCGGGGCGGGAATTGTGGAAATATTATCACAAGCAACCGAATATCAATGTAAACGCTTCATTATACGATATTCGCGAATATTTTCAAGGGCGTAACGACAAAGGCAAAATGAATAACAAATCCGAAGATGAAAAATACAATGAACTTATTGAAAATCTGCGGTTTACATTGAAAAATTTGGCACAGAAAATTGAACCGAAGGTGTACGAATATGGTTTTTTAATGGAATAAAATGTATAATTTTTAAATTTAATTACAATGCGAAGATATTTTGTTCCATTATTTCTATTCTTTTTTGTTTTTTCTGCATTTTTGCAGGAGGGAGAAAGTAAGGTGTCGGACTTGTCCGTTTTTCCCGATACTGCGGTTGTAACAAGTTGTGATACAGGCATTACGGAAGAAAAACTGCGAAAAATTGACAGTTTATACCAAGAT
>JGI24702J35022_10002351_pt1 | contig 11568 bp, 9 predicted proteins | sample TergutTh196P4_FD_35022 | JGI IMG/M metagenome (IMG submission 35022)
CGCTTCCGGCGCGGCGGTTCCGGTGCCGTAACGGCTGTAGGCACCGCCGGGGGCAACACGGGATAGGGCGGATACGGCGGTGTCGGTGGAGTAGCCGCTGTTTCTTTTTTGATTGATTTGTTCGTTGTTTCCTTGAAAAAAGCGGGTCGGTCGGCAGGTGGCCGTACTCCGTTTCCGACATCGCCGTACAGATTGACCAGCGGGAGTTCAGGAACCCGACTACCGGAGAAGTTGGCCCCGTCGTAGATATTGCCCTTTGTGATCGGTCCGGCACCGGCGACCCACAGCGCCTTGGCCCAGCTTTCGCTTTGCGTGTTGCCCGAATACCATAACGGACGGCCCGTGGTCTTGTTGTAGGCAAAAACCGCGACTTTTACTACGGCTCGCTGGTCTGTTCGCTTAACAAACGGAATTTCCGGTATCTGCGAAGACGAATACGTCGAACCGGGAAGTGCCGGAATCGTGAACGCCGGAATGCCGACCAATACGTCGTTACGGTCTGTTCCAACGGCACCGGTTCGGACCTCCATAATGTAATCGGCGTCCTCTTTGTCGTCGCAAAGAATACCGCCGGAAACCGCCAGATGTTGCCGAATGGTCGTGTTGATGTATTTGCTGTCCGTCGACTCCTCAATGGCGGCACTTTCGACGAAAACCTTCCGACCGTTTAACGGCGTGAAATTGATTTTACCGACCGCCTGGTCCACGGCGTTGCTAATAAGGAGCTGTTCCGTACCTGTGCGAGAGGTGTCGCTCCATCGCGTCGTTCCGCAACCGCCCAAAATCAGCGCACAACCCAACAACACCGGGAGCAGACCGGTGATACGTTGTCGAAGAAATGGGAAACGTGGTAAAATAGGCATTCCGAGGGCAATTCAACTCCTTGTCGAAGAACAATTCACGGAACCATACCGATTTCGCTCTGCGTTGTAAAGGGCGGTTTTAACGAAAGCCACACTCGAAGAGCCGGGGGACGCCTTCCCCTATTTCAGAAACCGGTCATATTTCTCGTCGAGTTGTTGGAACGAGCAACCGGTCAATGTCGACAGTGAATTCGCCCGGTCGGTACCGGAATAAGTCAGCAACAAGAGTTGAACGACGTTATCACGGTGACGCCCGTCTTCGGCGAGCATCAGAAAATGCGTCATCCCGGCGGTCTGCGAATACAATCGTTGAATCTGTGGAAACGCGACGAAGGTTTGTTGGTTCATTTTGGCAAGCGTTTCAAACGGGACGTAGAAGTTGTCTTCGAGTTTGCGCTGTCTTGCCGCCTCCAATCGGACATCGTCGGCATCGCCGATCACGTAGTGGTTGCCCTCCACGCGGAAAGTTTCCATAAACATGGCAATCCCTTCGGCAACCCAGTAATTGGCGGTCTGTCCCGGCGACTTTGATAAGCGTGTTTCCTGAAACAATTGGTGCGTCCCTTCATGATACAGAGTTCGACGAATAAAATCCTTGTCGAATTCGTCCATCGTATCGTCGGCGGGAAAGAAATACGCCGTTTTTGTCGCCATAAGATAACATCCGCCGGACAGTTCCAGCATTTGTGGGTTCTGTTCCATCCTGCGAAGGGCGACAATATATTCGTCCTTGCTCCGATAAAGCAACACGCGATGTTGCGGCGGCGCCCCGCTGGGGCCGCTTCCCCGGAACATCCGGGACAGCATATCGTCCGTCAGTGGGAACCGAAAAAAGAGCAGTTTCCAAGCCCGATAAAAATGTTCCAATCGCCGACTCCATTGAACGCCTTCTTCCAGTGAAAGATTCGTTCGCAATTGATAATGTTCCGTTTCGACTTCCCAACCGTTGGCAATGGTTTCACGGAGTTTGGCATCCTCGGCAGCGGATACCCAGCGGCCTTTGAAGAAACGTTCATCGGCTTCGTAGCGATCAACGTGTGTCTTCGGCATCCAACCGAAAACCGGATGGTCGACGAAACCTTTCCGGAGACGGTCGACTTCCCATTGGGTGCGCCAGCAGTTTTCGTACAGTTTAAAACCGAGCAACTTGCGAATTTCCATGTGATCCGGATTCGCTCCGATGGCCGCAATGGCGAGTTGCATGGCAAGGTTGCCGCGATTCCGTGCCGCCGCCTGCGTTGCCCGTTGGAATTGTTCTTCGGCGTATTTTTCCCGCAGTTCGAGTGGTACGGGCGAGTCTTTCGCCGCTCCGAATTCCAATGGCAGTCGCGGCAAATAAATCCGGTCCGGTTCGGCAGGCGGAAGGACTTGCCGAATTCGTGGGGCATCGTCGGGGTTTTCAGCGGCCAGACGTTCGATTTCGGCACGATAATCGACCAACGCCTGCCGGGCACTGAGGATCAACTCGTCCGGCTCTGCCGCAGCGAGCGGAAACATGCCGAAGAGCAACAAAAACGGGATACGTCGCAACAACATTAATAGTGGAGGATAATCAGAGAGTAAATCAGAGCCGCAATCGTCAGATTTCGCTGACATGGCGCAATCTAACGATTGCGGCTCTGTTTTTAACGGACGGCGAACTCTAACGAAAAAGCGACTCGGCGTCAAGGGGAAAACCGCAATCCGCCATTTCCCTATTTTTCAAGTGGGTGGAAAATGTTCTTTATTGGCGGGACGATTTTTTGAAAGAATCCTCATGATATTGACATTTGACATCCATTGGGACAAAATGGCAAATCGTTTGGTCGGCGCCTTGGTTCCCGTGCCGCTTGGTCCTTCGGTGTGCCCGCCCTCGTAGCTCAGGGGATAGAGCGACGGTTTCCTAAACCGTAGGTCACTGGTTCGAATCCAGTCGAGGGTAGTTGGATTAGACACTATAAAATCAAGTGTTTGCAGCACTTTTCGAGATTCAGTTGTATGGGTTATTGAAACTTATCAAACATCGTAACTACGATGTTTGGAAAGGGAAGGTAACTTATGCCCAAACTGAAGAATCAAGTACCCAAAAACTGTCGAGACCGGAATCAGTCGTTTTCGTGGTACAAAGGGAAGCGAGTTTATCACGGAGTTTGGAATTCGCCCGAAGCCGTAAGGAACTACAATCGGTTTCTCGCCCGCTTGCGGGAAAACCCTGTCCTGCCCTTGCAGAAAAACAAAACCGGCGAGACCCTCATTTCGGAACTCGTCGTCAGTTTTTTGGGGTACGTTGAGCCACGGTTGGACAAAACCGAGTTTCAACACTTCAAGCGAGCCATCAGTTTCCTTGTCGAAATCTACGGGGAGTCTGCCGTCAACGAGTTTTCGCTGATGGAATTGGAGATATGCCGTGACCAAATGGTCAAAGCCGGTACACTCTGCCGTTCACAGATTAACAAGCAGATCGGTAGAATTATCCGTGTTTTTAGATGGGGCCTTAAAAGAAAACTCGTCGCCCCGAATACCGTCGGTGCCCTTCGGGAAGTTGAAAACCTGCAACGTGGAGAACCGGGAACGTTTGATAATCCACCCCGTGAAGATGTTCCGGACGAAGCAGTGAAACGGACATTGCCGTTTATGTCGCCGACCGTCGCGACCATGGCTCAACTCCAACGCATAACGGGGATGAGACCGAGTGAAATCTACCGAATGACGGTAGGAAACATCGACCGGACACGCGACCCGGAACTTTGGTACTACGTTTTGAAGGCTCATAAAACCAGACGATTTATCGGAGAAAAAACGATTCCACTGGGCAAGCCAGAGCAAGACTTGATTGCCCCCTATCTTGTCGGAAAGACCAAGGAAGCATCGGTATTCAGCCCTCGCCAAGCAGTTCGAGAACAACGAGAACGCCAACGAGCAGAGCGGAAATCGAAACTGACCCCTTCACAACGTGAGCGGGACAGACGGAGAGCCAAACATCCTGCCGAGAATATCGGTGACTTTTACGACAAGCATTCCTATCGGAAAGCGATAGAACACGCCATCCAAAAGGGAAATAAGACCCTACCGGAAGGTCAAAAGATTCCCCATTGGACGCCGTATCAGTTACGCCACGCTGCCGGAACTGCCGCCGAGAAAACGGAGGGACTGGACAAGGCACAAGCCCTGCTGGGACATAAGACTGCGGACGTGACCAAACGGTACGCACACGGTCAATTAGCCATCGCTGAGTCGATGGCCCGAAATCGGCAAAATCCGTTTGAAGATAAGCCGACCGAATCGAAAAAAACTTGACTGCGAGCCGATTGACGGTTACAATGCACCGTTGACTTTTTTTTTTGGGGGGGGGAGTGACGCCACTCCCCTATTTTTTTGCCAGTTGCACTGCCTCCATTATGCCCTGATTCAATCAATAGCACGACTCGACCGAAAAAGACGCAAGTAGCATTTACGGACAATTCTTTTCCAGACGCATTTAGACAGGATTCTATGTCTATCACAGTGATAGCCTACCCACTAAATGCAACGGAATTTCCAAAAAGATTGCTGCAAACACTTGACGGATTTTCCGGAACAGAGCAAAGGAGACACGTGCTATGAAAGACTTGGAGACATTGACCATTGACGACATTATGCAGATTTTTCGCCTCTCAAGACCCGGTGTGTACCAGAGACTTCGAGACGCAAGAGAAGGACGGGGAGGACTGCCTCTTCCCATCCCGACGGGAGCCAAACGAAGACTCCGTTGGAATGCCGAGACGGTGAGGAATTTTCTGCAAAGCACCGAAATGCCCCAGACCTCCTCGCCTCCCATTGAATCGGAGACGAAACGCGCCGCCCGAAACAGAGCCGCAATGAAGGAATTGGAAAAATTCGGAATCAAAGTCAAAGTACAGGAAAGATAACCGAAAAGAGGTATTGCAAACAACGATAACCCCAGACCGACGCCTAACGTGCAGTCGTACCCTCCCATGACCCAAAACAAGCCACTCCGTATAACGAAGGAAACTATCGCACAAATGGATGCAAACAGGAGGGCAACCAAGGAGGCAATGGAGATATTGGTGCCGGGTACTACGGTATTAAGTATCATCAAATCACCACGAAAATATCAAGAATTATTTCAAGAAAAACCCGATGAAAAATGCACTTTCACAATGAATAAGAGCAAGAATTCCACGAAGAACGGGGGATTTAAGAACCGCAGCCATATTAAGAACCGCAACCACTCTAACAGTCGCGAATCACAACAAAGTGGTGCTTGGAAGGAACTAGAGGTATTGAAAAGGAATAATCGAATACCAACTAAAGCAACCGTATTACGTTTCCAACGCCAATTCAAGACAAAAAATGACCTAACTGATTTACTGACAAAGATGTTTCGTTATTTAGCAGACCAAGGCATTGTAGCCGCCGTCGCTCTTGAAGGGACCACAGATGACTTTGGAAAACCGAATAACAGAGTACATTGCCACGTATTGATAGACGACAAGGATGACCCACGAAGTAAAAAAAGTCTTTTGGCATTATTTGTAAAAGCCTGCAAACTTCGTGAACTTGAAAGGGGAAAAGACATCAAGATAGGGAAAATTACAGAACTTCCCCAAGATTTCACTTTTGACTATTTCGTGAAATGGGGGAAACACGGCAAGGGCATTCCATTATTCCAAAAAGGTTTATGGATACAGAAGTTTCGTTATATCGGTGGATGGTTCACAAAGCCCAAGCCTGATTTATGGGAAGAATATCGAGAGGAAATACGAAAGATAAAAGCCGCCAAGGACACAGCGAAGACTGAGAAATCGTCAACCAAGAAATCCGCCTCGAAAAAGACCACGAATCCCGCAGCCAAGAAATCGACAAAGACTGCCGAATAAATCCCTATCACCTACCCGGTTACGGAGTGTAGGGCGCGATTTTAGGGGGATTCGGAACAAACGGATAAATCCCTAAACCTTATCCTCGACGCGATTACAGAGCAAGCCAGAGGGAATTAGAGGGGGCAGGATACCGGTCATCCCATCCCTGCTCACGTGAGGTTGGACAAAACGCCGGGACACAGAACGGGAGCCTGCCGATTCTGTGGGACGGCCAAAGTACCGCCGATTGAAGCAGAGAACACTTTGCCAACGTATGGCAAACGAGTGCGTTTCCCCAAAGTAAAACGAAGCGAAAAGCCCATTGGTTCAACAGCCAAAACCAACGGACGAATAATGAAAGGAAAGCAAGATGACAACCGTTAATCGAGAAGCCTTCAAAAAAACACTGGAGACATTAAAGTTCAAATCCGGCGTGACGGCGGACAATGACAGCGAGGTGAAAGTCCACTTCCATGACGGGTACGCCTACACGTTTGATGATGAACGTGTGAATGTAGTGCCGTGTCCGTTGAAATACAATGGAACCGCCTCTTTGAAGCATTTGCTTGCGTCATTGAATGGCGAAGAACGCGAAGTTGAAATCACTTGGAAAGATGGAGAAGACGAATCTGACGAAAGATTCCTAACGATTGTGAATGGTTCTCAAAAGATTCGGTTAAATGGACTTGTCCCTAATCACAAAGTGTTCAAAGCGCACGTAGGCAAGAAGTTGGAATGGCATCCTCTTCCCAAGGATTTTTTGGATTGTGTAGGCACTCTTGAAACGACGGTGTCGAAAAACGTTACGAATCACAAGTTGTCTTCGATACACTGCTCGCCGGAGTATTTTGAAGCGGCATCGGAAATCCAGATATGTCGTTTCTACCATAAATTGCCCGACAACTTTGAATTTCTCTTTCGATATGGTGTTTTGAAAGGATTGTTTTGCGGGCCGACGCATATTGCCAGGACGGAGGACTACTGTTACTTCCAATATGATAAGGATTTTGTCATTGCCATACGTATTTTTGAAGAAAAGTATTTGAAATCGGTATCGGAGAAGATAGAGAAAGAGCGTACAGGACATTTGGTGAGATTGCCTACCGAGTTGTTTGAAGCAATAAAGACCGCCGAATTATTTACTGATGACGAGCAACAGACTCTTTTTTGTACGTTAGGAGATGGTGTGTTTTCCATTGCAGCGAGAAATGGTGAAGGTCAATATATCGCAAGAGCGAAGATTGACTATGTAGGGGACAAAATGTCGTTCGGGCTAAAAGCAAAGATGCTTACTGATGTGCTTAAATTCAATCGGAAGTGCATCGTGGCGGACGATTGCATAAAAATTGAAGACGATACATTTGTATTTTTGACCTCTGTCATTCTTGGGCCTTTTGACACGATGGATTTCTAAGGGGGCCGACCTGAACCGGCAATGGGACGTTTTCAAAAAAAATGTCCCATTGCCGGACATCTGACTTGAAAATCGGTCCAAAAGTGGTTAGACTGGGAGCAGGTTTGTCAAGATTCCAAAACTGGAGAATTGCCTATCGAATCATTGAACATCGAAAAATCAGGTTGACGAAAAGTCTTTGTCCGTAACCACAATCAGTGCAACGATTTTATTGGACAAGAATTCACTCAAGATGACGTGCCTTTCGTGTTGCGTCGTTTTTGAATGATTTTGACATCGTTATCATTCACGTTCTTTACGTCCCGTAGCAATACGGGGCGTCGAATTGCGTTGTGAATGATACGGTTCTTGCACTGATACCGGGTTACGGCGACGCGATTGCTGACGCCCTTTCTTTATTTCTTGCCCGATAGCAGGATTCTTTGATAGGTTGACAGCATCGTCTTTGTGATCGGTCGTATTGTGTAATCGGTGCTATTCGGTGAATCGATTGAGAATTTTTTTGGAAAAACTCAAAGTATGACAAAACCTGTCAGGTCTGATTTGACAGACCTACCAAGAAGAAGTACGTTGTTCCGTTACACTCCAATTCAAGCCACAATCAGGAGAAACAGAAATGCAAAAATTATTTTCGAGCCGAGAAAAAAAATTTCTGGGGGCGGTCAATAAATCGGAAGAGGACTTGCAACAGTTTTTGTGCGACAACTGGAAAGAGTTATTTCCGGAATACACTTTCATCGCACAAGAATTTGTTCTCAAAGGATTGGACGTTAATGGTCGCATTGACATATTTGCATACAATTCCACCAAGGAAAGATATGTTATTTTTGAACTCAAAAAAGGCTTTGGCAAATATATGAGCCATCAGGCAACATATTATTGGAGTTATATTGAGGATAATTTCGAGAAAGTTTATTTGGATGCGAGGAACAAATGCAAGGAGTTGCCGGAGGACTATAAGCAAATTAAGCGGAATGAGGTGGAAATAGTGCTCTTTGCAAAAGGATTCCATTCACACCATATTAGTCTGGCCCAAAAAGCGAAAGAGGAGCATATCAATCTCATTAAATACAACTGGTTTGAAAACGACATTCTTCTTCTTGATTATGTTAGCGCACCTGAAATCAAAAAAGAGCCGACAGACGGCACGGACGAGACAAAAGAATATAGCAAAAAGGAAAAGGCGGAAATAGCAAAGTATTGCAAAAGCGAATCGGCGAAAACGAATTGGAGGGAATTACTCAACTCCTTCAAACACTCTGCTCCCAAAAAGAAGTTTGAAGCCATTTCACCAAATACGAAGGAGAATATCGACAAACTCCGAAAACTTGTCGGCAGCAGACATAAAATGCCCCAATACAAAAAAACGGTTTTTTATTACTTGCTAAACCAATTAGAGGAACAGTTGGAACAAGAATTAGGCAACTGAAAGGATGCAATACTTTATGATTGCCTGTCGGCCATCGGCTCGAAAACCATAATTGTAATTTAGCCGATACTCCGATGGTCGGACAGGAATTTCCAAAAATCCACAGACCTGAAAAACCGTCAGTTCAAATTGGACAGACGCAAGAATAAAGTGTACAATGCCGACTTTCATATTTACGGAGCAGAAACAGCAGGAGCCGAAATAATGCAACAGAAAAATTGTTTGGCTGACTCTGAATCGGCATCATCGAAGAATGCCGATTCGGAAACTTACAGGTCGCTTTTCGATGCAATCAAAAAGCAACAGCTTGATACCATCGAAGACTTGATACGGAACGGCATAGATGTCAATATCAAGGCTTTTATGAACGCCACGCCATTGCATTATGCTGTTTTCGTTAATGCTCGTGTAGCAGTGTTGCAATGTCTTGTTTCATTCGGAGCCGACATTGACGCCAAGACTGATAATGGCAGCACTCCACTCCAGCGGAGCCGATGTCCACGCCCAAGACGAATTCGGCCTGACTCCGCTTGCCATTGCTCCGTATGCCAGAGTCCGAAAAAGGAAAAGAACGGTGATAGTAGAGTACCTTGCCCGTTATTCACAAAGTTAATCCCTTATAAAAATGAAACAGAAACTTCCATTCAAGTTTTCCTATAAAGTTACAGATACTTTTTATGCTGGGGAGTATCCTTTTTCCAAACTGCCGAAAGACGGCATTGAGAAATTGAAAAGTCTCACCGACTTCGGCGTAACGACAATTATTGACTTGACAAAAGAATCGTTGACGCAATACGCCGAACATTTACCGGAGACTTGCACACGCCTTCACTTTCCGACGATTGACTACACCAGTCCGGAATTTTCGACACTGAAAGAAATACACACGATAATCGACGAAGCCGAAAGCCGTAACGAAAAAATCTACGTGCATTGCAAAGGCGGTTATGATCGAACAGGTGTTGTCGTCGCAACGTATTTCATTTATGCGGGACTGACACCGGAACAAGCCAAGAAACGGTTCAGGCAAGTTTCAAAGCCCGTAAAAGGCAGGTATCCGCATCCGCCACTGATTGAAACAAACTGGAAAGCATTAGACGATTACAAAAAATATCTTGAAGAGTCAAAGACGGAAGTACCTTTGAATGAAGCGGCAACACGATTGCTGTGGACTGGAATGAATGACAGGAAAGAAGTACGGAAAGTCTATTACATTGAATACTTTGATGGTCTGCACTTGCTGATTCTTACCGATGCTGATGACAAGTTCGTTGCGTATATTGATGCAAGGAGAATTTGCAATCGATATATGCCGTGGAAATACGAATCCGTGCAACCTGACCAATATGCACCTGCCCAAGATTTCGGAGACTAAAATGGAAAAGCAAGAATTAAAAGAATCTGAAATCCAGGCATCGCAACCAGTTACGGTGTTGCCTTTTGAAAACTGGGAAGGCAATGACGGCAGCACTTGGGCGATCAGCATTGGCGTAGGAGACCCTGCTGTAATCCAAATTGTCCGAAACGGCAACGAAGCAGTACGAAAACTAACATTTCAAAAACTCATTGAATTTTTCAACCACTAATACCTACGGGGTATCCCTCCGCCGCTCACAGCACGATTCTAAGATGACTTTGGCAAGGGGGATGATTAAATCCCCATTTGACCCAATCACCTCCACAGAGGGGAATTTTGGAGGGTTTGGAGGGTTTTTGCACAATTTTCTCCAAACACCCCATTTTATCACCCGTTGGATGGTTTTAGGGGATTATTTTTGTGCTAAAATCGATTTTTTGTGACGGTTTTTAGGTTTTTTGCCGGTTTCGGGATTGATAAAAACCGAAAAAAGGGGTACAATCAAAACATCGTTTGAGCCTTAAAAATAAGGCTATTTTGATGTTTTTGCGAAAAACTCGAACCCCTGTCGCACTATGGCTACCATCGCTCGAATCGTCGTATCGGACTCCGATTTCCAAAACAAACAGCAACTTTTCAAGGACTTCATCGCCGAGTCCAAAAAACTGCCAAAAGGCGTGAAACATCAATTCGTACTCTTGCCCGCCGGTTTTTTAACGTTTGCGGTCAATGGCGATTTGGCACACACGCTCCTCTCCGAACCGCAAGAAAAAATAGCGAAACAGAAATGGAACGCAAAAATTGAAACACTCAAAGAACAAGCATTAGCGGAGTTTTATCGTTCTTTTGATTCCGAGATATTAAAAGAACTAAAATCAGTTGCTCATTATCTTGTCATCGGCATTAACAGCCAAGATCGACGGATTCAATTTGTGCTCATTTATGATTTACAGACGGGAACACCGTTACACTGGACGGGCAAGACATATCCGAACCAAAAGGAAAAGGACTCTCTTATCCGAATGCCGATTAACTCGCATTTTATAGAACAGAAAATCGACGGCAAAAGAATTGCCGTATTTGGATGCCACGACCTATCGATATTCAATCCGCGCCATCAAAGGCATTTTAGCCCTTTCGCTGACGAACGAAACGGAGCGAAACGCAAAGAGAGCACGGCGTCAGGAAAAACGAAATGCCCGTTCATTGATGCAACACTTGATTTCAACCCTGACATAATGTTGCAATTACCCCACACGGAAGGCCCGTGGGCCGCGAAGTGGACAACCTTGAACAAGTGGTTGCAAAGGAAAAACAAAGGAAGAGGACTGCAACACTTTGCGACCGGACTGAAAAAGAATCCGAAAGGACAAAAACAATACCCTCTGTCCGGTACACAGCAGGGCGACGTGATAAACTTCGCCGATGGAAAATGGATTGACGGGAGGCAACAATGAAAGACACGAAAATGAAAGACAAGATTCTCGGCGGCATTTTCGGATTAGCCGTTGCCGATGCTCTGGGTGTGCCGGTGGAATTCCAAAGCAGAGAATCGCTCCGACATAATCCCGTTACGGATATGCTCGGCTATGGTTCACACTTGCAACATCCCGGTACTTGGTCGGACGATACAAGTATGACGCTCTGTTTGCTGGACAGTTTGG
>JGI24702J35022_10002352_pt1 | contig 11567 bp, 6 predicted proteins | sample TergutTh196P4_FD_35022 | JGI IMG/M metagenome (IMG submission 35022)
TCTTCGGGAATTTGCAGGGCTTCAATTCGTTCTTCCCGTGAAGGTAATTTATTCAATTCCTCCCATCCTTCCCAAGAACCACCACCGGTCTTTATCGGGTATATCCATGATAATTCTCCCGGATAGTCCGCTTCTTCCCCGGGCCATCCATCTTCGCATTGACATGGCATTTCTATTGGATCGCCTGAACCGTATTCAACACCTGAACCGGGATTAGGGCACATTCCGAAAAATGCGGTACATAATAATTCGTGATCGCGCGAATCAGATGGTGTATACCACGCACTTTTAAGTTCCTTTTCAAATTCACCTGTAACTCTGGCGCCCGAACAGGTATAAAATAATTCGGTAAGAGGGGAAAAATCGTTAGCATAGGAAAATAAAAATATATATTCCTTTTCCTGATATTTAAATAATTGTACTTTATAACTCATACAAGTGCGATTTGTCTGTTGATTTTCAATACTGTCCATGACTGCTGCCAGCCATTGCGGGCTTTGTATTTTTTTCCCCACAATCACAAGGTCAAACGTACAATTATCATCAGGATCATCACTGTTGCAGGCCAGACAACCCATCATCAAAAGGATAACAGTAAAGAAATAAAATAGAACACTTTTTTTCATGCTTTCTCTTTTTAATAGTTTAATTATTTTATTTGCTTACCATATGAGGCGACTAATGTAACCAATAGTTCGTCAAAATTAGTTATTTCTTTTCGATAAAACAAATATTTACGGATAATTTCATGGAATTATTAATTCATAATTCTCACCTGTAGAAAACTTTCCCTACGGGATATAAATTAATGTCAGGTTCTACGTTTTTGCGGAGTTCGGTCATGAAGAATTGCTGAATGGCTTGTGGATCGTTGGCAAAAGCAGGATCGGATGCTTTTTTGGTTTCAAATGTATGGCGTAATTCGGGATGTTGTGCAAGCATCTCAGGTCCTTTTACTTCCATATAATCCAGATTCACGTAAAACTCACTGGTGGGTTGGCACCAGCTGTTGAAATAACCCCAATATACCAACGAACTTGGCGCGTTTGGCTCTAACAGATGCGCGATCAGGCGGGCGCGTAACTGGTTCATGGATACCAACACAGAGCCGGCCGGAAACAAGACCCGTTCGTTTTGAGTCGTATATTCCGGTATGACAGTGATCTTACCTTCATATTGCCGTTGGGCAAACGTGGCTTTGGTGAAACGATACGTTTCCACCAACATGGTGGCATCTTCGTCCAAACGTGTGTACGTGATATGATGACGGTCCAACATATCGATTGCATGGGTGCATTCAGGTTTAATAATATAGGCATCAGGTAATTGTGCCGTTTGAAGCGCTACGGGAACATCATACATGCCTGTGCGAATCGTTATCGGGTTGTCATAATCATAGACAGTCCGATCAGCACCCGAAAGTTCACTTCGGGTTGTCTTTTTATCCCATGCCAGAAAATCGACCATGGTACTTTCAGTACGCGAAACCTGATAATTCAATTCCAATGGCTCTGTCCGGAAAGCAGTCGAAGCTACGATTTCATCGGACAAGGCGATACATTGCTGCAAATTCGCATGTTCCTTATTCAAGATCTCACCGCAGACACGGATGATTTCATACGTGGCTTTGACACGTTGTTCATACGGTTTGTAAATGTGATTTTCAATCAGAACGCCTACCCTGTTCATGGCCGCCACATAACCGTTAGAGTATTGAGGAGGGTAGGGGGCACGTACAACACCTGCTTCGGGGTTATTCCGAATGAGAAGCTCAAAATACGGAAATACAGGAAAAGATGCCGCAGCCATCTGTTCAACATATTGTTTTTCAAACACATCTTTAGCCCATTGTCGAACATTGTCTTCCATATTTTTATTTGTCGTTTCCAATCCGTAAGTGGATACATATTGAAAATCGGCGCCATTGGTCACATGGATATCCAAGAAAAATTCGGGCAGCCATTGATGATACAAGTCTAACCAGTATTGCATTTCGGGCGCCTCCGCTTTCATGAAGTCACGGTTGAGGTTGATGTTTTGCGCTGTAATCCGTACCCCTAATTCTTCGGGCCCGTTTTGATTGATACGATTCATGTTGCTGAATTGTTCATGTCCGTCCACATTAAAAATTGGGATAAACAAAATAGTCACATTTTCGAGTATGTCCTTATGTTTTTGATGGATAAGCATATCGCGCAGCAGCATAAAGCCGGCATCTTTTCCATCAGGTTCGCCGGCATGGATACATGCTTCAATGAGCATGACGACTTTACCGGTTTTACGTACGGCATCAGGGGTGAAATGCCGGTCTTTATCCACAATCAGCAAGGGCAAATCGCGTCCCTGCGGGCTTTTCCCAAATGTCGTATACTGAACAAAGGGTGATGCCGCAGCCAAACGTTTACAATAGTCAATCGTTTCGGCATAACGTGGTGTTTGTTGAAAACCGGTTTGTTCACAATAGGTTACAAAGTCGTCGGTAACAGGTTGATTACAACCGAATAAAACGATAATTAACAAGATGAAAGTAAGGAATGATGTTAAATCCCTTCGGAAAATGTTAAGTAGATTAGCCATATTATTAATATTATTTTATTGTTTAAAGTCCTTTCCCATGGCAATTCTTGTATTTCTGTCCGCTTCCGCATGGGCATGGATCGTTTCGTCCGGCACGTTTTTCGACACGTATGGGTTCTCTATTCCGTTCTTGTTGCGGACCTGTCGGCGGTTTGGGCAGCAACGGATCGCCTCCTCCTCCCGCTTCGCTTTTTTCCGTACGGTACCGGCTCATGTCTTGTCTTCTTACGGGAGCCGCATGGCGCAACTGAATATTTGTTCGCTGGTTTTGATCTTCCTGTGTCGGGATTTGTCCGCGCATGAGGATCGAAACTGTTTTCTTGTTCATTTCTTCGACCATGATTTTGAACAAGTTGTACGATTCCAATTTATAAATCAACAGCGGATCTTTATTTTCATAACTTGCGCTTTGTACGGAATGGCGCAGGTCATCCATTTCGCGAAGGTGTTCTTTCCATGCTTCGTCGAGGGTATGCAATGTAATCGCTTTTTGGAATGAGGTTGGAATGGCTTTCGATTGTGACTCGTACGCTTCTTTCAGGTTACACGAAATGTTATACATTCGCCGGCCATCGGTGATGGGTATCATGATATTTTCGTACATGGAACCCTGATTTTCATATACCTGTTTGATGACGGGTTGTGCAACCTGCGCCATGCGTTCCATCCGGCGTTTAAATTGTTTCAACACTTCATCAAATAATTCATCGGTCAGTTTACCGGCTTTACTATTCTCAAACTCATCTTCGCCAAGTGGATTTTCGATAGCTAACGTACGGAAGAGATCAAGTCCGAAATCTTTATAAGCGCCTCCATCGGCATGTTGTTCGATTAAGTTGGATGTCGAATCGTACAATGTATTCAGCACATCCATGCTGATACGTTCGCCCATCAACGCATTGCGCCGCCGCGAATAGATAACCGTACGTTGCGAGTTCATCACATCGTCGTATTCAAGTAAGCGTTTACGGATACCGAAGTTATTTTCTTCGACCTTCTTTTGTGCGCGCTCAACAGATTTGCTTAGCATATCGTGCTGCAGTACTTCACCTTCTTTAAACCCAAGTCTGTCCATCAAACCTGCGATTCGATCGGTAGCAAACAAACGCATCAGGTCGTCTTCGAGCGAAACAAAAAACACGGATGAACCCGGGTCGCCCTGACGTCCCGATCGCCCGCGCAACTGTCGGTCAACACGCCTGCTTTCATGGCGTTCGGTGCCAATAATAGCCAACCCACCGGCTTCTTTGACGGCAGGTGATAGTTTGATGTCGGTCCCACGACCGGCCATATTGGTTGCAATGGTGACTGTCCCCGTTTTACCGGCTTGTGCTACGATATCTGCCTCTTTTTGATGCAGTTTGGCATTCAATACGTTATGTTGGATACGGCGCATATTCAACATACGACTCAGTAGTTCGGATATTTCGACTGATGTCGTACCCACCAGCACAGGACGCCCGGCTTCAATCAAAGCGCTTATTTCTTCAATTACGGCATTGTACTTTTCGCGTTTTGTCCTGTAGATCCTGTCGTTCATATCGTTACGTGCGATCGGCCGGTTGGTCGGGATGACGACTACATCCAATTTATAGATATTCCAAAATTCGCCTGCTTCCGTTTCGGCCGTACCTGTCATACCGGCTAATTTGTGATACATACGGAAGTAATTCTGCAATGTGATGGTTGCAAAAGTCTGTGTAGCCGCTTCGACCTTGACACGCTCTTTGGCTTCGATGGCCTGATGCAGTCCGTCCGAATAACGGCGACCTTCCATGATACGTCCTGTTTGTTCATCAACAATCTTCACCTGTCCTTCGATAACCACGTATTCATCGTCTTTTTCAAATAAAGTATACGCCTTTAGCAATTGATTGATTGTATGTACACGTTCGCTTTTAATGGAATAATTGGTCAGCAAATCATCTTTTTTGGCTTGTTTCTCAGCGTTCGAACCCTCCATGTTTTCTACTTGCGATAACTCAGAAGCAATATCGGGCAGTACAAAAAACTGAGGGTCGTCCGACTTGCCTGTCAACAGGTCTATGCCTTTATCGGTCAGCTCAATGCTGTTGTTTTTTTCATCAATCACAAAGAACAACTCTTCGGTGATAATGTGCATATTCCGGTTATTGTTTTCCATATACGTTTCTTCCGTTTTCAACATGCTCGCTTTCACACCCTGTTCGCTTAAATACTTAATCAGCGCTTTATTTTTAGGCAGTCCTTTAAACGAACGAAACAGCAACACAGAGCCCTCATCCCTGATTTTCTGGTCATCGTTAGCCATTTTTTGTTTGGCTTCGACAAGCAGTTTCGTACAGAGATTTTTCTGTGCATTGACCACTACCTCCACATTCGAACGAAACTCATCAAAAAGCTGGTCGTCGCCTTTTGGAATGGGGCCTGAAATAATCAACGGAGTACGCGCATCGTCGATCAAGACGGAGTCAACCTCATCGACAATGGCATAATTATGTTTGCGTTGCACCAAATCGTGCGGGCTGATAGCCATATTGTCGCGCAGGTAGTCGAAACCAAATTCGTTGTTTGTTCCGAAAGTGATATCGGCATTATAGGCTTTGCGACGTTCGTCGGAGTTGGGTTGATGCTTGTCGATACAATCGACTGATAATCCATGAAACATGTACAGAGGTCCCATCCATTCGGAGTCGCGTTTAGAAAGGTAGTCGTTCACCGTCACCACATGTACTCCGTTGCCTGTCAGGGCATTCAGGAAAACCGGCAAGGTTGCTACCAAGGTCTTTCCTTCACCGGTAGCCATCTCAGCTATTTTACCTTTATGTAATACAACCCCTCCGAAAAGCTGGACATCATAGTGAACCATATCCCATGTTATGTCGTTACCTCCTGCTAACCAGTGGTTTTGGTAAATGGCTTTATTCCCTTCGATGTGAACGAAATCATGTGTTGTCGCCAGATTACGATCAAAGTCATTCGCTGTCACAACGATTGTTTCGTTTTCGGTAAAACGTCGTGCCGTTTCTTTCACAATGGCAAAAACTTCGGGTAATACTTCGTCGAGCACAATCTCAAATTTCTCTGTGATTTTCTTCTCAATGCTGTCTATTTCCGTCCAGATGGCTTCGCGTTCTTCCAATTCCTTCTCTTCGATCCCTGTACGCAGTTGGGCGATTTGTTCTCTTTCCTGAGTGGTATAGGCTAATACATGTTGTCTTATTTCGCTTGATTTGGCACGCAATTCATCGTTCGATAACGCTTCAATTGATGGATATACAGCCTTTATTTGTGTTACGTAGGGTGTTATTTCCTTCAGGTCGCGTTGTGATTTGTTACCGAAGAACTTTGTCATTATGTCACTGAATCCCATATTATTAATTATGAATTATGATTAATTGAATAATTGAACTTAGTACAGACGGGGCGCGCCCCGTCTCTACATAAAACCTTGAACCTTCATCTATATACTTCATACAAAGGTATTTCTTTACACGCATTGGGCGGTCTGGTGCGCAAGAGATGGGTAACGGTTGGCGCTACCTCCGTTGCGTTGATGTCGCGATAGATTCGTTGCGGTCGGATACCTGCTCCCATAAAGATAAGCGGTGTTTGAACGGCGTTATTACGTATGGTTTGAACCTTTTCACCCGGTCTTTCGTTGTTGATACGCCATCCGGGTTGTAAACTGATAATCAGATCGCCACGTTCTTTAAAATATGTTCCCTTTTGAAAATCTGCCATATCATTATTCGATCCGCCGTAACGAAGTGTCATATCGGTTGTTACACGCGCCACGCCTGTAAATTCGTATAAAAACTCGGCAGCCTTTTGTTGAAACGCAGCCAGGTCTAAATTCTCATCTTCGATGGTTTTACGGTTGAGATAGATTTGATTGTTGTAATAGCCTTTAATCCAGTCTTTTTGTCCATAAATGGCCATCAGGTAGATATTCAGTAAAGAGGTACACCTATTCGGATAAAAATCTCCTCCACCAAATTGTATCCCTGCAGGATATACTTCTTCAGCTGTGAAATAACCTGTTCCCGATAAGACAATCAGTATATTCTTCAGACCGATTTTTTTATCGAGTGTATCCAATAACTCTTCGATATCCTTGTCTAAATGAATATACATATCCTGAATCTCAATCGAATATTCTTTGGCCATGTTATTGAAATAATTACCTGCATAGTAGGTAATTGCCAGCATATCAGGATTCGGACGAGTTCCTAAGGCCGCATATTCAAGAAACTGGAATACAAGGCGGTTCACTTCCTTGTTGCCAAAAGGAGATGACTTAATCCTTGGATAGCAGTCTTGCGTATTCGCCCTGAACACATGGTTAAAGCTCACCTTGTCTTTTATATATGGTATTGCGGTATATTGATCAACAGGGAGTGATGGTTGCCAGGTCATTGAATTCATCCTGACAGGCAATGATTCGTTGCTGTTATTGTATCTGTCTATATACCAGGGAACTCCTTTATAATAGGTTGTTGTAGCCCATTTTCCATTGTCATTATCAATCCAGAAGGCGGCATTGGCTGCATGGCCGGCTGAAATAATCGCACTTGCGGCATCGGGAGCAATCGCATAAACCTCACTTAACCCTCCGGAAGCCAATTTCAGTTCATCGCCAATGGTCGAAGCCAGCAATTTCTTCGGCGAAAAATTATCACGCGTGAAGTTACCTATATAATCAGGGTCATAAAACGGCGAAGCATCTCTCAGCCGGCTAAAATCGTACACCAAATCGCTTGTAATACCATGATCGCACGGATAGACGCCGGTAAAAAGTGTAGCAAAGGCATTGGCCTGGCTTACATTCAAATAATCAAACTTAACATTATGATAAACAGCACCTTCATTGAACAACCGTTTAAATCCGCGTTCGCCGAATGTGTGATAACAATAGTCAATATAATCGCCACGCAACTGGTCGATTGTAATAAAAACCACTAACTTGGGGGCTTGTTGCGCTTGCAGGTTCGCAATTGCTAAAAAAACGATAAAAGCGTATAAAAATTTTCTCATCTAATGTTCATTTTTTGTCTGACTAAACAATATCCCGAACGAAGCAACAAGGCAGCAATCAACGGAATAAAGGCAATGTTCAGGTGTTGGGGTATAAAAATCCACGCCAACGACATCAACAATAACGCTGCAAAATTAATAAAATGATAGAAATATGCGACTTTGTGCAGCTTTTTTACGGCAAACAACACGACGCCTATCAACTGAAACGGATGGAGCCATACGATAGAAATATTTGGCCAAATACTCGGGTGTTCAGATAAAAAACAGAGAAAGAACAAGATACAACCTGCAATACCTGCCATAAAGAAAAGCAGGCAATCCACCAAGCGAAAATATTTTTTGCTACGCCATTCAATCAGTGTAGACCCAAAAACAATTACAAGAAGCAACAAACTGCTGATCCAAGGTGTTAAAAAGAAGTTGCCGGTTTCTTCATCCGGTATTTCTTCAATCAGCAAGTATGTTGCCAGGACCAAGGGACGTTTTGTTCCGTTGAGATTGATAATCTGTGCGTCCGAATATGCCTTTTGCAAAAATTCAGGTATAAAAAACGACTCATATAACGTTACAGTCCGATCCGTAGGAATTCCCAGTACCAAATCGCATCCGAACGTTTGCCAGGGACTGTTGCGTGTACAATCGTTAATAATGTCCCTGAATGTTTTGCCTTCAGCCGGATTTTCCTGATAGACGATTTGTCCGTTGATGATTTGTTCGATTAGTTGAGCCGGACGTGTCGCACAATTATCGAAAAAGAAATTATACCGGTAATTCCTGTTTTCAGGTTGGGCTTTCATAAGCAGTGTCATCAATAATTCCTCTTTTTCTGTCTGTGTAAGATTCAATACCTGTTCATAAACACTGCTATTCATCAATTGCCTGTCGCTTGCAAAATCTTCATACTTATAAAAGGCCAATATATAATCCAACTCGCCTTTCGCAAAGTGATAGACAAAATTGGGCTTAGAAGCATCGAACTGACCATAATTAAATACATAGTCGAATATTTGACCCGGGGCAATCGAATCCTTTATCCGGATAGAAGTATGTCCGTACAATGTATAAACTGCGTTATCGCATGGCGTAGTAGTCAACAGGCTAACGATGGCCTGATCGTTCAAAAAAGCCTGCGAAGATGCCCCAAAACACACAATGCAGCTGATCCAGCTCAGTAAATATTTTCTCAGCATATTTCTATCAATCTAAATATTAGTCTCTTAAGAGACGGCTAAATTAAGAATTATTTTTAAAACCACCAAATTTTTTTCGGTTATTAATATTTTTGAACTATATTTGCACAACAATTAATAAAAATATAAGCCAATGAAAAAGTCAATCTGTATTTCCTTGTTTATTTGTATTGTCTCCATCGTTTGGGGGCAAAACTTCAGCGAATCGACATTTGTCAAACGACGTTCATTGTTTGCCGCAGAAGCCCGTACAGGCGTGGTTATCATTCCTTCTACGACAGCTGACGGTAGCTTGAATAAGAACTTCTACTACTTTACCGGAATAGATAAACCGGGTTATGTCCTTGTCTTTGATATGCAGGAACGTGGTGAAAATGGAAAATTATTTGCACCGGAACAGGTCAAGGAATTGGAAGTTTTTATCGAACAGTCGAAAACAGATAAAAAAAGATTAATCCTGTCTGCATTTTCTTCCGGTTTCAATCAACAATATTTTTATCAGGCGCCTTTTGAGAATCTTGATTCGATTTTGGTATACAAGCGTGCCGTCAAGGATGAAGAAGAAATTGCAGTGATTCGGGAGGCATGCCGGATTACGGCCGAAGGGATTAAGTATATGTACAGGAATATGAAAGCCGGAATGTCGGAACAAGACCTGTTTGATTTAATGGAAGCGCGTTTTAAAGAAGAAGGAGGTGATGGGATCGCCTTCCAACAGGTGTCATCGGGAAATTTGGGCACCTCTCCCCATGCAGGAATAACCGACAAAGTGCCCGGAGTTGATGAGATGTTTGTGGTGGATATCGGGGCGTTGAAAGATAAATATACGGCCGACATTACGGTATCGTTCACCATCTCGGGAAAATTCACGAAAGCGCAGCAGACAATTTACAATATTGTCTATAAGTCGTTGGAAACGGGTGTTAAAGGAATGATCAAAGGNAATTTTCACGCGCAGGTGGAGCGGAGTGCNCAGGATGTGATTATAGATGAGTTATATAAGTTGGGTTTGGTGACAGATAAGGAGAGTCGCATGCAACGGGCATTCTGGATCCAGCACGGGTTCGGGCATCATATTGGTTTGGATATTCACGATGTGTGGTACGATTACTTACGCATGATTCCGGACGACAGGAGGGTCTATATTCCCGGCATGGTGATGACCTTTGAACCGGGGGTTTATTTCCCGCAGGGCGGATTGGATGCCTTACCTCAACGACTTTCCAGATTGGCTTCGGAAGAAGAATTTATGGCTTTTGCCAACAAGATTAGACCAATTTATCAGGAATACGAAGGTTTTGCCGTTCGGTTGGAAGAAGATATCCTGATTAAGGCCGACGGGTCCAACGAAAATTTGACAAAGATGACGTTGAAATGATAAAATTTCTACCGAGCGTAAATCCCTAACGGGATTATGGAATCTTTATTATTAAATTCTACCGAGCGTAAATCCCTGACAGGATTATGGAATTTTTGAGCATATTATAATTCATTGCAATAAAGGAGCAACGCTTTCAGGTCGTCTGCCTTGTCGAAACGAATGTTACGTTCTTTGACAAATGCTTCTATCTGTGTACGATAGACAGGAAATTGCTTGGTGAAGGATTTGACATTTGTGATCTGGGTATATTTCCCGTTTGCACCGATCAAATAATAAAAATATCTTACAGAGATAAGTACATCGCTTGTCACCGATAAGTGAAATTGCCGGCTGTTGTTATCTGCACTGATATTACTATAGGATGCTATTGATGCAGTGGATGATGATGTGCCGTATGCTCCTTTCTTAGCATAGGGTGCCACATTGCCTTTGCGTAATACCCTCAATTGCCCTATGTCGGTCGACAACAATTCTTCGGTAAATTCCCTGCCTTTATATGGGAAAAATATCCGGTCATTGATATTCACTGTAACTACATCACCCACATCAAAGGTCATCACTTCACCGTCTTCATCTAAGAACTGCATTTCGCCCACAAGCATGTTGTAGTTTAATTTGCCATTTCCCTTTGGCGATTTCTTAAAGTAAACTTCTCCATCCGTAAATTCAGGAAAGAGATATTGTAGTTGGGACGATACCTTACCGGACAAATCTTCGCCCGAATTTGCTTCAATTATTTGCTTGTTTTGTGCAAAAACCCAACCAGGAAGCATCAACATAAACAGAAATACGTATTTTCTCATCGCATCAACAAATTTTTTTGACAAAAGTAATAAAAAAAATAAAAAAACAAGAAATTCCCCCAATTTATGATTAACAAAAAAAATAAAACCAGGAACGCCGTTATTGCCTGCCAATGGAAAGAATTTTTACAGGGTCAATCAGGTATTGATTGTTATCCTGCTGTTGTTGGATTTTCAATACCACATTCATGCCATCGATGATACGTCCAAAGACGGCAAATCCCTGTCCATCCGGATTGCGCCGACCATTAAAATCCAATTCGGGCTGATCGCCGATGCAAATAAAAAACTCCGCATCGGCAGTGCCCGGTGCACTCCGCGCCATTGACAGTGAGCCGTTCAGGTGGCGAAGACCCGTTTCTTGGGTGGTTTCGTGGCGGATAGGGGTTAGTGACTTTGAGCGTGAATCACGTAAACCTCCCTGAATCACATCAATCTTCACTGCATTGTCCGGTTGGTTATCCTCCCTCACTACGCGGTAAAACGTAGCGCCGTCATTGAATACGCCGGCATCAACCAACGACAGAAAATTACCGGCTGTCACGGGGGCTTGATTCACGTAAATCTCTGCGGTGATATCACCAAGGGTAGTTTGGA
>JGI24702J35022_10002353_pt1 | contig 11566 bp, 13 predicted proteins | sample TergutTh196P4_FD_35022 | JGI IMG/M metagenome (IMG submission 35022)
CGGTCAATATGGCGAGCTTCAAGGAAAGCGGCGCGATTGAATACAGCAGTGATGTCTTGTTAGGATTACAGTTCGAGGGCATGGAGTCAGTTAAAAATACCGAGGGAAAAAAAGCAGAAAGCCACGCGTCGATAGACGAAATGAAAAAGAGGGACCCGCGCAAGGTTGAACTGAAAGTGCTGAAAAACCGAAACGGGGCGACAGGGCAGAATATTTACTTTGACCATTACCCGCGCTTTAATTATTTCAAAGAGCGCGTGGACGTAAGCGGCATAATGGCAGAACAGCCCAAACAAGGCCGCGTTGTCAATTTGCGATAGGCACCTCGCATCGGTCATATGTCCGTCGCGATGACATCGTCAATGTTATTAACGACGCGCTCAACGCCTTTACAATCATGTTTTTGACAGTTTATGCATAGTTTGTTGTAATGTTTTATTATCGCGCTTAAGGATTCTACTAAGTTAAATGAGTCCCCGGGATCGGGTGGTTCTACTTGTTCAATAATTCCGTCATGTGTTAACTTCTGAATGGTCCTGACAGTCAAGTGAAAGAGCTGCGCGAGTTCTTTCTCAGATATATAATCATTGTCAAAGTCAAAGTCAAATTCGTAGCCCTCTATCATTTACTAACCCCCTTACGAAACGAAATCCATAAAAAAATATAATAGCTAGCCAAACGTTGGGATGTCGTCGCACCCGCAATTCGCGATTTTTTTTGAAAGTACCTTCGACTTTTTTCGATGGCGTCGCACCCTGTTCTTTTTATCCCCGGATACGGTCTCAGTCAATCGCGACCACCTCCCCGTCAAGGTCGTTATTGTATTGTTAATGCCGCCGCGCCGTGGCTGAACCCCGCCTCTAAAAATAAAAAGTAATTAAAATCATTCTGAGAGGGTAAAATCGCTTAAAAGGGCATTTAAATGCGTCTGGTTGCATTTGCCTGTTTGATTAAATCAATCGCGCCCAGCAATCGCGCGATATCCGGACGGTAGATTTAACCGGGCATCGACGCGGACAATTTTATTGAACCGCCGCCAGCCTTGCGTCATGCGGCTTTGCCGTATGTATGCGTCCGCGAATTTAATTCCTTATCCTGCGCTTAGTCAAATAGTCAACCGGAAGCCGGAGGTCCCGTTCAACGGCAAAAATGATACGGGCTTTTTTTAGCCATTTTTGAACTTGTTGTGTAGTTGTATTCATCTCGTACGCGGCCCGAATTACCCCGTCATTGATACTCTCGCCTGTAGGATCATTCCGCGCCACGGCAAAGTACACTATCTCGACGGCCCGCCGACACTCCGGAGTCATGATCATAAGCGCGGTTTTTACGGCATGTATGTCGTCAATCTCCCCGGCGTCGGTATAATGCGCGTGATTACCACGGGCGTAAAACATAAAGGCCGCAGCGGCATAATGCAGCAAATAATCTTTCACGTCCGTTCATTCTCCGGATGAGGGCGCCTCGTTTACGCGTTGTTTATTCACTTCTTTTATACCCGCTGAAAGAACAAACCGGAGCGTTTCCGCGTAAGTTTTGTCGCGGAATTTTCTTGTGTTTTTTAGGGCATCGATGGATGATTTAATCTCCGGAGTCAATGCGATTGTCAAACGTTTTTTGTCGATTTCCATCACTCCTTTATAGGCGTTGTTCTCTCGCTGGTTGCATGATACTGTCTTACCAAGCACTGAATTTGGCTAGCCGCCAAATTCGCGGCGACCGCCGCCAATATCCCAAAGGGCGCACTTACTCACCATCAAAAAGCAGATGGTTGTGCGGCGGGGCGTTTCCCCGCACCCCACGCGCCGGAGCAAATGTTATTTATGCAGTTTTGCCAGTCCGCGGCAGCTCCATGCACCCGGAGAAATTGTGACATTGCACAATAACGGGGACAAAAAACGGGCAACCGTCGAGGCGACCCGCTTTATTTTTACGCCAGCCCGGGCTATTCATCAAAAACTATATCCTGCATCTGGACAGCCTCGCCGCGCTCGTATTCGTCATGCGCCTTTGCTATGGCGGCTAATTCGTCCGCCGTCAGGGTTTCGGGCGTTGCCGCCTCGATGGTTGTAGTATTTTCAATGAGCATGAGTATAAGCGGCTTAATGGCTATTAGAATTTCGTCCGGCAAATCGTTTATACAATCTATCAGTTCCCTTTTCAGCGGGGTATCTCGCACATTGACAAGCATTTGCTCAACCCCGGTTTTTTGAGTAGACATATAAAATTCCCCTTTCACTTATAGACCCCGCCGCGAGGTCCGATATCTATAATTAGCAGTCCCGCGTCAGCGTATGAATACAGTATGCGCCAGCCTCCGACGCGCAGCCGGTAAAGCCCCGTATGGCCCTGTACGGGCCTTATATCGCCTTTAGGAAGTTTTAGTATGGCTTGTGCTATCCGTTCCCGCGTGGGGGCGTCTATGCGTGCTAAAACCTTTATGGCTTGTTTCGATAATACGGCATTCACGCGCCGCCATCCTTCGCGTTGGAGTCCGGCATCTCCATGATGTCGCCCGGCTGGACTTTTAACGCAGCGCAAATCTTTTCTATAACCTCTGTCGTCACAGACTCTCCCTTTGTCAGTTTAGCGAGCGTTGGCGACGATATAAAGGCAAGCAGATCTTTTTTCTTCATATCCCGGCGCTGTAAGAGGTCAAACAGCTTATAATACCTGATAGCCATGGCAATACCTCCATATTTTATCAGTATGCGCTAACGAAATATTAGAGTCAACTTATAAATATTAGCGTTCGCTTAATAGTCTCTTGACATGCACATTAGCATATGCTAATTTTATATTAGCGTACGCTAATGTGCGCGGGGAGAGAAAAGGCTATGCTAAAGAACAGAAATATCATACATGCTTTGCCGGTTGGGAAAACGCCGGAAAGGATGAAGGCAGAGAGGCGCTTGACGGTTTTTTTTGACAGTATTGTAGATATTAATCGTTGCGGGGAGCAAATCGGGAAGCCGGGCATTTTATTTGAACTGCTATCGGGCATAACATTTATACTTGCCAATACCGAGAACGGCGTAATAACCGATATGATAGGATTGCCAAAGAGGACGCCGGAGCGGAGACGGAACAGTAAAAACCCTTATGAACATAGATTTCACTATGGAGGGAAGAGCAATATGACCAGAGCGGAATTACAAGGACAGATGGAAGAAACCGCATACGCATTGAAGCGGGTAAAATCGCTTTTAGGATTTTTTTCAAACTATTTCGGGAAGGCCGAGCCGAAAGCGGAACATCTTTTATTAGGCTATGACCTATACGAGGATTTGACCGACGTTATATCCGACATGGTATCCGAGCACGCCAAAAAGACTATGAGTATTTTTGAACGACTGGACGCGGGGGAACCGATAACGGAATAACGCATGTATGTGGCGGCGTGGGCAGATGTAAGTTCCCGTATTGTCCGGGACATTATATCTGCCCTTTTCTTTGCAAAAGATGAAAGATGAATTCTCCATGGGACAAACTAACAAGCGTTCTTTTATCGTAAGATATCACGACCGAAAAGCCCGGCGTCAACCCATGGGTTCAACCCTACTATTTACCCTATGTGAAATATGCCGCAATGCCTTGATATGTATATGCATATAACAAACTTACGTAAAATATCATTCATGACGCTTGACAAACGCGCGGGGATGTGGTAAGCTAAAGAAAAAAGCGTAAGGAGCGCGGCAAATGGGCATCAGAACGGCATACGGTTACATTAGGGTAAGCACCGAAACACAGAGCGAAAAAGGTTACGGGCTGGACACGCAGCGGGCGGCCATTAAAAAATATTGCGCGGACAACGGGATTGAACTACTGGAAGTATTCGAGGATTGCGGCATATCCGGGACGGAAGCCGTCGAGACAGACGGGGACGAGCTGATAAGCAAGCGCAAAGGACTGTTACAATTACTCTCGGTGATTAACGGGACAAATACCATCATTGTTCTAAACACTAGCCGCCTATGGCGTTCCGACATTGCTAAAGTGCTGATCCGTCGGGAGATTGAAAAGAAACACGGCGAAGTTATCAGCATCGAGCAGCCGCGATACAGCATCTACAAAAAAGACCCGAGCGAAGTTCTGATTAACGGAATGTTCGAGTTGCTGGACGAATACGAGCGTATAAGCATAGCGCTTAAACTCGCGAAGGGGCGCGCCACGAAGGCCCATAAAGGAGATAAACCGGCGGGGGCTATGCCATATGGATACAGGTATTCGGACGACAAAAAAAGCACCGTTGTTATGCCGGGGGAAGCGGCCACTATCAAACGGATTTTCGCGGCGTCGCAAGCCGGGAAGACGATCCAGCGGATTGTAGACGAACTAAACGCCGACGGCATTGTTACCCGGCAGGGCAAAGCATGGACGAAAGCAACAATACACGGGATGCTCAGAAACACATTTTACATCGGGGTATTAACGCATCAGGGTACGGCCATCGCCGGAAACCATGACGCCATTATTAGCCGGGTGCAATTTGGCAAGGTAAAGAAGCAGCTCGAAAGGCGGCATAAATAGACGAGACAATACTATAATTCACAGAGGGAGCGGGAAGCATGGGGACCAGCATCGAGGGAGGAGCGCCAAGAGGGGCAGCAGAGGCGCGGCAATGAGGACGATAAAGCAAATCGCCGACGAAATAGGCGTTGACAAACAACGAGTATATCGCTTCGTCCGCAAAAACCGCATCAATGAAGCACATCACGAACGGAATGTGATGTATTACGATGAAGCGGCGGAAAAGCTGATAAATCAACATTTTACGCGTTCGGACCGCATCACTGAATCACATCATGAAGCACATCAAATCGCATCACTTGATACAGTTATTGACACACTCGTAACAACGTTTAAAGCAGAACTTGACACAAAAAACGCCCTTATAACCGAGCAACAAAAAACCATCAGAGAATTAACCGCTGCGTTAGAAAACACGACCGCAAGCCTAAACGCAGCGCAAGCCCTTCACGCCGGAACAATGCAGCAGCAGATCGCCGACGATGACCCGGTCAAAGAACCGGAGTTTGACGGGTTTATAATACCGGAAATAAATATACGCCCGTCAAAGCTGAGAGATTTTTTTCGACGCGTTTTCCGCAAATAAACAAGCTTTTACAGCCCCGTGGATTTACCGGAACGAACAATGATAGGTTGAAGCGCTGCAAATGGCTGTAAACAGGCGTTTTTAAGGGGATTTGACATGCAGCAGCAATACAAACAAGTAAAAATTTACACTGATCCGGAGCTCGCGGACGACTTTAAAAAAGCTTGCGCTAAGAAGGGCGTTTCGATGGCGTCGGTACTCTCCGAGTTCATGCGCAAATACACCCGTTCGACAGCGGCGAAAAAAACCGCATTGCCGGACTATTCGGAGAAGCGGCAGCGCCGAGCGGCTATTAAAAAAATCATAGAGCAATTGGAGCGAATCCGATCCAACGAGGAAAACTACCGCGACGCCATACCGCCAAACTTGAGATACTCTACTGTTTACAACGCCGCCGATGACGCGGTAACGATACTCGATGAAGTGCTGGAAAGGCTTGATTTGTATTGATGGTACTATAAATGTCGAATTGGATTTAGACAGTCAGCAGCGCCAAAGAAAGCCCGCCTATAAAACGTAAAGGAGCGTATGAAATACCAGAAAAAAGTATTACACAAAGAAAGAAACCGCCAAGAAGCTGCAAGAAAGAAAAACATGATATATGGGTTGTGCAAAGGTGGGACAAAAGTTGTACAAAAAAGGACAGGCAAAAGGTAGGGCAAAAGTAGGGCAAAAGTAGGGCAGAACAGAGAGGTAATTATGTCAAAAAAAATCCAACCCGAGGACAACTTTAATGATAATGCCAGCGAGTATATGAGTGATTTAGCTCGAATACTAAGCGACTATCAGGCTGAAAATGAGGACTTCCAAACAGATGAAAGTGTTTCCCGTGTTGCAAAAGTAAAAACGGCCATTGTTAAGGAATTTTATAAAACTAAATCAGTTGGTTGGCCATTTGGAGAAGACGCGCCACTTGAAGTAAAGGCTATACTAACCGAAAATAAAGCAGTTCCCGACGTGTTAAAGGGCTATATAGAAGCCCTTCAAGATATCATTGGGACGGGATATATTGGAGCCATTCAAGAAAGTTTAGATACAAATAACCAAGAAGGGTTTTACCTTTTAGTTCAAAGCGCAGCATCAAACAAGTTGCAAAAAAAACTAACCGAACGCATCACTGACCCGGCGCAACTCGATTTATTGGGAAACGCGCATATTTTAGCAGCCGACTTTAGGTTACACATACACTTGTACGATGAACTAACACACGGGGTAAAACAATCAGCCGCCCGACTACTGGATAGCTTGATGATTAAAGCCACAAGCGACGGGCTAAATAACACGCTTGTAAAACTACCGCTAAAAGAATATATGACCATGCGCGGTATATCAGACGAAAAAGAAATACGCGCACAGGTTAAGGACGATATGCGCACATTAGCGCTGACAAGTTTTGATTATAAGAAAACAACGGGTAAAGAACGCGGCAAGTGGGAACTAACAATCTACATAGGGGGAGGCACATACGGACAAATTAAAAACGGGGACATTGTATTTCGCTTTAATCAGGACTTTTATGACAGTTTCAAGGCAAGCGACACAGGCAAATACATGTATATGTATTTCCCGCGCGAAGCCTTACGGGCTAACATAAAACAGCGCCCTTATACATATTGGCTTGCGCGAAAAATCGCGGAACATAAGCGCATAAATCTGGGCAAGCCAAACGCGGACATTATCGGAGTAAAAACGCTGATAGACGCATGTCCAAACTTCCCAACGTATGACGCGGTAATGCGAGGAGACCGGCATGTTACCGAGCGCATTATTGAACCGTTTGAGCGGGACATGGACGAAATCAATGAATCATTGTCATGGCAGTATACAGACGTACAGCCGACCAACTATCAAACATTCATTGAATCCAATGTGCTGATAACGTGGAAGTATTACCCCGACACAAAAACGATCGAGACCGGAAGGACAGCATACGAAAAGAAACAATTGCCCGCGCCAAGGAAGAAAAAAGACCCGCGCCCAGACGTGAAAAAGCAAAAAAAGGGGGGGTAAAAGCCCGCAAAAGGGGGGGTAAAAGCCCGCAAAAGGGGGGGTAAAAGCCCGCAAGCCCTTTTTGAAACCCTTGCGCCGCGCGGTTTTGAAGGGTGTCATTTTCCTTAAATGTATTAAATGTATTAACCACAAACACGCCCGCTTTCGTGAAGCGGGCGATTTGTTAATATAAACCTATAAAAGAAACGTCCCCGCGCCGCCGTCTCTTTCTTTTTACCGGCAGTTTTTACAAAGGACAACCCGCAGGGAATTGGGGAAAATACCACCGACAAAGGAATCATGATCATGAATATTCCTGTTAATCTAACTGAGTTCGTACGCGACGGTTGAATTGTCAATCGAGGGCGCTTAATCAACCCCGGCGCGGCGGGTCCTTCCGGGCAGGGTTGCGATTTGCGGTGCTCGCGAGCCCAAAAAACGTGTAGACACAAGGAATATTTTTTTAGCGTTTCGTTTCGCAAAGATATATCGAATATTTGTGCATTATCACAATAAATATAAGTATATTCGAATCGATGGAATTGTAAGCGATGCGTAACATAGTGCAATATAGACAAAACAATATAGGGCAACTGTTTCGTTCGTTGCCACGGATGGCGGGAAAAGGATAAAGCGCAAGCGAAAATACAAGCGATAAAAGGTAATTTGTTTATGAAGACGTCACATATGTTAGTCGAAGCCATAAGTGCAGAAAAGGCGCTTCGCCGCGTCTGTACTATGCTAGACCTCTTGAAAGACCACTTTGAAATTACAAATAACACCCAATCATTGCATTGCGCTATATGCTGTATGGCGCAGGAGTCTGTCCGCGAGCAGGCGCAACATATAGCCAGTCTTGAAGAGTCCATGCTTCATCAGCCCCGTCAGAACCTTAGCCAGTTCGAGGAACGGCAATTTATAAGCGCGTTTTCAGCGCGTTATAGGCTGACCCCGGAGCAGCAGCGCATTGCCGAAAATGTCCTTTTATCGTTCCGATCACACCCTGAATACAGATTATTCAAGCTTCCCGACAATCCACGTCAGGAAGCCTAATATATTTTACGGAGGATGAAACGCATGACGATGACACGCGAAGAAGCACGGGAGCATGTAAACGGGTTAATAAGCGACGAATTGACGAAAGCGCCGAAGCGCGTAACCGGGCATGACACGTATATTTGCCCTCTATGCGGCAACGGCGGCGGTCCGGATGGCGACGGCATATGCACGAAAGACGGGAAGCATTACACTTGTTTCAAAGGCTGTTTTTCAAGCCTTGACTACCTCGATATACTGAAAAGGGTACATAATACCGGCAGCGAGACGGATATATTTAACCTCTACAATCTCGAAATAGTCGCGCGTCCCCGCGCCGAGGAATGGACGCAGGACGAACAATCGGTAAGTCCTGAGCCGGAGCAGCAGCCCGAAGCCGACTATACGGAGTACTTTAAATCCTGTCACGCCCGGGCGGGGCAGACGGGCTATTTTTCTTTTAGAGGCGTAAGCCCGGGCACGGTGGACCGCTTTAATTTAGGCTATGACCCCGCATGGCGGCACCCAAAGACGCCAAACGCGCCGCCCACGCCAAGGATAATAATCCCGACCGGCGACGGGCAAAGCAGCTATTTGGCGAGGGCGACGGACGAGAAAACGCCGAAGCAATACGAGAAGCAGAAGGTCGGAGCCGCCGAACTCTTTAACGCCGCTGCGCTGCGGGGCGCGGACGTCCCGTATATATTCATCGTTGAGGGGGAACTTGACGCGCTGTCCGTGATAGACGCCGGGGGGCAAGCCGTTGCGCTCGGTTCAACCGCTAACGCAGAAAAATTTTTAGACGAGGCAAATATAGCGCGTCCTTCCGTGACGCTTGTATTGTCGCTCGATAACGACGAAGCCGGGCAGAATGTACAAGCGCATATAAAAAACGAGTTGCAAAAGATTAAATTGTCCCCTTTAGAGGTCAATATAAGCGGGGTATACAAAGACCCTAACGAGGCGTGGCAGCTTAACAAAGAACGATTTGTAACGTTTGTAACCAACCCGCGCAAAGCCTCTTACCTTGAAAATCATTCAGTCGGCGGCTATCTTCCGGAGTTTTTTAAAACAATCGAAAACGCGTCAAGGGCGCAGGCCATACCAACCGGTTTTACTATTCTTGACGAGGCGCTGGACGGCGGGCTATACGAAGGGCTTTATATTTTAGGGGCGTTGAGCAGCATCGGGAAGACGTCTATTTGCTTACAGATTGCCGACCAGATAGCACAGCAGGGAACAGACGTTTTATTTTTTAGTCTCGAGATGAGTAAATTTGAACTCGTCACAAAAAGTATGAGCCGCTTGACTTTTATCGACGACAGCGGGAGAAACGAAAAAGGGTATTTTTATGCGAGGACAAATAGACAGATAGCGAAATTTCAGACTTATGCTGAACGCGAAAAGGAGCTGACTTTAAAGGCATATAACGAGTATTCCGGGATGCGTAATAATATCTTTATTCATGAGGGCATCGGCGATATCGGTGCGAAACAGATTAGAGAATCAGTAAAAGAGCATATTGACGTTACGGGGAGTATCCCCGTTGTCTTTATAGATTACCTGCAAATACTCACACCGTATGAAATGCGGGCGACGGACAAGCAGAACACGGACAAGGCTGTTTTAGAACTAAAGAAAATGTCGAGGGATTTTAAAGCTCCTGTTTTTGCCATATCGAGCTTTAACCGCGACAACTATTTGTGTCCGGTCAATATGGCGAGCTTCAAGGAAAGCGGCGCGATTGAATACAGCAGTGATGTCTTGTTAGGATTACAGTTCGAGGGCATGGAGTCAGTTAAAAATACCGAGGGAAAAAAAGCAGAAAGCCACGCGTCGATAGACGAAATGAAAAAGAGGGACCCGCGCAAGGTTGAACTGAAAGTGCTGAAAAACCGAAACGGGGCGACAGGGCAGAATATTTACTTTGACCATTACCCGCGCTTTAATTATTTCAAAGAGCGCGTGGACGTAAGCGGCATAATGGCAGAACAGCCCAAACAAGGCCGCGTTGTCAATTTGCGATAGGCACCTCGCATCGGTCATATGTCCGTCGCGATGACATCGTCAATGTTATTAACGACGCGCTCAACGCCTTTACAATCATGTTTTTGACAGTTTATGCATAGTTTGTTGTAATGTTTTATTATCGCGCTTAAGGATTCTACTAAGTTAAATGAGTCCCCGGGATCGGGTGGTTCTACTTGTTCAATAATTCCGTCATGTGTTAACTTCTGAATGGTCCTGACAGTCAAGTGAAAGAGCTGCGCGAGTTCTTTCTCAGATATATAATCATTGTCAAAGTCAAAGTCAAATTCGTAGCCCTCTATCATTTACTAACCCCCTTACGAAACGAAATCCATAAAAAAATATAATAGCTAGCCAAACGTTGGGATGTCGTCGCACCCGCAATTCGCGATTTTTTTTGAAAGTACCTTCGACTTTTTTCGATGGCGTCGCACCCTGTTCTTTTTATCCCCGGATACGGTCTCAGTCAATCGCGACCACCTCCCCGTCAAGGTCGTTATTGTATTGTTAATGCCGCCGCGCCGTGGCTGAACCCCGCCTCTAAAAATAAAAAGTAATTAAAATCATTCTGAGAGGGTAAAATCGCTTAAAAGGGCATTTAAATGCGTCTGGTTGCATTTGCCTGTTTGATTAAATCAATCGCGCCCAGCAATCGCGCGATATCCGGACGGTAGATTTAACCGGGCATCGACGCGGACAATTTTATTGAACCGCCGCCAGCCTTGCGTCATGCGGCTTTGCCGTATGTATGCGTCCGCGAATTTAATTCCTTATCCTGCGCTTAGTCAAATAGTCAACCGGAAGCCGGAGGTCCCGTTCAACGGCAAAAATGATACGGGCTTTTTTTAGCCATTTTTGAACTTGTTGTGTAGTTGTATTCATCTCGTACGCGGCCCGAATTACCCCGTCATTGATACTCTCGCCTGTAGGATCATTCCGCGCCACGGCAAAGTACACTATCTCGACGGCCCGCCGACACTCCGGAGTCATGATCATAAGCGCGGTTTTTACGGCATGTATGTCGTCAATCTCCCCGGCGTCGGTATAATGCGCGTGATTACCACGGGCGTAAAACATAAAGGCCGCAGCGGCATAATGCAGCAAATAATCTTTCACGTCCGTTCATTCTCCGGATGAGGGCGCCTCGTTTACGCGTTGTTTATTCACTTCTTTTATACCCGCTGAAAGAACAAACCGGAGCGTTTCCGCGTAAGTTTTGTCGCGGAATTTTCTTGTGTTTTTTAGGGCATCGATGGATGATTTAATCTCCGGAGTCAATGCGATTGTCAAACGTTTTTTGTCGATTTCCATCACTCCTTTATAGGCGTTGTTCTCTCGCTGGTTGCATGATACTGTCTTACCAAGCACTGAATTTGGCTAGCCGCCAAATTCGCG
>JGI24702J35022_10002354_pt1 | contig 11560 bp, 7 predicted proteins | sample TergutTh196P4_FD_35022 | JGI IMG/M metagenome (IMG submission 35022)
TGGAAGAGGGCGTTATCACCGTCAACGACTACCTCAAAGAACTGAACCAGCAAACAGAAGCCCTGCTGAAACAAAAACTCCACAAACTGCAACTGCTGCAATCCAAAATAGAGTTTAATGCGCTGAAAGGGGATATTTCGACAGGGCATTGAAAAAATCGCTATTATACAGTATCATTTTTTTTCAACAACCGCCAAACCTCTCATTAGATTTCGTACTTTTGCCGCATGGAAAAAGAGATCATTCAAAGTCAGACAGGCATTTCAGATACCGTTAGAAATCAAAGATATAGGATTTGTTTTCCAAAACTGGTATTTCTTGTAATTAGCCTCTTTTTATTATTGATGTCAACGGTTGCGTTTAGTCAGAAAAAAGAGTTGCCGATATTGAATAAGGATAAGATAGTGGGTAAAAACCTCGTCAATGGCTCTGATATAGAGGGAGTTGAACTTATTTTTTCTAACAGGATTCATAAAGTTTTTATTGATACTACGACTAATTTATTGACGGTTCAATTAAGAGGATTAAACTATAGCGAATGGCTTGATAATATTGGAGACGTTATACAGTACGACCTGAAAAATCAAAAAAGATTATGGAGTAAACAAATCGAATATCAAACAAATGACCTGATACAATACAATAAAACAATCATTTATACGGATAATGATAAAAGTTACAGTTTAGATGTTAACACCGGTAATAATCTTTGGGAAGTAAAGAATACTATCTATTTCGTTGATGCTGAGAGTCATATTGGTCTTGGATATAGATTTAATGCCTTGGAGCCTTCTAATGTACTTCAAGGCATTGATTTGGAAAATGGTAAGAGATTGTGGAAAAGAGAATTAGATAGAAAATATGGATGGAACGATGTGTTCTACGTCAACGATTCTACCATGATTGTAGTCGCTGCCGGATTACATGCCATAAATATAAATACAGGAAAAGGATGGGATTATAATACCGTAACAGGTGCAAGGAAGTCTTCGGCAGCAAATGCGGCGGGAATTCTATTGGGTGTTTTTTCGGGATTTTTCTATTTGACAACAGAGGTTGATTTAGTGAGAGATNTAGTCTCAAATTGCCTTGTTGATAGCGCTTTTATCTACTTTGCGTCNAAAGAGCGGCTTGTAAAATTAAATAAATCCTCAGGAAAAGCNGTTTGGAAGCATCCATTTTCGAGTGAAATAATGAGTAAATCTTCTCTGTTTANGAATGATAGTGTTATTTACATGATTAACAGAGGGTTTGCTTTTATGGGTTATAGACAATTGGATGTTGGAAGACCTTTTATCGCCGCATTTGATAGACAAACAGGAAAACAACAATATTTTACATTTACAAATGCTAAAAAATCTAAAAAAGATCCGATTCTTAGCTATCAAGTATTAAACGATGAAATCTACTTAGTATTCAGAAATAAAATAGCAAAATATGATAAGGCAACCGGCAATCAAATCGCGGAGAAAACATTTTCGGAGGAGAACTATGACGAATTGAAATACTTCGTTGGGAGTCAGGTACATATTAATCAAGACGGTAAATTACTGAGCCTTACGCAAAGTGACTCAACAAGAGTACATGTTTTGACAAATAACGGNAAAATATTATCNATAGACAAGCAACTAAATGTAGCGAAAACAATTGATAATGAAGATATAAGCATCTATTATTTGCGCACAAAAGATTATAAATTTATTGCAAAAGGAGAAAAAACTTTCATTATCAATAGCGAAGGAGAAAAAGTTGCCGAAGTCGAAGCAACATCAAACGCCTTTCTAATCGAAGATGTATTATACGATAAACGAGATAAAAGTTTTATTGCCATTGATTTGAAAGAGATAATCAGTGAATAAAAATCGCTATTATCACCGTCAACGACTACCTCAAAGAACTGAACCAGCAAACAGAAGCCCTGCTGAAACAAAAACTCCACAAACTGCAACTGCTGCAAGCCAAAATAGAGTTTAATGCGCTGAAAGGGGAGCTTTCAACTCGTAATTGAAAAAAGTTGTATCTTTGCCGGATAATTATTACAATTAAATTTAATAATGATCAAAAACCTGTTTCAACCAATCATAGCGCTGTGTTTCATCGTTTTAACAACCGCATCCTGTTACCATAAAAACCACGTTGCCGATGCTTTCGGAAACTTTGAGGCTGCCAACGAAGTCATCGTCTCGGCGGAAGGAAACGGAAAATTGCTCTCGTTCTCGGTGGAGGAAGGGATGAGTCTGCATCGAGGCGACACCGTCGGCTTGATTGACACCACCCAACTCCACCTCCAGAAACTCCAACTGAAAGCCGGCATCGCCGCCCTGCACGCACAGATTCCCAACATCCCGCCACAGTTGAAAGCCCTGCAAGACCAACTGTCGGCAGCAGAACGCGAAAAACGCCGTATCGAAAATCTGTTGAAAAACGACGCCGCGACAACTAAACAACTCGACGACGTTATTTCAAGTTGCACCGTACTCGAAAGTCAAATCGCAGCGCTCAAATCTTCGCTCAACACGCAAGTACAAGGCTTGCTGGCACAGATAGAGCCTTTGCAGGCGCAGATTGACCTGATTGACAACTCTATCGAAAACTGCCTGATAACCAACCCGATAAACGGCATCGTCTTGACCAAATACGCCAACCGTTTTGAATTTACCGCCACAGGAAAACCACTGTACAAAATAGCCGACCTCACCGCTATGACGCTGCGCGTGTACATCTCCGAAGACCAACTCGGAAAAGTACACATCGGACAAACCTGCGAAGTGCGTATTGACATGCCCGACGGAAAATTAAAAACCTATACCGGTCTCGTCGCCTGGGTCTCCAACAAGTCGGAGTTCACCCCCAAGATGATACAAACGAAAAATGAGCGCGTAAACCTCGTCTATGCCGTCAAAATAAATGTGCAAAACGATGGCGACGTCAAGATTGGGATGCCGGGGGAGGTGAGGTTTTGAGACATTCCATGGCTATTCATCATCTGCGTTTCCTATTCTAAATCCTATTCTTTTCCGTTTGGTACCTCCTGATTCGAACCTTTTTCGGATCTCTTCATGCTCTTCTATGGTGCTGATTTTTACGGATGGTATGGTGTTTTTTATCTTCTCAGTCAGCATCTCCATGGTTACTCTTATTCTGTTTTTTCGACAGTTTCGCGCTACGACGTCAACAATAGATTTTATGTCGCTGGATACGTAATTCTCCGTTAATTTGGATAATTTTTCGTAATCAATACTAAAAGAATCATTTGGGATTTCTTTCAAATACATTTCAAACAACGCTTTTCGTGCGTCATAATCAGGTGGTGGCACGTAGATTTTTATTTCCAATCGTCCTGTTCTCAAAACGGCTTCGTCAATGTTATCCGGAAAGTTGGTTGTTGCAATAACAAAAACGCCCTCTTTTCCACAGTTATTTAGTTGCGTTAGAAATTCATCTACTTCGCCTACTTGATGTTCTCTGGCATCTCTGCGCTTGGGAAAAATTGAACTTACTTCATCCAAACAAATGATAAAAGGCGCATTTTTTCTTGCTTCGTCAAATAAAGCACGGATTTTTCCCTGAGAGCCATGTATGTAAATACTTCCCAATTCACTGGGGTTAACGTATCTGTAATTAAAAAGCGTTTCTTCTGCAAATTTTTCGGAAAAGAAAGTTTTTCCACAGCCCGGCGGACCGTATAAAAGCATACCATTGGGCATGGCAATATTATACATGGCGGCGCCTTCGGGGTCGTTGATTAAATCAATGACATCGTTTTTTAGTTGGTCTTTCAGTTGTTGCATTCCCGCGATGGCGTCAAAACCTCTTCCTGCTGCCTTTTGTGCGGGTATTTTACCTTTACCATTTTCGCCTGACGGTGTTTTTTGAACAGTTTGTTCAGTCTTTATTTCGTCATTCATTGCTTTTAAAAATTCATTTGCCGACTGAAAACGGTTGTCGGGGTCGGTTTGTAAGGCTTTTGTTATAATATTCAAGATGGATTCGTCAAAATCGGCTATTTTTTCTGAAATATTTGGAAAAGTGAGCGGTGTTTTTCGTTTTTCCGAGATAGCGTCTTCCGGTTTGATACGGTTGGCTTGAAATGTTGACATTTCCTTAAACCAGGGCAGCATTCCGAAAAGCAAATGATACATCACTGCACCAACCGAAAATAAATCACTTTGGGGCGAGTACAGATTGTTGAAACATTCGGATGCAACATAGTTCAGGTTTAAACCTTCTCTGTTATAGGATTTGGTAGATTGATGAAATGAGCGGGCATAGCCAAAATCAATGATGATGGATTTTGGACTTTCGCCCGATAAATCCAACATGATGTTTTGCGGAGTTATTTCGTTGTGAATAATCGGGTTAGGCAGGTTGTGCAAATAATCCAATCCTTGCAAAACGCCCGACATAAATTGTTTGACATCGTACCACGAAGTAATTGGCTCTCTTGCTATGCGTTCCGCCAAAGTTTCTCCGGGAATGAAATTTAATACCAAATAGCCGTACTTCTTATTTTCATAAATCAACTCTCCGCTATCTTTGTACGAAACGATGTTTGGATGTTTTACCATTTTCAAAAACTCTATTTCGAGCAAATTGCTTTCGCTATCAAACGCTGTACGATGCAATTTGGCATAATTGAACAATTTAAGAAAATACAATTTGTTGTCTGTTCCTTTCACCCGGTAAGTCTCGGCATTGCTGCCTTTTTTGATGAAAAGCAACACGGTATATTTGTCGTCAAGGACGAATGATTTTTGGAGTGTGTGTTGTTGTTGTTCCATAGTACTATTGTCTTTTTTGTCTGAATTTTACACAATTATAATTAACGACCTCCTTCTAATGTATCACCGTCATCAGTTCTAAGAATTCGTAAATCCCAAATTTCGTGAAGCAGTTTTCTCAGTTTGAGTGTTTCTCCGTTTGAAATTGCCTGAAGCCCCATATTGATTAACGCTCTTGCTTTTGTTTTGTCTTTCCATCTGATTTCGTTGATATTGTCGAAGTTAGCATCGTGCCATTGTATTCTGGCAATATCTGCCTGTCCTTGCGTACTTTCGTATATTAAGGCGTCTCTTGTCCAGAACAACATATCGGTAAGCGCTTTTGCTTCGGCTTTGTTCTTCTCTTTTATTATGGATTCTACTTTTAATTTAAATTCATGCATTTGAGCGTCAACTTTTTCAATATTCAAATCCATGGTATAGCCCGATGCTTTAATTTTATACACCATATCTTCGAAAGCGAAAAAAGCGTCTTTTAAATTCTGTTCAAGTTGAATCCATCCTTTTTCTTTTTCTAAGGGATCCAGTTTCAACAACTCTTTCTGTAAGTCGGCGAAGATTTTCAATCTACCGTCAGGGCTACCTTTTTCGTTTTCCAACTGTTGGTCAAGAGTTTCAAGTCGTGCTAAAATATCGGTTGCCTGTACTTCGTGGGCAGTACGTTTGGCATTGTTTATTTTTTTTGCCAATTCGTTAGCCGACATGGTTTCTTTTTGTTTAATTTGAATTTCAGCATCTTCGGTGTGTTCTATGAGTGGAAAATATGCGCTGAACTTCATTAATCCCGATTTATCTACTTTTATTGTAATATCCACATCGCTGCCTTCGGGAAGCAGCGCAGGGAAAGATTCGCCTGTAATAATTACTTCATAAATCGAATTGTTCAATTCGGGGTTTGTTTTTGAATCATAATACGCACCTTCATAAATTGGAATACGAATAACATCTTCTGCTATTCCGGGACGAATCGTTTTTCGTGTTTTAAGTCCATTGGTTACTCCTGTGGCAGGATAGCGATTGTTTTTTTCTAAACCTTTTACAGGGAAAATTAAATCTTTTTCTTCGTCGGTAAAATGTGTAACGATACAAATATGGTGTGGTAACACCTGTATGTTGTATAACCCGTCAATGCTTTGTAAGATAGTGATTTGATTGGGTTCACAATCTATGCGATTTCCTTCTCCGTCATAGATGTTAATAGTAAAAGCATTGGGACGACCTTCAATTAAATGTACTTCTACCAAAGCAGCCTTTGCGCCGATTTTTGTTTTGCCGCTTGACCAGGCTTCGTCAGCACGGACAACTTCTGCAAATATTTCCGCAGGGAATGATCCTACAGATTTGTCTTTCAGCACTTTGATATTAATAAATTCGGAAGTTTCTACGGAAGTTGCTTTGTATTTTATGTCTAATTGCAATTTGGTTTCGTCGCGCATTTCATCTTGAATTTCGTCTTCAACGTCTATGGTAGAAGCGTACAGTGCAGCGCCTTTGGCAACTACCGTCATTGGGTCAACGGAAGTGGCTATCTTTTCGGTAATTTGTTCTTTCAACATTTGGCGCAAAATGGGCGAATGGGTGGGACCGCCTACTAAAATTAGTTTATCCAAGTCAGCGCCTTTCAGATTATTGCGCTTTAATAAATCTTTGGTGATGTCTATGGCTTTCTGAAAAAGTGGGCTTAAGACAGGTTCTAAATCAGCAGAAGTAATTTTCAAATCAACTTCTACTTCGTTATTTTCATCATCTTCAAATACTTCGTCTAAATTGGCTAAAATAGAATGGCGAGGATTGAATGATAGTTGTATTTTTGTTTCTTCGGCATACGTTGTTTTCATTGCATCCCGTAGAATTTGTTTTGTTTCTGCATCGTCCAAACGGTTGGAAATAGAAAAATTACTGTTTAAATACGGTATTATTATTTCATCAACAATGGCATAGTCAAGATTTTTACCTCCAAGCCAATTATCGCCATCGGTATCTTTTACAGATAAAATTCCTTCTTCTGCTTTTACTAAAGCAGCGTCGAACGTTCCGCCTCCAAAATCGAATACTAACCAAAAACCATCTTTTGATTGTGAACCCAGTCCGTAAGCCGTAGCCGCCGCAACCGGCTCTTGCAACAGTTGGACTTGTTTGAATCCGGCTAATTTGGCCGCTTTCATGGTGTCTTCTCTTTGTTGCGTATTAAATTTTGCAGGAATGGTAATGACTATCGAAGATATGTTTTCATCTTGAATCAACGATTTCAGTTTTTTTAGCACTTCTGCAGATAATTCCGCGGAACTAAAGCGTTTGACCATATTGGAACTTTCATAAAGGTGTGTTGTCCCCATGGTACGTTTAAATTCAACAAAAGTATTTGATTTGCTCGTTTCGCCGGTTTTTAAAGCATGGATATTCTCTTTTTTGATAATATTCATTGCTTGGTCGCCGACTAAAATATCCCGTTTCTTATTAAAGTGGACACAAGATGGGATAGTATCTTTTAATGTGTCTGATTTTTTGATAGTTGGAACACCGTTTTCCATTCGTGCAATCGCCGAGTTGGTCGTTCCCAAATCAATTCCGAAATCTATTTTATTTCTCATAAATATTTTATTATTAAAATTTTATATTCCTGTACTTACTTCTATTTGCGCTGTTTGAATCATTATGTCGTTGTAATTTACTTGCGGAATGAGAATTTTTGTGATAATTTCTGTCCCTTTTTCCAAATTTTCGTCGGGGACAAAACCTGTAACAATTACTTTCATACCTTGGTTAAATGGTTTGCCCAATAATTGAGGGATTTCATAACCGTTTGCCACTAAATTATCTTTCAATTTTTCCACAGAACGGGCTAATTGTTTTAATCCTTTTGTTCCGACCTCCATAAGGTTGATATTGCGCTCAATAATATTTATCTCGCTTGCCACCTTTAATGCCAGCGAATGGTCTATATCAGCATTTACGGAATTTGTTTTTTGCTGTTTGATGAGCGCCATTTGTGCCTCCATCAACTCGGTTAGTTTTCCAAATTCTTTTATCAAATTTTCTTCTATTGCCGATTTTGCCTTGCTCAATCGCTCAACCATGTCTATTTTGTCGAATTTTTGCCTTCTGCGCAACCAAATAAACAATACCGCTGAAAACAATGCAATAGCCAATACGGCAATGATCCAATATAATGTGTTTTTGCTGATATTTATCCGAATATTTTGAAATTCTACATCTGCATTATTTTGAATATCAACGATTTGCACTTCCAAGTTGTCTTCAAGAGCGGCAACTGTCGTTTTTCCGTTTTCTATCTCGGAGCGCAACAAAGTAATGCTATCGTTCACAATGGCAAGTTTTTTTGAAAAATCGGATTGTTGCTTTTTTAGTTCGGCATTTAATCGTCCAATGGTCTGTTGCAACTGCACAAAGGCAAGGCTGTCAGGCGTTTGCGAAAAGGCTGTTAGTGAGAACAACAGTAACAAAAATGTGAGTTTTATTTTATTCATATTCCGTAAATTTATATCTTTCTATGCTTGTGGTTTTGAAAATGTCCATCCTTCATTTAAGAGTTTCCTGGCGAGCTCAAAATCATAAACATAATCTTCTGTTTTAATATTTGCTTTTGTAGCCTTTATTGAACTTTGAAGAAATACAACGATTGCCGCTATTATAAGTCCTGCTGTTCCTCCTACTGCCAAACAAGCAAACCAATGCCAATCTGTCAGCCAAAGCAATAGTACACCTATAATCGGGAAGGTAAAATATTCCCAGCCGGAAGTTGTGTGTACTCCTTTACATTTTTTGCATCTTGGAATTGATATTTCTGCTTCCTGAAACTCTACTTTTCGACTATTAAAATTGCTATATCTGGCAGTTTCTCTATATATTTTTGCTTTGAATGTAGAGTCGGAATCTGCTATTTCCCGTCCACAATAATAACAAAGAGCATATCGTTTAATATCTGTGATTATTGTTAAGTTTTCGTCTATTTTGCTTTGTACTATTTTTCCAATGGCAACACTCCTTGCTTGATTTATAAGCGCTATTACTCTACCAATGTCTTCATTTTTAATATTTTCCTGTTTTTCATTATAGTATTCTATACCACATTGTAGCATTTCGGTTGCAACTTTATCGGCAATAGACGAGTATTTTATGTTGTCTGTTCCGAGTATATCTTTCAGCAAAATCAACTCTTCGGTTGTTGCGGCGTACAGTTGTTCGCCTGCATTGACTGCATTTGTTTTATCGGCTTTCTTTTTTGCTTGTGCAGCGTCCACATGTCTTTCAACTTTTTCAATTTGTTTTTGAGCCAAATTATTCAAAAATATCTCTTTTGCCGTGAACGCAAGTCCATTGAGAAGATTCACAAACTCGCTTATTGTCATCATTCGGCTATGCTCTATTTCAAGAAGAATTTGATTGAGAAACAGAAGTTGCAAATCTTTTTGGGTTGCTTTATACGTTGCATCTGTAATCAACTCTTTGAAATCTTTTACAACATCACTTTCTAAAAATTGGATCTGATACTTTATAGCGTCCGCTATTGTTTTCTCGGTACCAAGAAAATATATAGAAAGGTTATGATAGGCTGATGCGTTTTGTTGGGTTACGTTGGCTGTTGTTATCAATTTTTCCCATATATTTTTAGCTGCGTCCCCGTCTCCTGCTTTCAGAGCCTCAAACGCCACTTCGTCGGTGATTGGATTTCCGTTCCAAAACCAAAACAAAGCGGCTTGCATCTTGTCGTTGTCCAAATTGAGTTTTGCTGCGACTTCTTCGACGTCATTCAGCGTTCTGTGAAATTCGCCCAGCACAGGAAAACTGAAATCGTCTTCAGGTTCTTGTTCTGCTTCAAGAAACCGCTTCAGGCGGGTTATTTGCCTGTTTTGCTCTTTGGCAGTTGCGCCGACAAGCAAGCCGAGGATTCTGTATGGGTTTTGTTCTACTGCTTTCATTACTGTTTATCAGTTTTTAAAATGGTCATTTTATCGTAGAAAGTTTGTTCAATGTGAAATAATATGTTCGTAACTTCATCGCTTTTATAATTTGAAATATGAAATTTGAGCAAAATATAAAATTCATTTATCAAAGAATCTTTTTTTGACGTTACCAATTTTGTAATCATATCATCCGTTATTCTTTCTTTCAATATCTTTGCTATTACTTGAAAATCATGTGAGGGGAAGGTTGTACAGGTATCCTTGATAGATTTTAAAATATTGACCGTTATTTCTTCATCATTATCCGATAGGTTGGCATTTGCAATTTGTATGTTGTGCATGAACAATGCTTCTTGAAGATAATAACGTTTGAGAAATCCAACCCCCGCAAATTCCTGTTTTCCACTGATAAATCTAAGTAAATCGTCAAATTCTTTTATTATAGCATCTTTTTCACAAGTTGCAATTTTTCGAATCACTTCGTCTGTGATTTCGGTTTGAATATCTGTTTTTATTTTATGTGTATCAATAGTTTGATTCCATTGTAAATTATCGTATGATTTTTTTATTGATTTTAGCAAATCAATAGCACTATAATATTCTTGATATTGAATTTTTTGTAATTCTGTGATTTTTTCCTCAATGCTTTGCGTCGCAATTTTTCCCACCGCCAACGATTTTGCTTTTTCAAACAAATTCATGGAAATGTTAATAGGGTCTATGTTAGTACTCCGATAACGTAAAAAATAACCTATACCACACTGTAAAATTTCGTCTGCAACTTTATCGGCAATAGACAAATATTCGATGTTGTCTGTTCCAAGCATATCTTGTAACAAAATCAATTCTTCATGTGTTGTGGCATAGAGTCGCTTGCCTGTATTGCCTGCATTCGATTGGTCGGCTTTCCTTTTTGTTTTTGCGGCGTTTAAATTCCTTTCAATTTTTTCAATCCGTTTCTGAGCCAAATTATTCAAAAATATCTCTTTTGCCGTGAACGAAAGCCCGTTGAGAAGATTCACAAACTCGCTTATTGTCATCATTCGGTTATGTTCTACCTCAAGAAGAATTTGATTGAGAAACAAAAGTTGCAAATCTTTTTGGGTTGCTTTATACGTTGCATCTGTAATCAACACTTTGAAGTCTTTTACAAAATCACTTTCCAGAAATTCAATCTGATACTTTATGGCATCTGCTATTAACTTGCTGTCATTCTTTTCTGTGCAAAGCAGGTAAATAGAGAGATTGTGATATGCTGATGCGTTTTTCTCATTGATTTTTTTATTAACAACAAGTTTTCTCCAAATGTCGAGCGCTTTTATTTTTTCTTCATCTTTCAAAGCATCAAACACCACTTCATCGGTGATTGGATTTCCATTCCAAAACCAAAAGAGGGCGGCGTGCATTTTGTCGTTGTCCAAATTGAGTTTTGATGCGGCTGCTTCGACGTCATTCAGCGTTCTGCGAACTTCGCCCAATACAGGAAAACTGAAATTGTCTTCCGGCTCTTGCTCTGCCTCAATGAACCTTTTCAGGCGGGTTATTTGCCTGTTTTGCTCTTTGGCAGTTGCGCCGACAAGCAGTCCGAGTGTTCTGTATGGGTTTTGTTCTACCGCTTTCATTAACCGTTTATCAGTTGTTTTTTATATTAAATATCACTGCAATTTGCGGACGCAAAGGTACGAAATTTTGCAATATAAAAACGATGATTTTTTCACTAATCTACCATTTAATATGTGAATTGAGAATTGTGGAAAAAAAGTTGTATCTTTGCCGAAACTTTATAACACTAATACAATGAAAAACATCATCTCAACAACGAGTGCGCCGGCTGCCATAGGTCCTTACAGTCAG
>JGI24702J35022_10002355_pt1 | contig 11560 bp, 8 predicted proteins | sample TergutTh196P4_FD_35022 | JGI IMG/M metagenome (IMG submission 35022)
GAGTTTGAACCGCAGATAATCGGGAAACACCAAAGAGAATGGCGCGGTTTTGATGAGAAGATTTTGGCGATGTACAGTCATGGTATGTCAACCCAAGGGATACAGGCAACAATAAAAGACATATACAATGTCGATGTGTCGACGGAACTGGTAAGCCGGGTGACAGACGGAGTAAAGGAACTGGTTGAGGAATGGCGGAAACGCCCTCTTGAGCCGTTCTATCCAATCATTTTCTTCGATGCGTTGCGGGTAAACATCCGTGATGAAGGCCATGTGAGCAAAAAAGCGGTATACCTTGCCCTTGCGATACGCATTGACGGCCAGAAAGAGCTTGGCGATACGAAGTATCGCACGGAATGTGGATAGAGCAGAACGAAGGGGCGAAGTTTTGGATACTCAACCGAGCTGCAAAGCGGCGAAGGTTCCCCTCTTGATGGGCATACTGAACGAGCTGAAAAACCGGGGGGTCAATGATATTTTAATTGCGGCAGTGGACGGCTTAACCGGATTTCCCGATGCGATAAACGCTGTTTTCCCGAAAGCTGAAGTCCAACTGTGCATGGTTCATATGGTCCGCAATTCCGTAAAGTATATCTCGTACAAAGACCGCAAAGCGGTAACCGCTGATCTTAAGGAAATTTACCTGGCCCCGTCCGAGGAAGCTGCCGCCAGCGCCCTGGATCTGTTTTCCGAAAAATGGGACAAAAAATATCCGGCTATTTCAAAATCATGGCGCAGCCGCTGGACGGAAGTTATTCCGTTTATGAAATTTTCACCTGAGATACGCAAGGCCGTATATACGACTAACGCTATAGAATCAATAAATTACAATCTCCAGCGGAATCTAAAAACCCGCCAGTCTTTTCCTAATGACGAATCGGCGATGAAATTGATATTCATGATCTTGCAAAGAATCTCAAAAAAATGGACAATGCCCATCAGGAACTGGGGTGAGGCGTTAAACCAATTTGCGGTCATTTACGGAGACAGAGTCCCGTTATGATATTTTGCGCTTTACACAAAATATGTTATAAGCCCTTTATACAATTTATCAGCAATTGCTTGTTTTTTATACGGATTCAGGTAGCTATATAAACACGGTTAAAAAATTAAACTTGCAGGATCATCCCAAGAGCCATATAATTTACCGTTTGGGCGTAATATAAGATATTTAAAAACATCATTATCCTGAATATCCTTTGCCATGCAATCTCCATCAATAACAACACTCAGTCCTTTGATACTATGAGCCGGAAAACCATATTCAATGTAGCGAAGAATAGAAAATTTCTCCACATATTTATGCAGCTCCTGATACCGATTAGCATCAATACTATTCTCCATGACCCATTTAGATTGAGGACTATCGTCATTAGATGAAAATAGACGACGAAGAGTTACTTGATTGGCACCTAACTTTTTCGATTCCTCGAAAAGCAAATCAAAATCACGAATACTAAAATACTTAGTAAGATTCAAACATAATCTTAGATTAAAATCATATTTCTTAACCAAAATGCAAAATGCTTCGATGTCAACCTCGAAACGAGAATTACGGCATTTTTGATTTTCAGTATTGTCCAGTGAAAATAAACTAAGAGAAATTGTATTTACGCCCACATGGTTTCTGAGGAAACGGAACATTGCTTCATCAATTAAAACTCCCGTAGTTTGCATCTCGACATTCCTAAAGGGCCGTTCCATAATCCTCATCATAATACCGAGATCCGCTAAAAACCTTTTATTCTGCTGAGGTTCAATGTTGCCGGTAAGAACAATAGTGTTGCACCCATTATCGCGGCAGAACTCTAGGCGCTTAAGATAATCATTCAAATATAAGTCATAAAACGCTAGATTATCTTCTAATTGATTTTTATATAGGCCGCTATCATCACGCATTTTACTGACGCAAGATAGGCAGTCATTAATACACCTTTTTCCAGGAACTACTATAGACAGGCTTTGTATTTTCATGCTTCCACCTCCGTTTAATTATTCTCCAAAAAAATATTCCCCCAGTAATATTTTCAATTCATACCTTTAAAATAAACATCCTGTAATTTTATAACAAGGTATATCACACATTTTAATAAAAAGCAATAACATACGCCACAAAACTACTGATCTTATTTTGTATTATATACTGATATCTTGTGTATAGTGTTTGATTCGCAATTTATTTTGCGCATGACTGCATTTTATAGTAACCATAGAATGATATAGCAATTTAAGTTAATAATCTACTACTTTAAAATAATTATAAATTGCAGAATCTACAGATTCAAAATCTTGCAAATAATTATTGAGAAAGCTTTTCATATGGCCCATGTTTTCCTTATTGTATTGTAATCGTGTGAATACAGAGGCAGGAATAGCGGCCGAGACTTGCCCCGCGCTATTTTCCGTAAAATCTTTAAATGGTGAAATGACGCATTGTCCAGAATTACTGTGCAGCCCTTTTAGTATTTCTTCAAGTAAAAACGCTTCAAATTAGTTATTAAAAAATTCGCTGTCAGTATTTTGCTTGTAACATTCAATCTCGTAATATTTTTTCCTTCACTAAGTTCCAATAACATTTAATCGTTTGAATTTATCCCCTCGTTTAACATCTTTAGTATATTATCCCCCGAGGGGCACAGCATATTCCCGCTGTTAAAACGTGTTTATTCCATACCAGATATTAACTCTTTTGTTCAGGGACTCTTTTTATTTTTTTATTAAACTCAGCTCTTTTTTCTTCTGATCTTTCATACAAGATAAATTGCTTTTTTTGTTTTACACCCATGTTTTCAAACGTATAATGTACTGCAACCGGAGTGCAATTGAACTGCCTCGCAAGCTCCCTGAGAAAAACGCTCGGTTTCGTTTCCACCGCTTTTTTTAAGGTTTCCTTGTTTATTTTACACTTTCGACACCCTTTGGCTTTTATTCCGAAAGCTAATCCGGTTTTAATTTTTTCTTTCCAGTCATAATACGTTACGGATGGAATCCCGAATGCTTCCTGTAGCTGGTTAAGGGTATGCACTTCCTGCTTATACGCTACGGCCTGTTTAATTAAATTTACTATATGCTACATTCTTTACTTATCTAATTTATATCAAGAAACTTAAATTAATACATTATATAGCAAAAGTTATAAATATTTATTCTATTAATTTATAAATTAGATTTATCAAACCATTTAATATCTATGTAAAGATGTTTACCGTCTACACTGAAATAAAAATCAACCCAATTTCCCCAAGTATCATATGGATTTTTGTATAATTTGCTTCTGCATTTACCTGATTTAAATTCAAATTCATAAGTAAAATTATATTCAGTTGTATCATAGCCAGAAACAAAGCCGCTTTTTTTTCTATATATAACTTTATCCGAATTATCAAAAGAATAAGACTCAGAAATAAATTTTTTTTCAAATAAATATTCTTTGTAACCTGTTTCCCATGAGGAATAATAAGAAAAGTATCCATTTAAGCGGGGATCATATATTGATTCAACTGGTGTTTTTGATTTTTGATAAGTTTTATCATTAAAAAAATTATCACATGAAAAAAAAATTATACAAAAACCCACATAAAATATAAAAGTTTCTATTTTCATTACTCCCTCCAATAAACATTCATTATGATATTTGTAGCATATCCTGTAGCGTTTCTTGTAAATGAATAATCAATGATAAAAAACTTCATTGTTATAGCATTCTGTATTTCCCTCATAATTAATATTACAATTCCTGTTCAATAAACATTCTGTTTAAACTCTCCAATATCTATTTTTAAGATAATCAAGTAAATCCTTGTATTTTTTATTATCTATGTTTTTCATAAAATCCATTGGAGAAATGATAATGTATTTCCCTTTATCAATAAGGTAATCCAGCCAGCTCTCACGCAGTGGTTTTTTGGAAATTTTATACATTTTATTTAACAATTCATCATTTTCATTTGGTATTATATGCAAATGAATATAATCATCAGCTTTTATTCTTTCCTCATCTCTATGCAGGATCATTTGTTCGGCCCAAAGTGTTTGACGCATTAGTTGATAAAAAGGTTCAAAAAAATATAAAGAATTTCTGTAAGATGCTAATTTTTTTAAAAACTTTGAATAATCTATTAATTCGCTATATCTTTTTAATCTTTCAATGCCACGCAGTTCATTTCCTTTTGGCTCTCGATGCCTATCTTCTATAGATTTATCTTCATAATTATAATTTTCGGTGTACTTCCATTCTATAGGAATTAAATATTTTTTTCCATTCTTATGTACAGCATAAATTAAAGCATCAACAGAAGTACAATTACTACCTCGTTTAATTTTACTTTCATTTAAATGATCTATGTCACTAACAGTTTCAAATTGTATATACCCAGGTGAGTATTCATCGGTATTTATCGGCAAGACTTCAATAAATTCATTACAAACTGCTTTTGCTAGCTGTAAAACATTTTCTTTATCATGCCTTATAGGGAACAAATGATTAATACAACAAACTTGAGAAGATAAGATGTGTCCCTTACGGGCGAATATGTGCCAATCAATTCCATTTTTATTAAAATAGGTCATTGAATCATCTCTTATTTTATCCCATAGATTCTGTTTCCAATCTTTTAAGGAAAAATCACGTTCTTTGCCATTAATAAAGCCCCCTGACTTTTCCCCGTTGAATAAATTAGTATTTTTTATCAAATTAATAGCCCTTTCTCGCTCAGATTCTTGATAAGTCAATTTTTTATTTTCCATTATTTATTACCTTCATTATTTTTTATGATATAGTAAATTAATAATTTTGTATACCAGCGGCAAACGGTTTTTCTAACAAATCCAATAAAGGCGTATTGCCTCACGTAAAAATCGAACCGTTGGAGTTAATGCCTCACGTTAAGAAATCGAACCATTGGCGAGGGAACCGAAGCGCAACGGCTTCATACCTCCTTTTGGAACGAATACAGGGACAGGTTCGGCTAAAGAGGGGAGTCTGTCAATAGCCTTTTGCATATGCTTCATTTCCGCCATGAGGTTTATTTTTTTCTTCTGGGAAATAAGACTGGTTTTGATAATGGGGGCAAGGCCGGAAGAAGCGACGGCACGGTCAAAAGGGGAGCTGGGCTTGTCATAGGTTTTCTTGACCTTACAGCCGATGCGTTCTTTGGAAAGCAGCATCTGGCAGGGGTAAAAGAAATTGAGGAGCCTGTCGTAAAGGGAGTAAACATCCTGAAGGGCGGCAACACCCTTGTCACCGCAGAAACGGGCATAACCGACAATTTTTCTGACTGAAGCCCAGTTTTTTTGCTCGACGAAGCAATTGTCGTTTTTCTTGCCGCCGCGGCTTCTTGTCAGGGCTATGCCCTTTTCCCTGCACCAGGCCAGCAGGGCGGCATTGACAAACTCGCTGCCGTTGTCCGGGTGGAGGACGAGCAGGGGGAGCGGAAGAACCGGCAACGCATGATTCAAAGCTTCGAAAACCCGCTTGAAAGCCTTGTTTTTAAGAGCGTAATGGACAGTCCAGGGGGTATGTAGCTCGGTAATGGTCAGAGTATAGCATCGGACTAAAGTCCGCATTCCCCTGAACCGTTGCCTCCGTCGTGCTGGACGAGGTCTATCTGCCATATTCCGGGGCCTTGCTCTTTGCACTGGAAATGGCTCATGACCGGAATAAGCGACTTGATATGCCCTTTGGCTGGCTTAGTGCCGCTTGTCCCTTTGATTTTCATCCGGGCCTTTGCTTTTTTAAGCAGGCGGTCGACGGTGGCGGCGCTTATCCTGCCCAGTTTGAAAACGACCTCATCGCTGAAGGCGAACGCAGGATCCTGCGTTATGCGGCCTATATTTGCGTGCAGGAACGGGGCGAGCAGTTTCCCGCACTGGCAGTTAAAAGCTTCCCAGAGGGGCTCCAGAGCCGCAAGGACATCTTTGCCGTACATAACCGGGTAAACCCGTTTTTTCCTGCTCTCGTGGGCAACCTTTGCCTTAAGCTTTTTCCCCGTGAATTTGACCTTGCCTTCGTTGGCAAGGATATGTATCGCATATTTGCGCCCGTAATTGGTCTGCCCGATAAAGGTGTCCAGGATTTTTGTCTTTTCCCGCTTCTTAGCGGTACGGTATTTCCTTGCGGTAACCTTGGTAAGTTTCTGCCTGTCTTTCAAATTCAACTCCATACGTACTCCGGTAACAGCGGACTAAAGTCCCAGTGATACCGGTTATTTTAGCTTTCCGTATGGTTCGATTTTTATCTTGAGGCATGACTGTTTTTGGGTTCGATTTAACATGAGGCAATTCGTAGGCTTGCTTAACTTGTTATTAAACAGGTATAATATTAGGATACCAAGAATGGGTAGAATATGTTAAGAATAAGAGCGAAGGAACATTCGAAAAAGACTGGTAGAAATGGATTTGACAGATACAATATGTAAAGATTATATTAAAACATATAAGGAGTGATTTTTGAAAATACTTTATCGTTTAGAAAATTGCTTGGATTTTGGACCAAAATGTGATGCATATTATCTCGAAATTCCCAAAGAAAATATGAGTGATGAATTACTTAATTTACTTGATCTAAAAGAAAAATCCGTAATTGATAGTTTTTCTGTTAATTACATTGATAAAATAAATCCATTTTTTCAAATATTTGTAAATGTTAATTATTATATATTAATAGACAAAGATGTAACTAAGGCCATTCTTTGTCATCCTGAAAATATATACTCGATATACGAAAATTTTCTTAGTAGCGATTTTAACATCATTAGATTATTTGTAGAAATAGAAAGAATAAATGATATAAAACTAATAGAAAAGACAATAAATACAATATTTTTTGATATGAGAATGATGTATTGGTATTTATCTTCTTGTGATGTTAATAGTGTAACTAACCCAATTCCAGTAAAAATAAACATTAACATAGGATTTCCAGATTTTTGGGGGTTATTCATAGGAATGTTGAATGAATTAGACAAATTTATTGAAGTTGATCTCTCGAATAGTATTCTTAATGAAATGCCTGGTCTTATTAATTTAAAATATTTTAACAAAATTGTATCCATTTTTTTACCTAATAGTCTTACTACAATTGGAAATCAAGCATTTATGAATTGGACAGGTCTTACTAGCATTAATATACCAGAAAGTGTTACCAGTATCGGCTCAGAAGCTTTCAATCATTGCATAGCTCTTAATAGTATTACAATACCAGAAGGTGTTACTTCTATCGGAGGTTTTGCTTTTGCTGGTTGTATCAGTCTTACCAGTATTATCATACCAGATAGTGTAGAAAGTATAGTTTTTTCAGCTTTTAGAGGATGTAAAAATCTAACTAATATTAAAATACCAAATAGCGTTAGCAAGATAGGAGAGGAAGCTTTTTATGGTTGTGATAGCCTTACAAGCGTTAATTTACCAAACAATTTAACCAAAATAAATTCAATATTCTGTTATTGCCGAAACATTACCAGTATAATTTTACCAGAAAGTATTACCAGTATCGGCTTTGAAGCTTTCAGCCATTGCATATCTCTTAATAGTATTACAATACCAGAAGGTGTTACTTCTATCGAAAGTTATGCTTTTGTCGCTTGTATCAGTCTTACCAATATTATCATACCTTATAGTGTTATAAATATCGGAAAAGAAGTTTTTCTTCATTGTAAAAAGCTAACTAATGTTACTTTTGAGGGTAATATCCCTTCAGATGGCTTTTCAAAGTGTAATCCATTTCCCGGTAATTTAAGGGCTAAGTATTTTAGCAAGAATGGAGGAAAAGGAACATATGCAAGAATAAATGGAGTAAGTGAAAAATGGGTAAAAGTGAAATTAAAAAGAAAATAAATGTAAAAACGAATTTGTTAAACGTGAATGACTATTTTTGAAGAGCCTGTCTGGTTTTTTATGTAAATAACAATTTATCATAAAAGCGGAAAAAAAATCGTATTTGTTTTTCAATAAATTTCGGAATTATTAGTAATCCCTAAAACATGCATAAAATCCTCAAAGGAGGGCCATTTTTTTACCCCTGACCCCTTCATGTTACCTAAACAGTTACCTTTGGAAAACAGTGGTAAAAAATGTTATATTTCTATTTTTTTGGCCTCCCTCAGCGCATTTATAGTCAGGGTCATAACCTCTAGGTTTCTTATTTCAACATCGGCTTTTGACAGCGTGTTTCTTTTTTATAGCGATAGATCTAAACTTGGTCTTAAAAGCCTCTGTAACGGCCTTAGATCCTATGATAATAATACAAAAGCCCGACGTTACTATTCCCGAAAAATATAATACAGTGTTTGTGAATTGTTCAGGGCCATAATTATTTAAATCTCCATAAATTACTTTTTTCCGGCAACACCGTGATTTTCAAAAAGCGCTTGACTCAATAACGATAAAATGTAATATTATATATGGGTACCGTTGAACTTCGGTTACGGAATCCAACACTGCCCGTGACGTAAAAAATACGTCCGGGTTTTTTATTGTCTGAATGCAATTATTTACTCTCTTGTAAAGACTTCTTTTATACCATCAAAAAAATAATAAAATTACGTGCTTGTGCTGGAGGTTTATTATTTAACAAGCGGCTTAGAATATACCTAAATAACAAGTCATGGTTTACGTCTTTTGGTATTTGTAGTATTAGATTAGGTGCCTGTTTTGATCCATACTTTATTACAGCATTATCAACTGAACTATTGGAACTTGGAACCATTTGAATTTTCTAATTCCCACAGGCTTGCGTTCATTAAATAATCGGGGTTGCTCCATCCCGATATGCCTTTCCCCTTGTATTCGGGAAGCGTTTTTATATGGTTTCCACAGGCGAGAGCCTAGCTTCCGCGTCCTTAATGTCATGGTTTTCCATTTTTGGCCACGTTGTCTATTTCTGTTTGGAAAACGGCCTGCAATCCGGTGCGGCATTAGAAGTGGTACGGCGCTACAAGCTCGCTTACCTTGCCGAAGGGGCCAGTTCTTCCCAGACCGAAGATTCCAGGGCGTCCCGGTCGATGCGGATAAATATCTGCGACTCGTAACTTTGATCCGGGTAAAGGGCGTTCCGGGAATTGAGGAAGGGCAGGGGGGTGCTGCCGGAACGGATCATGGTGCGCGGATCGCGGGTAAGGGAATCCCAGGCACGGCTTGCCTCGGAGTAAAGCGAAAGCGCTCCGGTATAGTAACTGCGGTTCCCGGTCTGGGCGGCAAGCATTTCGCTGGCGACGCCGGCGTTGTTGCGCGCCATCATCAAGCGCTCGGCAAGTTCAAGGTATTCGGGGCGGTCGTTGGGCAGCAGGACGGGCAGCCGGACGCGCTGGCTTTCCAGTATGTCCAGGAGCCGGTTGTAATAGCCCTGCGCGGCAAAGTAATCGCCCCGTTTGAACGCGGCATTGCCCAGCGCGAACAGAACGCGGCGGTTCATGGGAAGGTTTTTTGAAGCGGCGAAAAGATATTCCAGGGCGTTCTTCCAGTCCTCAAGCTGGTAATAGGCGGAACCCATGCGGTACTGCATATCGGGCGGCGCCCAGCCGTTCTGTTCGGAGCGGCGGTAATAACGCAGGGCCGCTTCCATGTCGCCCGTTTTGACAAAGTATTCAAGGTCGCCAAGCCCCGCGTAAAGCCTGCCGTACCGGGGAGACGGGGACAGAAGCCGCCGCGACAGGGCGTCTTCGTATAAATTAATGCCCTTTATCAGATTCTCTTCGGCAGGCATGAATTCCTTCGCGTTAATCAGAATGTCGGCGTAACGCTGGTACGTGTCGATGCGGTACCTGAGCCGCTGCACCGATTCCTCACGGGCATATTCAAAGGCGCGGATTGCCAATTCCAGAGTGGTCCGTTCATCGGCGACGCTGCCAAGGTTGTTGTAATAGCGGGCAAGGTGGTAATGCGCCTCAGGCAGCAGGGGATTTTCCTGCACCGCCCTTAGCAGCAGGTCGCGCACGCCTCCAATCTGTTCAACATATTCGTTCGGTACGCCCCGGACTTCCTCAAGCTGCTTGTCCAGAAGGTAGCCGCCAAGCTCCGCAAGGGATTCAGCCGAAAGCGGCCTTTTCTTTTGGTTTTCGTCAAACCAGTCCTTCAACGGAAGGACTTCTTTCAGGTTGTCCGTCCGGATAAAATATTTCATCATCCGTTCCACAATCGGAGGGTTCCAGCCGTATTTATCCAGCAGCCGGGCATAACTGTAGCGGGCGTCTTCATATTTTGAAGGGTCTACCTCGCCCCACGCGAGGCTGTTATCGCCCGCGGCAAGCAGGCCGTCAAAGTCGTCGGGGGCATAGTCCAAAAGCTGCCGCCGCAGGAGGCCGTCCGCTTTGGCGTAATTCCGCAGGTACTGGGTTTCCAGAGCGGCGTAATCCAGAACCGCTTTTTTATCGCGCGGGTAATAGCGGAGCAATTCATCGTATTTCTGTTCGGCATAAAGGTACTGCCGTTCGTCGCGGAACGCTTCGGCGTATTTGTAGAACCAGTCTTTTTTCCGGTATATGTTGAAGGCTTCGGTAAACCGTTCGTTTGCCCTCTGGTACTCACCGGCGTATATGCGTTCGTGGCCGATCTTGTAAATCGATTCGGCTTTAAGGGGGGTGTAAATAAAACGGTAAATGAGATAGCAGGCCGAAGCTGCCAAAAGGCCGATTATCAGGAAAACCCTCAGTACGGGAAGGAAGTTGTGGACAAAAAGGTAGCCCAGGCTTGCCTGTTCGGCTTCAAGAGCCTCGCCGGAACTTTTTTCAAAGCCTTTGGGTATGTTGATTGTTCTGCCCAGTATCTGGCCCGCAAGAGCGGCGGTCTCCCTGGCAGGCGCCCCCCGGATGAGGTTCCTAATCAGTTTTGACATCTCTTCCGGATTGACAATCTCTTCGGTGATTATTTCCTCGCAGGCGATGCGCAGGTTAAGCGGATAACCGGACAATGTTTCCTGCAAATAAGAAAGCTCGTCATCGTTTAGCTGTATCTCATCGACATTTTCTATCTGGGCGTCGTCATCTTTCTTTCTTTTGGCCTTGCCTTTCGGTGCCGGGGTAATACCGGGTATATCCTCAATTTGCGATCCTTTCAGAACATTGTCCAAATCGGGGAAGGAAAAATCATCCATGCTGCCTGAGTCACCGGAGTCGCCGGGCGCCGCGGCCCCTTTGCCCTGCCCTGCCCCGCTTTTGGGATCAAAACTTTCAAACAAATCATCGGCGGGCCTTTCACTGTCGGCGGCGTCTGCTCCGGCGCCCTCTTCGGAAGGCGGCGCGCCGGGGAGTTCCATATTGTCTAATTTACCGGGACCGGGGCCGCCATCTTCCGCGGCCGGCCCGGCGGCGGGACCCGCTACGCCCTGCCCCCCGGCGCCGGCGCTTTCTCCGCTTGCCTGCGCCGGTTCCGCCGGAAGATCAAAGTCGTCCAGACCGCCAAGTCCGGGGCTTTCGCCGCCAGGGCTGGCGCTTTCGCCGACCGCAGGAACCGCCTCGCCGGGGCCGGCGCTTTCGCCTCCGTCAGCCTGTGCCGGTTCTGCCGGGAGATCAAAATCGCCAAGATCGAAACTGCCATCGCCGGGCGCTACCGGCTCGCCGCCGGGGCT
>JGI24702J35022_10002356_pt1 | contig 11555 bp, 9 predicted proteins | sample TergutTh196P4_FD_35022 | JGI IMG/M metagenome (IMG submission 35022)
GTTTGATATTGATGATGATTTCCTGACCCCTATTAAAGTCCATACCGGGGTTCAACGAGGTAGTTACAAAATATCCGTCGTACAACCCCCCCCAACCCCAATTGAAATGAAACAATCCCGTGTTGTCATATCCGTCGCATACAAAAGCATGACCTGTACACGAGTTGGAACCCGCATAGTATACCGGCAAGCCGAAATCTATCTGTTCTCTGAGCAGGTCTTCCCAGTAGTTATTGTCGAAATTTGAACGGCTTGTCAGCATAATGCTTTTATCATATCCGAAAAAGGTAGTCAATGCTATTGGGACATTACCGGAACTGGCGCCGCTCTCGTCAGCATAATCCATAAAGAGGCTCACGCCACAATGATACATCAGGGTTGCCACAGCATTCTGTTGTAGCGCAGTAGCATTACCAGAGTAGGAATTGAGCATGTTTGCCCAATCGTAATCGACCTCAAAACTTACTGATGGTATGTCTATTTTTAGTGTTTGGGTTGTGTAAGCCGTGCTTTGCCCTCTTCCCCGTACCGGATGCCGATGATAATTCATAATTTGCGCCATTGCCGTTGCTACGCAGCCCGTAACGCAACGCTTATCGTCATTCGTGGGACACAGATTATTATAAGGGGCGTATTGGTTCCATTTTGTTTGGAGTAAAGGCCCAACGATATTTTTTGCATGTCTCACAATACCAGACGTTCCGGATATATAATGCTCCCATTCCTGCCGTATGTCTTCGCTTTGAGGCAAGTTTTGCGTTTGTGCATAAGCTATTTCCTGTTTCAGATTGTCCATCCAGCATGTAAAATTGGGAGGCAGATTGTTTTCGTTGTAAATTCCGTAAGTTGAATAGCCCAATACCGGTCTTACCGCATCGTCGCCTGCTACAATCACAAATCCGCCAGCCGTATCTTCATTTACATTGAACACATAATAATATACCGTGTCCTGCGGTGTTGCCATGAGCTGCATCCTTCCCTGCTGATCCCTTCTGTTGGTAACAGTATATTTCAAACGTACATCGGCTCTTGTTTGTTGTTTCGACTCTATATAGCGTTGCGCTAATCTTGCAGCTTTTTCAGCATCAACTTTTTCAGCCTGCACCCAATAACAAAATCCACAGCACAGCATCAGCATGATGTAGCACCGGCGAAAAAGAACGCTTGATTTATACAGGAAACGACACATGAAATGTTTTTCAGAAAAAGAACGTTCAAAAATAAGAATTTTTGTTCGGTTTGTATTTTTTTTTGAACTTTTTTATTTTGAAATCAAATTGCTTATTTTTGCTTTTTTAATTTTAACACACCTTCCCATTGAAAAATTTTGCTGTATTGCTCAACTGCTCAATTTCGAGCAATACAGGGCTTTGATGGAAGGTTGGGCTTCCAATATGTGGAACTGGTACACTGGCATGTTGATATGGAAAATACAAAATCCCTGGACAGCCCTGCGCGGCCAGATGTATGACTGTTATTTGGACGTGAATGCCTGTTATTATGGCACACGCACAGGGGGCGAACCGCTGCATGTGCAGTATAACTGTGCAACACGTCAGGTGGAGGTGGTGAATACTACTGTTTCGGGAAAAGACAAATGTACTGTTCGGGCGCGTATTTATGGAACTGATGGCAGGATCATCCACGAACAGGAACATAAAGATGTGGTGATTGCTGCCAATTCGTCGAAAACGCTTTTTGCAGTTGAGCAACCATCGCAAATACTGGGAGCATATTTTCTTCGTCTGGAACTGACCGACGGTTCAGAACCACTGTCGGATAACGTCTACTGGCTTACGACACAGCCCAAAGATTATTCGGGTCTGAAGCAGATGGCGCCGTCGCAGGCTGACATTTCCATCAAGCTGGAGAAAGGAAACACAGATTACAGCGCAATAGTTTATATAAAAGCCAAAGATAAGATCAGTTTTTTCAACAGAGTTTCCGTATTCAATAAAAAAACGGGCGAACGGATTTTGCCGGTGTTCTACTCGGACAATTATTTCACGGTTTTCCCTAACGAAGAAAAAACCGTCACCTTGACTTTTGCAATAAATTTACCACAAGAAGATATTGTAGTGGTAGTACGGGAGTGGAACGGCAAACAATGATAAATTATAATAGTTTTATAAAGAGTTTTATTGTGGGCGTAATTGAAGTGTAGAAACGTTGCGCGTTGCGTCTTTACATTTTTAACGATCTCGCTATTTCAAGTATTTCCAACTCTTTCAGATTGCTCCCGTCTACAACAAGACGTATGGCAGTTTTCACACTGTGATTCCCACTATTGCCCATAGCTCCCGGGTTGATGTGCAGAAATTGTAATGTTTTGTCGTACATTACTTTCAGGATGTGCGAATGTCCAGTGATGAACAATTTGGGAGGGTAATTTTTCAGAACGGGATATATTTTCCGTTCGTAACGTCCGGGGTAACCGCCAATATGCGTCATCAGGATATCCACTTCTTCGCAATTGGTTCGCTGAATTTCGGGAAAAACGGCGCGTACGTCCGATCCATCGATATTTCCATAAACGGCTACAAGCGGTTTGAATGCAGACAGTTGATCTGCCACTTCCCAACTGCCGATGTCGCCGGCATGAAACAGCATATTGCACGATGCAAAAAAATCAAACAGACGTGGCTCAACAAAACCATGCGTGTCTGAAAGAATGCCGATCCTGGTCATCCGTCAAAAATGAAAATTGTACGACACACAATAATTGATGCCGAGCGCAAATCCCTGACCTCCTTCACCATATCCGGGAATCAGGTAAGGCGTGGAGTAATCGTCTTTCGGTGATACGAGCATAAATTTGAGCCTGAAGTTGAGGCCAATATACAGGTTTTTGAGTACCTCGGCTTTGACTCCAAGCAATAACTCCACCCAATGTGCATGCATGGTGTTTTGGGGGATAATTTGTTCTGTGGCGTCGGGCCAGAAATGTCCGGGAATGGTTACCTGATCGGCATGGTGGCTGAAAACTGAAAAACCGTAACGCCCACCGGCGTAAACTATGTCGTTGCTGTTGGGACGTCGCGATTTGAGCAGGTTGTTATCTATCCCCACTTTACCATACACACCATTTCCCCGGTACTGATAATCATCCTTGTTGAGGCTGACATGCAACAATCCGGCTTCGGCAGCAGCAAAAAGGTTACCCTTAATGTGCATGTCGGCCGTGGCTTCAAACCCTATCCGGTCGCCGTTATATATGGCGGGAAGTAGAAGTTTAGACACATCAACCCCTATTCGTATCCCTTTCATCGCATTGATGGGATAACGAACTGTATCCTGCGCACTGCACCAAACGGGCAGTAACAGCAACAGACTAATAATATATCCTGATATTTTCTGCATTGATAACTCCTTGACGGTAACTAACCGTACTTACGTTGGGATTGATAACAATCAGATGTGTGATCGTGTTGTCGGTTCTTTCCGGTACGCCCTGTATTTCTGCATAGGTAACACATCCGCATTGGGAGGATATGAAACCATTGTGTCTGTTGTAGCGAATGATGATGGTATCAACGGGAAAGGTATCGTTTTTGATGGTAAAACTCATGAAATCGGTTGCAGGGTTCACCGGTAACAGTACTTGTGAAAAGTTCCTTTTATCCTTTCCGAATATATCGTCATTCGGATATAAAATGCTATCATTATTCTCGATGCCTTTTATCTCAAGATTTTTTACTTCTGCCAAAACATCATCAGCGTTGAAAAAATAAACCACCACAGCTGTTCGGTTCGGCTCTTCGCAAAATTCTTCGCACGAAAAAGTAGCCCACGCCATAGAAGCGATGGCACTCCACAACAAGATTTTCAACATCCATGTGGCAACAAACCGGAAATAGACCATCTGAAAAAGAAAAAAAATTGTGGACAAAGGTACATATTTTTTCTTTTTTTGGGATTATTCCGTCGTTTTTATATTTTTGGGTTTTCGAACAAAACAAAAAACCGATGACCGAAGATTTCCTGCAATACATCTGGCAACACCGTTTATACCTTTCCGAGTGCAACCTGACTGTGGAAGGCGAGCTTGTGGAACCGCTGCAACCCGGGCAACCGAACACAAATTCCGGCCCTGATTTCACGGATGCCCGCGTGCGAATTGACGATACAGTGTGGGCGGGTTGCGTGGAAATACACCTGCGTTCGTCAGACTGGGAACGGCATGGCCACCACACTGATCCTGCTTACAACAATGTCGTGCTGCACGTAGTTTATCAACATGATGCCGACACCTACAACGCCCGCCGACAAAAGATTCCGGTAATGGAACTGCATTTCAATCCCCGTTATTTCGATAATTACAATCGCCTTGTCGACAGTAAAGCACGTATCGCCTGTCACGAAGAACCATGTAAACTGGATGAATTCAGTTTGGTATCGTGGATAGAACGGTTGGCTATCGAACGGCTTGAGCAAAAGTCCGAAGCTATTATGCAGTCGTATGCGTCGATAGGGAATCATTGGGAAGAAACACTTTATCAGCGACTGGCACGGAACTTCGGTTTCAGTCTCAATGCTTTGCCTTTTGAATCGTTGGCAAAAGCGTTACCATTAAATATATTGTTGAAACACAGAGATCATTTGCAGCAAATTGAAGCGCTTCTGTTCGGGCAGGCAGGCATGTTGGTCGACGAGCAAATAGCCGATACACACTACACTGAATTGCGTAAAGAATATTTGTATTTACAGAAAAAATACAATTTAGCGCCGATCGATAAATTTCTTTGGAAATTCCTGCGATTGCGTCCCATCAATTTCCCAACGCTGCGTATTGCCCAGTTTGCAGCATTGATCCACCGCAATGAGCATCTCTTTTCGCAAATCATGGAAGCAAAATCTGTTGATACATTTGAAAGTCTTTTCGATTTACAGGCTTCCGCCTATTGGGATACCCATTATGTTTTCGGTAAAGAATCGCCCAAGCGCAACAAAACATTCGGGAAATCGTCCATCCATACGGTTTTGATCAATACTGTAGCGCCATTTCTTTTCGTGTACGGGAAAGCGCGTGGTAAGGACGATTTCTGCACACGCGCCGTCGATTTGCTTGAAAAACTTCCTCATGAGAAAAACTCCATCATTGCCCGCTGGGAAGTATTGGGAGTGTGTATTCCCGATGCGTTTACATCGCAGGCACTGTTGCAATTAGACAATGAATACTGTCAGCGCAAACGTTGTCTGTACTGTGCCATCGGAAATAAAATTGTCAGAAATTAACCATGAACCATATATTTCCCAACAGTCAAATCATCCGTATCCGGCAAACTACTTCCACCAATTGGCATCTGTTACAGCTATCGAATGTGGAAGAATTGGGGGAAGGAACTTTACTTGTAACTGACTGCCAGACTCACGGACGTGGACAGGGTAATAATTCATGGGAAAGCGAACCCGGCGCTAATCTTACATTTTCCATCATACTGTATCCTTCGTCTATTCATGCTGCGCGGCAGTTCATCCTGTCAAAAGTCGTGTCGATGGCTGTATATGATTTTGTATCGCAACATGTGCCAGATGTTTCTGTAAAATGGCCGAACGATGTGTATGTGGTCGGACAAAAAATTGCAGGTATCTTGATAGAAAATTTCATCATAGGCGATTGCATGACCAAAACGATAGCAGGTATTGGGCTGAATATCAATCAAAAGAATTTTATGAGCGATGCGTCTAATCCGGTTTCGTTGCACCAACTCACCGGAAAAACCTACCTGTTGGAAAACTGCCTGCAAACCTTGCATGAGCATATTGCAGCCCGTTACCGGATGATGACAGAAGAGGCTGAAAAAATAAATTCGGACTATTTGCGACACTTGTATCAATATGGTAAACTTTGCCGGTACAGTGCCAATGGTGTTCTTTTCGATGCAACCATCAGCGGAATAAACGATGATGGAATGCTCAGAATGACAACCATCGGTGGAGAGCAAAAAACATTCGGATTCAAAGAAGTAGAGTTTATTTAAAAGGCATCGACTGCCATTTTTACCGGACAGTAAAATTGGTATGATTTTGGATGTATATTTTTTTAAATTATTGTATTTGTTAAAAATGTTGTATCTTTGTGTCCCTTTCGGGATGATGCATCATTAAACTGATCCATATATGGAAAACGAGAATGTATATAGGAGAATACAGGAGTTCTTTGGCGGATTGAACAATAATTTCAGTCTCATGGAAGATCCTGTGGATGTGGCTGTACAGATGAGCTATTTTGAAACATCCGGAAGATTGAGAGGAGAAATCAATGAAAAGACCATGTTAGCCAGAAAAGATGAACTCTTCAACCCTGTAGTTTCTTTTGATAACAAGAAATTACTGCTGGTACAATTAGCAAGTATTCCTCATCCCGAAATATACCGTACTTTGGAAAGTTTTGCCAATAATCCCGACGCAGGTTTGGAAGAATGGTCGAAATTAGCATTACAGGAAAACAGGCTACTGCTCGAAAGTGATTTGCTCGACAACAGGCAAATATTTATCTCTACCGGATTGGGTGGAAAGGGGCATAAATTGAGATATTTCGTAGTGCTGATCAATAAAAACGGCGGTGACTTGAAACCTTTTGAACAAAAAGTAGTACAGGACGAAATGTCTTACGCTTTGCAGAAATATAACAGCGAGCTGGAAAAATTGGACTTCATGCACCAATACACCACCATGCGTGTGATCGTACCCATAAGTTCCGACCTCACCAGATTGTTCCGCGAAGGAATAGATGAATGCAATCAGTTTGGTGATTTTCTCTCATCCGATTTTATCGTCACCAACATGAAAGAGTTGAGCGAAGAAGAAATTCATGAAGCGCTTTCAGGAAATCCAGACCCTATGTGGGAAGACGATTTTCCGCCAGTAGATTGAACGTGATTGAACTTTTATCGCCAGCCCGGAATCTTGAATATGGCAAGGCAGCTATCGTTCATGGCGCAGATGCGGTATACATTGGCGCTCCGTGTTTTAGCGCCCGCGCAGATGCTTCCAATGCAGTGACTGACATTGAGCAGTTGGTACATTTCGCCCATCTCTACAGGGCGAAGGTTTATGTGGCTCTCAATACAATTTTATATGACAATGAAATTGATACTGTTGCGCAATTGATTCGTCAATTGTACGAAGCAGGTATCGATGCGCTGATTATTCAAGACATGGGACTGTTGCAGTGCGATCTTCCTCCTGTACCACTGTTTGCCAGCACTCAAACACACAACTATACGCCCGAAAAAATTGCTTTTCTCGAAAAAGTCGGATTTCGTCGTGTTATTCTGGCACGCGAGCTCAGTCTTTCACAAATCGAGACCATCAGGCATCAAACGGACATCGAACTGGAATGTTTCGTGCATGGCGCTTTATGCGTATCGTACAGCGGACAATGCTGTATGAGTCAAGCCATTGTCGGGCGTAGCGGTAACAGAGGCGTGTGCGCACAACTATGCCGGTCGGCTTATCGACTGCTGGATGCAAATGGAAGTACTATAATTGAAAACGCTCATCTTTTGTCACTCAAAGACTTGAATCTTTCAGAGCATTTGATTGGGCTGATCAATGCTGGTGTCAGTTCGTTTAAGATTGAAGGCCGTCTCAAGGATTTGAATTACGTGAAAAATATTACTGCTTTCTATCGTCGTTGCCTGGATGCAATCATCGAAAAAGACAGACGCTGGGCGAAAATTTCGTCGGGAAGTATTGATTTGAAGTTTGTACCCGATCCGTATAAAACCTTTAACCGTGGATATACCCGTTATTTTATTGACGGACGGAAAGAAAAGGTTGCTTCGTCGCAAACTCAAAAATCCATTGGCGAACGTCTGGGTAAGGTGACGCATGTAAAGACGTGGTACGCCCCATCTCTACAATGGTTTTGTATAGACACAAAAGCCTCTGTCAGCAATGGCGATGGTTTGTGTTGGCTACATCCTGTGAGAGGACTTGAAGGAACACTGGTAAATCGCGTGGAGGGCAAAAAGATATTCCCTGCCAAACCGGTACAGTTGAAAAACGGTACGGAGATTTTCCGAAACAACGATTTTGTTTTTGAAAAAACATTGGCAGGCAATTCTGCCGACAGGCGGATTTCAGTTTCATTCGAGTTGTATGAACATCCATCCGGTTATACGCTTTGTATTGAGGATGAAGACGGAAACAGCACGGAACATACGGTACAGTCGGAAAAAATACCGGCAAAAAACATGGACTCTATGCAGAAACAGATGGATACCCAACTTCGCAAACTGGGAAATACTGCATTTTCGGCCAAAAAGATTACGATATCTGCTTCGTTCGGTTTCTTTATTCCGGTAGCCATGTTGAATGAATTACGTCGGCAAACGATTCGAAAATTAGAAAACCTCCGCATCGAACGTTATCGTGCAAAACCGGTTGAACGTCTGTCGTCAACAGTTCCCTTTCCTTCAGAGAAATCGGGGAGTGGGGCTTTTCTTGATTATCGGGGCAATATAACCAATCGCCTTGCAAAAGATTTCTACAGGCTGCACGGCGTAGCGCATATCGAAGATGCTTTTGAACTGCAAAACGACTATTACGGAAAAACATTGATGACCACCAAGCACTGCATCAAATACCAATATGATATGTGTCCTGTGCTACAGCGCCCTTCCGCTAAATGGAAAGAACCGCTGTATATCAAGGATCAGCGTCACATTTACCAACTCGAATTTGATTGTTGTGCGTGCGAAATGAAAGTTATCAGATAATCGGGATAAATCGTATCTTTGCCGCCGTGAAATCAAATTCAATTACTTGAAAATAGGCTGGTACCATCTTATTGCATTGCTGATTGTCATCGTTTGGGGCACTACTTTTGTCTCAACGAAGGTGCTTCTTTTTCGTGGCCTGTCGCCTATAGATATTTTTTTTTATCGGTTCATGCTGGCATATACCGGTATCTGGTTTTTCGGACGGAGGCAATTATTAGCAGGTAATTTCAAGGATGAATTTTTACTCATGCTGATTGGTGTTACAGGAGGATCGCTTTATTTCATTACCGAAAATACAGCTTTAGAAATAACGCTGGCGTCTAATGTAGCGTTGTTGGTTTGTACTGCTCCCATATTCACCGTTATTTTTTCACGGCTGTTTCTAAAAAGCGAAAAACTCAACCGTTACTTTTGGCAAGGCTCGTTGTTGGCGCTTACGGGCGTTACCTTTGTTGTTTTCAATGGTCATTTTGTGCTGAAAATAAACTCTTTGGGAGACATACTCTGTCTTTTGGCGGCTCTTTCGTGGGCATTCTATACCATCTTGCTCAAACGTCTTGGAAATCGTTACTCTACTTTATTTATCACCCGAAAAGTTTTTTTCTACGGCATATTCACCTTGTTGCCATTGTTTTTGTACAAGCCTTTGAATGTGGATACAGAAATATTGATGCAGCCCGTTGTTTGGATAAATCTGCTTTACTTGGGTATTGTGGCTTCACTGCTTTGTTATTTCCTGTGGAACACAGCGGTAAAGATGTTGGGCGCTGTGCGGACATCCAACTACATATATTTTATACCATTAGTTACATTGCTGACGTCGGCCATTGTTATTGGTGAAACCATCACACTGATAGCGATTACAGGTGCGCTGCTGATATTGACAGGCGTTGCCCTGGCTGAAAGATAATTGATGAGTTTTTTTTTATATTTGCCACAAATTTGTAATTGACTTCGTCAGACATTGTGGGGTTCATAATTTCTAATTCATAGCTCAATGTATCGTATTCTGAATAATATCACCGGATGGTTCTGTTTTGCTGTTGCCTTCTGCACCTATCTGCTTACTGCCGAGCCTACAGCAAGTTTCTGGGATTGTGGCGAATTTATTGCTGCTGCCGACAAACTCCAAATCGGACATCCGCCGGGAGCGCCCCTGTTTCTGCTTATGGCGCGTGTGTTTGCCATGATAGCGCCAAGCCCCGAAAAAATCGCATGGATGGTGAACGTCTTTTCGGCTTTACTCAGCGCATTTACCATCCTTTTTCTGTGCTGGAGCATTACGCATATCGCACGCAGAATTATCTTTGATTCTAAAATTCCAAAATTCCAGGATGCCAAAATTCAGTTATTGACTTCGTCGAGGGCTGTGCCGTTCAAATATGCAGTTATTCAACTTTGTGGCTTTATTGGGGCATTGGCATATACATTCTCCGATACGTTCTGGTTTTCTGCGGTGGAAAGCGAAGTATACGGCGCTTCGTCGTTTTTCACGGCTATTGTGTTTTGGGCGATGCTCAAATGGGAAGAAGCGGCCGACAAATCTTATGCCAATCGCTGGTTGATACTTATCGCTTATCTCATAGGATTATCTATTGGCGTGCATCTGCTCAACCTGCTGGCCATTCCTGCCATGGTACTGATATATTATTTTCGCAAATACGAGCCGACATGTAAGGGGATCATCATTACTGTCCTGTGTTCAGGATTGATATTGGGAAGCATCCTTTACGGGATTATTCCCGGGGTGGTGACGATTGCAGGATATTTTGAACTGTTGTTTGTCAATACATTCGGAATGCCGTATAATTCCGGCGTTCTGGCATATATCGTTTTATTGGCTGGGGTAATGGTATGGGGTATTTGGTACACTTATGTATACAAGAAACGTTTGTTGAATACTGTTTTACTATCGGTGGCGGTGATCATTATCGGTTATTCTTCTTACGGTACGATCGTAATCCGCTCATTAGCCAATCCACCGATGGACGAAAACAGTCCCGACAACGTTTTTGCGTTGATGGAGTACCTCAACCGTGAGCAATATGGCGATCGTCCCCTCATTTACGGGCAATACTACAATGCGCCCGAAGTGAAAAAAAGGGTAGAAACTACTCCCATTTACGCAAAGTTGAACGGACATTACGAAATTGTACAAAGGCGAATGAAAACCAAATACGATGCACGTTTCTGTACGTTCTTCCCGAGGATGTTCAGTCCGGACAGAAATCACATCGAATTGTATCAATTGCATGGAAATGTCAAGGGGCGTCCGGTGAAGATTACACAGGAGGATGGAACGGAAGTGAACATTTATCGCCCGACTTTTCTTGAAAATCTTCGTTTTTTCTTCAGCTACCAACTTGGTCACATGTACTGGCGTTATTTTATGTGGAACTTCGCCGGAAGGCAAAACGACAATCAGGCAGATGGGAGTATCCTTAATGGAAACTGGATCAGTGGAATATCAATATTTGATGTACCACGAATTGGCCCGCAGGATAATCTTCCGGAACATTTCCGGAACAATGCCGGACGCAACCGTTATTTCATGCTTCCATTGATTTTGGGATTGACAGGTCTATTATGGCAACTGCAACGCGATGTAAAATATTTTTGGGTAGTGATGACATTGTTTTTCATGACCGGTATTGCCATCGTTATTTACTTGAATCAAACGCCATTACAACCACGCGAGCGCGATTATGCGTATGCCGGTTCGTTCTACGCTTTTGCAATATGGATCGGATTGGGAGTGGCGGCTATTTACGATATAATAGATTCAAAAATTCAAAAATTCAAAAATTCAAGGATTCAAAGATTCAA
>JGI24702J35022_10002357_pt1 | contig 11554 bp, 8 predicted proteins | sample TergutTh196P4_FD_35022 | JGI IMG/M metagenome (IMG submission 35022)
TGTATCATATCTAAGTCGCGGCGCGGGAGCATAGCTCAGCTGGGAGAGCACTTGCCTTACAAGCAAGGGGTCACAGGTTCGAGCCCTGTTGTTCCCACCACCTCATCGGAGCAAACGTCGCATCGCTCGTTTTGTTGCTCCTCCTCTTCCCCAAAAAGCCTGCGGGCTTTTCGGGGACCCCTTAGCCGCTCTCAATTGGCCCGGTAGTTCAGTTGGTTAGAACGCCAGCCTGTCACGCTGGAGGTCGACGGTTCGAGCCCGTTCCGGGTCGCCACCATCCAAATAAACCATTTATGATTTATTTGGATTCCATGCCTCTGTAGCTCAGTTGGTAGAGCAGCGGACTGAAAATCCGCGTGTCGTTGGTTCAATTCCGACCGGAGGCACCAAAATCCGCGGATGTAGCTCATCTGGTAGAGCGCCACCTTGCCAAGGTGGAGGTAGCGAGTTCGAGCCTCGTCATCCGCTCCATTTTTCAAGATTGACGCGGACATAACGCAGATCAAAAAAGACGCGGAAGTGACCAGGGCCGCTACAAATCAGTTGATCGAGTGGGCTGACCGCGTGGGCGAGGTTGAAAGGATTCCTTTTGTGGCGTTTTCGTAGCATGCTCTGTGTTATAAGCTGCATATTCCTAAAGCCGTTGCGGCTTGCGGGATGTGCAGCTTTTTGTTTTGCGACCTAATTGGCCGTATTGATGATGTAAGGGGGCTATTCTGATGGGCAGTTACTATCCGCCGCCGCAATATCCACCACCACCGCAGCCGCCGTATCCGCCGCCGCAGCCCTATTACGGGCCGCCTCCGCCGCCGAAAAAGAAAAAGAAACGCCTGCGCAGGTTCATCGTGTGGACCATCGTCATCGTTGTTGTGCTGGCTGTGCTCGGCGCGATCTTCGGCGACGACGAGATTTTCAGCAGCGGCAACGAGAGCCTCATCGGCCAGCTGCACGGGGAGGGCGAGACCTGGGCGGTCTACTGGTACCTGTGCGGCACCGACCTGGAAACCCGGGCGGGCCTTGCCAGCGGCGACCTGGCGGAGCTGTGCTCCGCGGCGCTGCCGGACAACGTGCGGGTGGTCGTCGAGACCGGCGGCGCCTACGAGTGGGAGGACCCGCGGGTGGACCCGGACAAGCTGTGCCGCTTCCTCTACAGCGGCAACAGGCTGCAACTGATCGAAAAGCAGCCCATCGCCAACATGGGCAGGGGCGAGACCCTGGCGGATTTTTTGCAGTTCTGCCGGAAGAACTATCCGGCGGACCACGAGGCCGTCATCCTGTGGGACCACGGCGGCGGCTCGGTGGGCGGGGTGATCTGCGACGAGCGCTACGACATGGAATGCATGGACCTGCTGGACGTGCGCGGGGCGCTGGAGGCGGCGTATAGGCCCAACGAGAAAAACCCGCCCCTTGACCTGATTGGCTTCGACGCCTGCCTGATGGCCACCATCGAGACCGCGGGGGCGCTGCAGGGCGTCGCGCGCTACATGGTCGCCTCGGAGGAGACGGAGCCGGGCTGCGGCTGGAGCTACAGCGGCATGGTGCGCGCCCTGGCCGAGGAGCCGCGCTTGAACGCCGCGCGGCTGGGCAAGGCCATCTGCGACACCTACGCCGCGGGCTGCAACGCGATCGGGCAGGCGGGGGACATCACGCTTTCCTGCGTGGACCTGACGCGCGCCGGCCCGCTGTTGGCGGCCTGGCACAACGTGGGCGTGGAGGCCCTGGCCGCCGCCAGCAACGACCCGAGCTTCTTTGGCGCCTACGGCCGCAGCGCCGAGGCCGCGAAAAAATACGGCCCCAACGAGCGGGACCGGGGCTTCACCGGGATGTTGGACCCGGCGGACCTGGTGCGCGGCGCGGCGCAGGCGCTGCCCGAGACCGCCGCCGCCATGGAGTCCGCGTTCGGCGAGTGCGTGGTGTACAAGATCAACGGGCCCTACCGCATGAACAACGCGGGCCTGGCCTGCTATTATCCCCTGGGCCTGGACGAAGAGGACTACGACAAGTATGTCGCGATCTCCACCAGCCAGGCCCACGACTACCTGTACGAGTACCTCATCTACGGCCGCCTGAGCCGGGAGGGCGCGCAGTACGCCCGCAGCATGAAATACATGAAAATCCCCGGCCTGCCCACGCCGGGGCAGCCCGAGGTGCCGAAATTCGCCGAAGCGGAGCTGCCGGAGGTGCCCGGCATAGAGACCCTGGACCTGGAGGACTTCCCCGTGGTACTCGACGAGGACAACAACTCCACGCTGAACCTCGGCGGCGAGATCGCCGCGCAGCTGGCGGGCGTCTACTTCGAGCTGGCCTACTACGACGCGGAGGAGGGCTTCATCCTCTTTCTGGGGCGCGACAACGACCTCCACGCCGACTGGGAGAACGGCGTGTTCAAGGACAATTTCTGGGGCTACTGGGGCTGCCTGGATGGCTATCTGGTCTATATGGAGCTGACCTACGAGAGCGACGAGTACGACCTCTACGATGTGCCGATTTTACTCAACGGGGAGGAGTGCAGCCTGCGGGTGAGCTATGTCTGGGAGACGGAGAGCTTCGAGATCATCGGCGCGCGCCGCGGCCTGGACGAAAACGGCATGCCCGGCAAGGAGATCATCCAGCTGCAGCCCGGCGACGAGATCACCACGGTCCACTACGTGCTGGACCTGTCCGACGAGGACGCGGATATCCAGCAGGTGGAGATCGACACATTCACCGTGACGGAGGAGACCGCCTTCGCCTACGAGGAGCTGGGCGACGGCGAGTTCATGTTCTTCTTCGAGATGGTGGACGCCCGGGGGGAGAGCGCGACCTCCATAGGGGTGACGTTCACGGTGGAGGACGGGGAGATTTTTGTGGAGGTGTGAGTGCTCCGCACGACCACCCATTTTTCACCCCCTCTGCCGCAAGACAGCCCCTACGGGGCCCCGCGGCATCTCCCCCAGACGTTACGCTGCGCTTCACTGGGGGCGATCCTGACGATCAAGCCAGACTTGTGAAATTTTTAGCAGAATAGTCATTACTTTTGTTGTATTAGCCGATAATTGCCTTGGCTATCAACGACGCCAGCCCGCGCTTTTTTGATTTATATCGCTTGCCCTGGAAGTAGACCGATTCTATTTCCAGGGTATTCAAATTTTCAGGCGGCACGGCCAGGGGGTCGCCGCTGAGGACAACGAAATCGCACAGCAGGCCCTCGCGCAGGGCGCCCCGGCGGTCCTCGTCGAAGGCGCTGTAGGCCGCCCACGATGTATGCATGCGCAGGGCGTCCAGGGCGGTGAGGCTCTCGGCGGGGTTGGGGTGGTTGCAGGCGCAGTAGATGCCCCGGAGGGGGTCTGGGACGGTGCAGGGGGCGTCGGAGCCGGCGGGGACGATGATGCCTTTGTCCACCCAACTGCGCAACGGCATGACGGCATAGGCGCGCTGTTCGCCCAGGATGGCGTCCAGGTAGGCCTGGGGCTCGTGCCGCCAATAGAGGAACGCGGGCTGCGTGGCGATCACCAGCCCCAGTTTTGCCGCGCGTACCTGCTGGGCCCCGTTCATCAGGCAGGCGTGGATGAGGATGTGGCGGGCGTCCGGGCGGGGGCGGTCGCGCCGGGCGGCCTCAAAGGCCGTGATGGCCTGCTCCACGGCGGCGTCGCCGATGGCGTGGATGGCGATCTGCAGGCCCTGCCGGTTGGCCTCGATACAGAATTGATCCACCTGCTGCTGCGTGTAGCTCAGGAAGCCGGTGTTTTCCGGGTTGTTGGCGTAGGGCGCCAGCAGGGCGGCGTCCTCGGAGCCGAAGCAGCCGTCGAGGGCCAGGCGGAAGCAACCGCCGATGCGGGGCAGCTTTCGCTTGAGCACTTTGGCGACGTCCATGGTCTGGAAGAAGATGCGGAAATCCTGCGGCAAGCCCCGGGCGGCGAAGCGCATCATGTCGAGATCGATGTCGTTCTTGAAGCCCACGCCCTCCACAGCGTGGATCAGGGCGATTCCGCGCCGTGCCATGGCATCGGCCGCCCGCTGCAGCCCGTCAATGATGGACAGCGGGGAAATCTGCGCCGTCATGAAATTGACACCCTCGTAGAAGGCGTTCTGGGTCATCCAGCCGGTGGCGGCGTCAAAGCCGGGGTCGGCGCGTACCGGTCCGGGCAGGGAATTGACCAGGGCCGAGTTCCCCACGCCCGCGTGGCCGTCGTATTTGACGATCAGGGTGGGGCGCGTGGTATACCGGTCGAGGTCCTCCCGGTTGGGCAGGCGGCGCTCTTGCACCGTGTGGGCGCAGCAACCGAAGCACACGCTGAGCTTCTGCTTGGGCGTGCGGGCCTCGTAACCGCGCAGCATTTGGCCAAGCGCGGCGAGGTCAGCGGCCTCGCGCACGTCCAGGGTGGATTCGAACAGGGCGTGGGAGGCGAAGTGGATGTGGGTGTCGGCGAAGGCGGGAACGGCGCTCTTTCCCTGCAAGTCGATCACCGGGCAGGCAGCGTATTTGGCTGGTATTTCATCACCGCAGTGGACGATGCGGCCTTTGTCCTCCACGAGAACGGAGAACTCACGGTTGTTTTGCTCGCAGGAGATGAAGTGAGCGTTTTTGAAAACGGTCATGGTATGTACCCCCTATCGTGTCATTCCACCGGCAGGTTGAAGCAGTGCATGTGCAGCTGGGTGATCAGCCGCAGGACCTCCGCGGATTCGTACTGCGTTTCCATTGCCCACTGCTGGTCAAGCAGCTTGAGGGCGGTCTGCAGGCCCGGCGACATCTGGGAGGCGTGGCAGCGTATGGACTCGTACTTCTTTTCCTCGTAGCCGCCGATATCCACCACCGTGTTGGGCTTATCGGTATAGTAGAAGCCCAATATCTTCACGCGCCACGCGTCCTCCCGGGGCTTGCCGTCCACGTACTCCGGCAGGAAGGCGAACTGCGCGTCCATCACGGCGGTGCGCACCGCCTGGGCCACCTTGACGTGGTCCTCGTGGCACTCGTTTTCCAGGTTCGGGTCGGCGGTAAAGACGGCGTCCGGCTGGATTTTGCGGATCACCAGGGTGATGGCGTCGGCGATCTCGCGCATGGAGGCCTTGGTCCTGTCGCCAAAGCCGAGGAAGCCCGCGTTTTTCATGCCGAGGCTCGCCTGCGCGGCCATGACCTCCTTCTGGCGCAGGGTGAGGCCCTCGCCGGTATAGGTGAGGTCCGTATAGCGGTCGTCCAGGACGGTGAGCTCCCAGACCTCCACGCCTTTGTCGATGAGCATGGCGATGGTGCCCCCCGCGCCGATCTGGTTGTCGTCCGGGTGGGGCTGGATGAACAGGGCGCGCTTGACGCCGTCGAGCTTTGGGGCCGCCATGAACTGCTGCGCGGCGGGGGAGACGGCGCGGATCAGGCTGCGCTGAAACCGCAGCTTGACGCTGGTTTTTTTCTTGTTGGGCATATGTGTCTTCCTCTCTTGCTTTTTGTATATTGTTTTGCTATACTATCTGTAGAAAATCAATTTGGGAGGACATGACATGAGACGATTCCTGGCCTTCGCGCTGGCCGCCACGCTGCTGTTTGCCCTGGCCGCCTGCGGCGAAAAAACTCCCACGCCCGGCCCCACCACCACCGCGCCAGACCGCGCCACCGCCGCGCCCGGCCCCACCGCGCCCGCCGGCGAATACGCCTACGAAATCCGCACCACCGTGGACACCTCGCCCTACGGCATCCGGAACCCGGTGTATCAATTCAGCCGGCCGTTTTTCGATGAGACCTCCGCGCTGGCCAGGGAAGCCAACCAGGTCTACGCGAAAGCGGAGGCGGAGTTCACCGCCGAGATGAAGCAGGCCAACGCGGACAACGCCGACCTGTATGTCTGGGAAGAGGAGTATTTCGACCCCGGGGCCCCCCTGTATTACAAGGAGCTCACCGAAAGCGCGTATGAGGCGGACGGCATGGTATCCTTCACCACCACAGGGGAATGGTTCATGGGCGGCGTGAGCAACTTCTGGATCACCGGCCACACCTTCGACTTCAACCTGGGCCGCGAGCTGAAGATCACCGACGTGCTGCGCGGGGACAGCGCGCAGGTCACCGCGGCGCTGGAGGGCGAATTCTACGCCTGGTATGCGGCGGAACGCGGGGACAGGGAACTGGGGGATATCTTCAAGGCCAACGTGACGGAGCAGTCCGGCCCGGCCGCCAACTTCTATCTGGCCGGGGACGGGGTGCATGTCTGCTACAGGCCGTATACCGTGCCGGCCACGCAGGGCGGCGTGGAACTCCTGATCCCGTGGGGCTCCGCGCTCGTGGGGCTGCAGCTCCCGTGAAATTTATGATGTGATCGTCACGTCGATGACCGCGTCCTTCACGCCTTCCAGACGCACCGTGAGCTTCTTGTAGGCCCTGTTCTCCTCCGGGTCGATATTGGCGGAGGACTCCGGCAGGGGCAGGGCCTCCATCACGGTGAATATGCCATCGCTGCCCTCGTTCAGGTGGGCGGTGACGGTTTTGCCGTCCTTGCGCAGGACGGCGCTTTTGCCATCCGGGGCAAGCTCGATTTCGGCAGCCGTGTGGGCAAACCAGTAGATGTCGCTGTCCTGATTGCAGCTGATGCGGTCAATGATACGAATGCCGGCGAAATCCGGGAGCATCTGGAATTGGCGCGTGACGTTTTTCACGCCGTTGCGGAGATAGGCCTCGGTCATGTCCAGCACGGCAATGTCATTTTCAAAAGATTTAAAACCCGCGCGGGCATAGGGGTACTGATCCTCCCCTGCCCTGCCGGGGTTGATCACCAGGGTGTTGTGGCCCTCGGCGCGCTTGCGGTAGTTCTTCCAGCGCCCGCCGCCCACGATGCCCAGGAAGTACCCCGGGCTGTTGTAGTCGCACTTGCCCAGGTCCTCGATCCAACACACGCCCTGGCTCTCGAATTTAAAAGTCCCGATGTCCAGGTCGCCGTGATTCGTGTAATTGTAGCCGCCCTTGACGCCCGCGTAGGTGGCCAGGGGGTCGCAGTAGGCGCTGCGCATGAGGACGAATTCCTGGCTCTGGCCGGAACGCAGGTGTACGCCGGTGTCGAGGGTCAGCTCCCCGCCGGCCAGGGCGGGATCGCACCACAGGGCACTGAGGGCGAACTCGCGGGCCTGCTCGGAGGCGAAGGTCTGCGTGGTGCCGGTGGCGGGGAACTGCGCCGGGCGGGGGAGGCTTGGATCGTAGGACAGGCGCTGGTAGGCCGCGAGCATGGGCTCGCCGTTCTCGCCGGCGAACCAGAAGATCGCCGGGGCGAAAGGGGCGAAGCTGCGGTTGTCGCCCGTGTTGAACGCGCCGGTGGGGGTGCTGATATACAGGGGGAAGTGCCCGAGCTTGTCGAAGCCGGGCAGGCCGGAAAGGCCGTAGTCCGTGCCGAAGAAATTGCGCGCGGTCTCGATGAAATAGACCAGGTAGGAGGTGCCGTACTCCCAGTAGCTGTTGCCCTCCACGTAGACGCCGTCGGGCCGGAAAACCTCCATGGCGGCGGGCATGTTGTAGAAGGCGCCGCGCAGGAATTTCTCGCTGCCGCCCGGGTACCTGTCGCCGAAGGCCATGCAGGCGATGCCCAGCGCGCCGTAGCACACATGGTTCCAGTTGGTTTTCGACCAACTCCACCAGTTGGAGATGAACTTGTTGGGGTTGCCGGGCGTGAGGGCGTAGTCATGCACCGTTTGGGCGAGCTGATCTTTCTGGCTCTCCGTAAGTGCATCGAAAAACCAGTCGTAGCCCAGGGTAGCCGCCAGGGCCATCTCGGCTGTATCGAGGAAGTGCGCGGGGTGCCAGTCGCCGAAATTACATATTTGCTCGAGCTCCTCCCAGCCGCGTGTGACATATTGGGCCTCGCCGGTGACCTGCCAGGCGAAGCCCAGCACGGTCATTCGGTTGAGGACCTCGCGGGAGACCTCCAGCAGGCGCTCGCCGTCGGAGAAGTAATATTCGCAGGGCGGGGCGTCCAGCAGGCAGCCCGCCTGCTCCAGGGCGTAGGCGGCGGCGTCCTTGATGTAGGCGTCGCCGTCCGGTTCGGCAAGCGCGGCCTTGACGCGGTCGAACTGCGATTGATCTGCCAGCACGAAGGGGTGCTCCACTTTTTCAATCGCCGCGGCCAGGTCGGTTTGCATCTGCGCCTGCGAAATACGCGGCAGGTCCCGGGAGAGGGTAATATAATCCAGACCCATCCTGGCTGTATCGATGAGCATGCGCGGGGAAAACCAGAGGAAATTGAGGGCGGCCAGCAGGACAGCGAGTGCTTTTTTCATAGTACAAATCTCCATCCTAATATGCTCTAAACCCCAACGAATCCGCCAAAGGCTTCGCGTCAGACCACACGATAGCGACCGCTATCTTCGCGCCCGCCCGGAACGCCTCATCAATCGCGGTGGCAGCAAGCGCCCTTGCCAGCCCCTTCTTCCTGAAACGCTTCAGGGTGCCGAGGAAGTACACGGCGGCAATATTATCTTTGTGCAACACTGAAATCACCGCCGCCGGGACCCCTTTGAAAAACCCGAGCCAGCAATCCATCGCGCCGCTTGCGCAGTGGTGATAGTGGTGCTCCGGATGCACGATGGTACCGTCGCCACAGATTTTGTTGACAATCTTGGCCCACTGCGCGAAGGACTGCGGGTCATTTGCTTTTTGTATCGATATTTTTTGTGAGGGGGCACCGCAAATACGCTTTTCCGCGACCGGGATATCGGTGGGCAGCAGCGCCATGCTGAATTCCCCGTCATCGGGATTGGCAGGCGCCTTGTCATGCCCATGAATCAGGCGATATATCCTGTCGGAGCAATCGAGGTTCCACCACTTATGTAAGCCGAGGTTCTTCACCTCATTGATTTTGCGCAGCGCCTCCTCGTCCGTCAGATGCTCCAGCTGGATGTTGCAGATCGTATGCGTGCCCTGCTCACCTGGCTTCGGCGATATGATGGAATAACTGTCGTACTCCGTGCGCTCCATGTGGGGGGCGTCTCCCAGTATGGAGAACAGGGTCAGCGCGCCGTCGTTGATGCAGGTCAAAATTTCTTGATCGGTCATGGTAACGCTCCTTTTCAGTCAAAGAAATCAAACGATTCCGCGCCGCTGATCTGGTGCCTGCCGTCAAATGCGTCGATCACCAGTTGATCCCCCGCGCCCATCAGTTCATAGACGCGCCGGATGGCCGCGTGGGCCTCCCGCGCGCCCGCGATGGGGAAGAGCTTGTCCCGCCGGCCGGACTCGATGCACAGGGCGCGCGGGGCAATGGCCGCGGCCAGATCGTGGGGCTCGCCCAGGCCGAGCAGGCCGTGGATGTAGTTGTCGGCGCAGTGCCAGCGGGCGAGGACGCTCTCACGCAAAGTGCACACATAGCCGCTGACCACCGCGCGGGCCACGCGCTCGTCGGCGCAGGCGGTGAGCAGGGATACCAGCCCGCCCCCGGAGATGCCCATGCAGCCGAGCCTGGCCTGATCCACATGGGGCTGCCGCTCCAGCAGGTCCAGGCAGCGCATGGCCTGATAGACGCGCAGGGCTGCTGTGGAGGTCCCGCACAGGTGCAACGCGCCTGTAACAGGATAGCAGGAGCTGGCGTAGAAGGGTTTTGAATGATCCTTTTGCAGGCGGGCCTCGCCGAAGGCGATGAGCTCCGGCACGGCGACAGTGCAGCCGCGTTGGGCGAGCTCGACGGCGAAGTTTTTCTGGTAGTTATCGAAGAAATTGATCGCACGAAACCGGCCATTTTTGCTCAAGCGAAGAATCTGCCGCGCGCCGTAGCCGTGCCCGCATAGGGCCGCCACGCCCGCGCCATTGGGATTATCCGGCGTGAGGAGATACGCGAGCATATGCCAGCCTTCGCAGATTTCCAGGGAAAGTTGTGTCTGCGTATAGCCCTTGCGCCGGGCTGTGTTCAGCACGGCGGGGCGCATGTCTTCGCATCGCCCATGCAACGTATCCAGGGCGAACAATTCACGCAGGGATTGACGCACACCGGCGGCGGCCTCACGGGCTTCGTCCGGGGTGTTCACATCGGCGAAGGGAGCGGCATAGCAGGCGTCGCGCAGGGCGGCCAGGTAGGCGTCGGGGGCAAAGTCGGTCATGGCGCCTGCACCTGCGTTGACCGGGCCATGGATTCCTCGGCGTCCGCGCCGGCGTAGACGATGTACGCCGCGTCCAATCCCCACCGCTTCATGGCGGGGTTGTAGAAACGCAGGTCGTTCCAGAGCAGAAGCTCGCGGACCTCGATCGATTCGCCCGGCTCCAGCTCCACGCGCCTGAAGCCCTTGAGCTGCTTGACGGGCCGGTCGTCTTCCGCGCCCGCGGAGCCAGCGTAGAATTGCGCCACGGTTGAACCGGCGCGCCCTCCGGTATTTCGCATGGTCAGGCTTGCCAGAATGCCCTCTTCGGTTGCCTCGGCATGGAAATCATCGCAGGAAAAGCTCGTATAGCTCAGGCCGAAGCCGAAGGGGAATCTGGCCTTTTTCTCCTGCTTATCCAGCAGGGCGTAGCCGTGGTAGTAGCCGTATTTGATGGCGCGGGCGTCGTCCTGCACGCGCAGGAAGGGCGGATAGTCGGTCTCGCTCTTGGCAATCGTGAAGGGCAGCCGCCCGCCGGGGTTCACGCGCCCGGACAGGATGTCCGCCAGGGCGTTGCCGCCCTCCAGGCCCGCATAAAAGCCCATGAGAATGGCGTTCGGGCCAAGCGCGAGCAGGTCCTCCAGCACGTAGGCGCTGCCGCCCATGACGTAGACGACCACCTGTTTGCCTGTTTGGCACAGGGCCCGCACCAGGGCGATGTCCTCGCGGGGCAGGCGCAGGTTGGCCCTGTCGCCGCCGACGTTCTTGGGTTTGGTATTGCGGTTGCCCAGGTTAAGCAGGAACTCGCCCTCCTGCTTGTGGTCGCTGCCCACGCAGGCGACGAGAATGTCGCTGTCCTCGGCGGCCTCGAGGGCCTTGGCGGGATCGCAGCCGCTGTAGCAGGCGACATTGCCCTGCGCAAAGCCCGCCTTGATCCCCTGGTAGGGCGTGACGCAGTAGGGGCTGTAGACGTTGCTGCTTCCGTGGTCGCCCCAGTTCTTTTTGTCGGCGTAGCGGCCCAGCACGGCGATGCGGGGATTTTTCTTCTCAATGGGCAGAACGCCGTCGTTTTTGAGCAACACCATGCCCTTCTGCGCGGTTTCACGCGCGAGGGCGACATGCTCTTGGCAGAGAATGACGTCTTGCCCCTGGGGCTTGATATTGGGCGCCGAACGCAGCAGCGCGCCAAGCATGCGCCCCGCCGCTGTGTCGATGTCTTCCATCGAAATTTTGCCCTTGCGCAGGAGGGACGGCAGGACGAGATAGTGCACGATATAGGGCATCTCCACGTCGCAGCCGGCCTGGAGGGCCCTTTGCGCGCTGTAAATCGCAAAGAAAAAATCTGAAATTACAACGCCGTCGAAGCCCATTTCGCCCCGCAGGATGTCCGTGAGGAGCTCCTTGTTCTCGCAGCAATACTGCCCGTTGACCTTGTTGTAGGCCCCCATGATGGACAGCGCGCCGGCATCGATGCACTTCTGGAAATGCGGCAGATAGACCTCCCGCAGAGTGCGGGCGTCCGGCTGGGCGTCCACGG
>JGI24702J35022_10002358_pt1 | contig 11552 bp, 10 predicted proteins | sample TergutTh196P4_FD_35022 | JGI IMG/M metagenome (IMG submission 35022)
TAAGGGTAATACGAAAACATTCCTGGAGTTCTCTGCCGGAGGAAATCAGAAGAACAAAGCACTTCCTTAAAGGTGGAGTAAATGCCTGACCACATATTCATTGTCAGTTTATTGCTTTAATATCTGCTTAATGAATATGTGGTCAGGGAGTTCCGTAGGCAGACTCTTCCAGGGTTTTCGTATTACCCTTACCACCTCCTGTGAATTATTTATTCTGATTTTTTGTGACAAATACTACACTATATTTTGGTTTATTGAATAAGATGATGGAAGACGAGCTTTTGCTATTTACAGAAAAAATCCGCATTTTTGAAACTACCGACAGGGAGAGGGTTCTCGAAGCTCTTGAACTAGCCAAAAAAAATTCTATCGGACATTCAATTGAGCATTACTTGGGGACTGCTTCTATATTGCTGGAACTCGGTATGGATGCGGATACGATTGTTGCGTCGCTGGCCCTGGGTTGTTACAGGGATAACCGGTTGCCTGTTTCCATTCCTGCGCCTTCCGCTGTGGCTATTGAAGGACAGTTTGGCTCCGCTGTGGCTTCCCTTGCACATGGCGTTATTAAAATAGACAAATTAAAGACGGGCAGCAAGACGATTCTGGAAGCGCAGAATATAAGAAATATGCTGTTTGCATTGACCGATGATATTCGTGTTATTTTTATCAAGCTGGCGGAAAAGTTGTATGTCTTGCGTGTCCTGGACACATTGCCGGATGACGAACGGAAAACTGCCGCGCGGGAGTGTCTTGATATTTACGCGCCGCTTGCCGACAGGCTGGGAATTTCCTGGATCAAAAATGAGTTTGAAGACCTTTCCCTGAAATTCCTGAACCGGGAAACGTACCAGCAAATAAAAAGCCTGGTTGCCGAGAAACGGGCTGAGCGGAACCAATTCCTTGACCTTATGCAGGAAACCATAAGGAGCGAGACAGAGGCGGCGGGGATTAATGTCGTGGTAGAAAGCCGCGCCAAGCATTTTTATTCGGTATACATGAAGATGCGGAAGCGTGGAATAAGCGCCGACAAGATTTACGATCTGTCAGGCATTAGGATAATCTGCGACAGCGTAGAAAACTGTTATACGCTTTTGGGCATCGTCCACCGGCTTTGGAAGCCGTTGAGCGGCTGCTTCAAGGACTACATCGCCATGCCGAAGCCAAACGGCTACCGCAGCCTGCATACCACGGTAATGCTTGGCAAAGACGAGGGTTCTGAGGAATTCACTGCAGAGGGGGGGAAACTGCTGGAGATCCAGATCCGAACCGAAGAGATGCATTCTGTGGCCGAGTACGGCATCGCCAGCCACTGGCTGTACAAAAAAGGCTCATCGAGGGACGTTGTGCTTCCCGATGAAATTGGCATCGTAAACAAACTCAAAGGCTGGAAGTCAGGTGGACAGGGCGAGGGCGATTTTTCACCTTCGTGGCTTGCGGATTTAAAGCAGGAAATACTGCGGGATTGGATCTATGTGTTTACCCCGCAGGGCAAAGTGATTAAGCTGCCGGCAGGGGCAACGCCCATCGATTTTGCCTATTACATCCACACGGCTGTGGGCGAGCACTGCACCGGGGCGAAGGCCAACGGCAGCATCGTCCCCTTAAGCGCTCAGTTAAAAAACACGCAGGTTGTGGAAATCCTGACCAGCCAATCGGCGCACCCCCACCAAAACTGGCTACAACTGGCCAAGACTTCAAAGGCCCGCAATAAAATTCGATCGTGGCTTGATAAAAACGACGAATACTTTATCAATCAGAGAATTCTGGAGCAAAAAACCATTGAAAAAACCGCAGAGGTGAAAAGGAAACCAAGCCCCGAGCTGCCTACTGTCCCGTCTATCGCGGATGCCAGGGATCAGTTGCAAAGGGTCATTCAGCCCTTGTCGTCTGTCCTGCAAGTACGTATCGAAGATGAAAAGAATTTGATGATCCGTTTCGCACGCTGCTGCAACCCGGTAACAGGGGATGCGATCGTTGGTTATGTGTCACGCGGAAGGGGGATAATTATCCACCGTGCCAATTGCCCAAGCCTGGCGCACAATCCCGAGTTCGAAGTGCGGAAAATAGAGGCTGCCTGGGAGAATGCCGAATCCGCGCTGGTTAAGCGTTTCAGGATCGAAGCTAAGTATTCTGCCAACCTGTTTTCGGAAATTGAGGGTGCCATACGCAAAAGGCAGGGGCACCTTATCGAAGGCCGTCTTGAGGAGACTCCCTATTCAAGGCTCGCCGGGACTTTTACCATGCAACTGGTAACGGTTGCCGACCTGAAAGCCGTGGTAAAAAACATTCGCAGCATACCGGGGATAATCGAAATTAAAACATTGAATTAAGTTGAATTAGTAGTTAATAATCGGCGGCACTTGCGCTTCGCCCTTTATTCTGCTATCATACTTTGAGGTTGGGAAAAGCTTATATGAAAAGTTATTTATTGCCGGGCTGCCAAAAGGGTGCCCATAAATTATTCTTTCTTGCTGGGGTATTCTTTTTTATTTTTACCGTTTCCCTTTTCGCGCAGACTCAGGCGGATTCAGATGCGGGTAGGCGGGAATTCTTTGTGATCCTTGACGTTTCGGGGAGCATGAACCAGCAGAACAGGTTTAACAACGTGCAGGACTACCTGGACCGCGAGGTGGTGGACGGACTCCTGAAAAACGGCGACAACTTTACCCTTATTACCTTTGGCGAAGGGGCTGAAGAGCAGTTTACCCGGACCGTCACTTCCGATTCCGACAGGGCCACCCTAAAGGCCGAACTCGGCAGCCTCCGGCCCGACGACGACTATACCGACATTGGCACGGCCATGGAAAAACTGGCCGAAATTATCGAAAGGCCGGAAAAAGCCGATACAAGACGGGTAATCCTGTTTATCACCGATGGCCTAAACGCACCGCCCCCAGGCAGCAAATACTACGGGGTGGATATTTCCATGGACGAGCGCTTTAAATCGCTGGGGGAAAGAATTTCCCGTGGAAGCTGGTTTTTCTACGTGATAGGCATCGGCGGGGAAACTTCCGCACAGGACATAGCAAACCTTATCCCCGGTTCTGAAATGAGGACCACCGGCTCAGACCTGGGCGGGGTGGATCTGGCCTCGCAGGTCATTCAGCACGAGGAACAGGAAAGGGCCAGGTTGGAGGAAGAGCGCCGCGTTGAAGAGGCGCGCCAGCTTGAAGAACGCCGCCTGGAAGAGGCGCGCCGCCTGGAAGAAGAGCGCCTGGAAGCGGAGCGCAGTACCGGCTTTATGGGCGTCGTCCGCCGTTTGGCTTTCTCAACGGGCGTTTCCCCCGTGGCGGTTTTAGCCATCCTTGCATTGCTTGTCCTTCTTTTGCTTTTCTTGATTGTGTTTTTGATCAGGGCCTCCAAGCCCAAGACACTGGTAATTACCGACGAAAAGGAAACCCTGACTCTGAAGATTTCGCCTTTTGGAAAGATCGTGCTCAATTCGCCGGAAGCGAGGCTCCCCAACTTGGGCAACGAAAACGCTAAAGTGTTAAGCATCCAGCGGGGCCTTTCTGCGCTGAAAATGCAGACCCTGGATCCCGATGCCCTGGCTGTGAATTCGCCCTACAAAAAAGCCGGGACCTATCCCCTTAAAGGGGTTGTCAACTTGGCCAACGGCGCAGTGGTGAAGATAAGGGTTCGGTAAAGGCTGCACCCTAACTTCGCTCGTTAATAAAATTAGTCCGCTTGCGGTTGTTCAGGGGAAGCGGGTGTGGTGCAACAGGCTCCTAGACTCTAAAACTATCGGCAATGTCGGAAATTTTGCCAATGGAAGAATGGCTAGCGGCGGCTAAATTCGATACTTCCTGGGCACCGGAATTAATTTTTTTTATGCCTTCTGACACTTCCGCCATGCGGGACGAAATTTTCGCGGCGCTGCCGTGCAGGGCGTGGATTTCCCTGAGCATGATCTCGTTGCCTTTAGTCATACTGCATGAATAATCTGAGACTTGGGAATTGATGTCGTTCATTTCTTTAAGGGACTCCATCACCTGGCCTGCGCCTGTTTTCTGCTCCTGGATTGCATAGTCGACTTCGGTAACAAGTTTCTCAGTTTCTTCAATCCGGCGGGAGACTTCTGCAAAGGCATATCCAGATGCTTCGGCGTCCTTGACTATATGTTCAATTGTTTCCACGATTTCTTTTAGATCGGCACTGATCTTTCTTGATTCGGTGGAAGAATTTTCAGCAAGTTTGCGGATTTCACCAGCTACTACGGAGAAACCGAAACCTGCCTCTCCGGCGTGGGCGGCTTCAATTGCGGCATTTATGGCCAAGAGGTTTGTCTGGGCAGCGATTTTTGCTATGATCTTATTTGCCTCTAGCAGTGCCTGTGATTGTTCAACAATTTTAAGGATGCGTTCCTTGCTGTTATTTTGAATGCGGCTTCCTTCTTCAGATGACTGGCTGACAGTTTTAAACTGGTTGGCCATTTTTTCAGTAAGCGCTCCAATGGAAGAAATGTTCCCCACCATTTCTTCTACTGCAGACGAACACACGGTCATGCTGGATGTTTGGGAAGAAAGTGATTCTTCCATTGTTCCGATAAGATTGGCTAATTCACTGACTGCTTTGGTAGCAGTGTCAACGCTCTCCATCTGACCCTTGGTTTTTGTAAGCACGTGTTCTGCAGAACCGTTGATTTGGCTCGTGGAATCGGCCATTGCAAAAGCATTTTCCTCAAGCCTTGCTCCTACGGAAGAAAGCTCTTTTTGGCCGCCTTTGATATCAAGTATGCCTTTACTTAGGTGGTCGCACATGGTGTTTACCATTCCGGCGATGGTGCCTAATTCGTCAACTGAAACTATCTGGACGCGCTGGGTCAGATCCTTCCTGTCCGAGGAAAGGTTTTCCATCTGTTTAATTAAAGATGAAAAATATTGAAAAAGGTTTCGTTTAAGGAAAATGGCCATGAGTATAATGTAGATAAAGAAGGCAACCGTCGGTATCTGCATGGCAAACCAGCCGCCTGTACCTATCTTGTCCAAGGCGACCCCTGCCCGGATAAGGCCAAGCAATGTGACGGCGCTGCCAAAGAGCAGACACATAACTGCTACCACTATTGGAATAATGAAAAATTTTAATTCTTGCCGATTTTCACGGATACTCCGAGGGTAGCTAGTCAAGTTGCTGGAAAGCAAAGTTTTAAATATCAGGCTGTCGCCCATCACATATAAAAAGGTTCCCACAAATATTCCATAGGAAAATGTTGCCAGAATTAGGAATGCCCTGATGGAAGGATCTACATTTAAAAAGTCATTGCGAAAAAAAATGGCACCCAAAAAAAGGGTATGGAGAAATACGATTGTCGCGATCATTTTGATGGGAACGGCACCGATTTTTTTAAGCCTGGCGGAATATCCTTCTTCCGTGCAATTATGGAAAAAGATTGGGTTAAAACACTTGGAGTTTGCCCCCATAATACTGGTAAAGGTAATTAAAAAGATCAAAGCCGCCGGTGTAAAATGCGTAAGCATAAGGGAAAGAGAATTCCCAAAAAACAGGAATAACATGAAATCCCCCAGCATCATGAAAATACCGGCAAAGGAAACAAGGACGAGAAAAGATAGTTTTCTGTTAGGCATAACCACTCCATATAATTGCGAAATTGTTCAAAATCCCAATTATATCTAATATATAAATTTTTCTTTGTTTTCCCTGTAATTGAATCGCATAATTATTGGTTCATTTGAAAATATTTATAAAAATTGAGCGAATTCTACAAATCGTGTAAGTAAAAACTATCGAATTATTCTCGCCAATCTCCGGGAAATAAAATACCCTCCGAAGATAATGATGAACCACTAGCATAATTATTGTTCTCTGCAAAAATCAATTATTGCCAAACATCCCGGCACAGAAATAGCGCTTTCATAAATGATTGGAGGCGTGCGGTAAAAATATCCCGCGTTATTGAAAAGCACCCTTCATTTTCCCTGAAACAATTATTCATTTCTGAAACAACAACATCAACGATGGTTTTTTCGATCATTGCCTGATGCCCTACCGGATAAAATTAGTCCGTTTGCGGTTGTTCAGGGGCGGCGGGAAGGAAACCTCCCTTTTCCCGGCTGCCAGCGCTTTTAGGAGCCAGGCCATGTTTCGCCCCTGAACTTCCATTATTTGGATTCCTTCCTCGTCTTTCAAAACTTCTTCGGTGTTGTTGCCATGGATGACATCCCAATAAACCCCAGGGGTAATGATCATCCCGGCCAGGTTAAAATAGTTGTTGAGCTGGTGGAATGTGGCGATGCCGCCCGACCGCCTTAACGAGACGATAGTTGCGCCAACTTTGAACTCCATTTCAGGGCCGGGGAAAAAGAGGCGGTCAAGGAAACACTTGAATGTCCCTGCAACCCCGCCGTAATACACCGGGCTCCCGAGTATCACCCCGTCCGCCGCCTGCATCTTTTCGAAAGCCTCGCTAACGGGATCACCCGTAATGGCACAGCGTTTCAATTCCCTGCACTGCCGGCAATCCATGCAGCCCCGGATGCTTTTGTCGCCCACATGGACAATTTCCGTTTCAATCCCTTCCCTGGCAAGTTCGCCCGCCATTGTTGAAATCCCTTTTGCCACAACCCTGTCATCGTGGGGGCTTCCGTTAAATGCGATTACTTTCATTGGCTACTCCTGGGGTCAGGGTAACCATGTTTTATGCGTTGGGCAAGATGTGGGGTGCAGGGGCATTCATTTTCTTTTAAGCTAACCCAAACTTCCAGGCCGGGACAACCTCTATCTTTTTACCTGCAGTTTGGATTATATCTTCGGTGTTGAATGAAATGATTGTCCCGCAGTCGAGGTTGAAAAAGTCCATTGCTGCTAGCACGCCGTTAATTTCCCTGTCCTGGTTTTCCGGCGTTAAGTCCCAGCAAACCTGAATGCAGGACGGCTTTTCGTGTGGGGAAACAATGAAATCGCACTCGCCGCCGTTTTTGGCGGAAAAATAAAAAAGGTCGGTAGTTTTTGAACGCAGGGTATTGAAAACGAAGTTTTCGAGCAAAGCGCCCAAGTTGCCGCTAAAAGAAACGGACCCGGTTTTGATCAATCCTGTATCGCTGATGTATGCTTTTTTTGGGGCAAGGTTTTGGGACTTGACCGACCATGCAAAACACGGCAAAAGTTGAATTAGGTAAGAGCTTTCCAAATATGAAATATATTCCAGCACAGTGGTAGGAGATTTAACGCCTGCAATATTAATCAACTTGCTGGGTGAAAACAGTTGTGCCGGATTGGAAACCAGATACACAAACAGGCGCCGTAAAGAGGAAGCATCGCGGATCCCATACCTTACCGCTATATCGCGGTGCAAAATGTCGGACTGCAACTGCAAAAGAATATCGTCATTTCCCGATTTTAGGTATTCGGGGAACCCCCCTTTATGCAGGTATTCAGATAGTGATTCCGGGCCTGCAGTGAGATTAAAAAAGCCAAGAAATTCTTTATAGGAAAAAGGAAACAATTCTTTTGTTAAGTGACGACCTGTCAGGCGGGTTCCCAATTCCCGGCTCAACAGTGAGGCGTTTGAACCTGTAATGACAACCTGAAAGCCTTCATCGAGCTTCTGCCTTATGTAGAGTTCCCAACGTTCCGCCGACTGTATTTCGTCAAAAAAGATCAGTCTTGTACCGGAACCGCCTGCATCAGAATCGGCGATTGCCTTGTCTAACAACTGGAAATCTGACAGGGAGAAGGCTGTAAGGCGGATATCGTCAAAATTAAGGTAAAAATACGGCTTTTTTTGTTTTTGAACAAATTGCCGCAACAAAGTGCTTTTCCCGCAGCGCCGGATTCCGCTCACCACCAGCGCATGGCTTTGGAGCTTGGGCAAATGGGGCAAAAGCAGGCGCTCCATCCCCATTTCATGCTTTTCAAGCGCCAGTTTTTGACTGACGGCAATGTCCTGGATTTCAGATAGCCTCATAGTTTAAGTATATACCACATCTTAATTATATTCCAGTGGTAATGGAATATATATTTCAGTAGTAATGGAATATAACTTGTCGATTATTATGAAGGTGGGGAAATGTGTTTTTGGCTTTATTCCAAAACCGTTTTTAGGGATGCCTTTACCGATGGGTTTTCCGTGTTCAGGTACTGAATGGTATTGGGGTATTCTTTTTTCATCCCCAAAATAAATTCGTCGGCCCATGACGGGGCCAATACCTTTATGCCGTCAAAATCGAGGATTATTTCATCGTCTTTCGTTATTTCTTTGAATACATAAGCCTTTGCCATCAAAAAAGCTTCCCTACCGGCAGGGCGCGACATTAGAATGTCGCCNAAATTTTTCATCTCCACAAGCATAATTATTGTTCCCCGCTAAAATCAATTATTGCCAAACATCCCGGCACAGAAANTGAACTTTCCNNAAATTCAATACCNTTTTTGTTTATTGAACAAGAGCCAGAACCGGATTGAAAATACAAATGCCAGCTGTTTTGTTGGATGGCTTCAGAGACAAACTTTAATCCGTTGCCCCTTTGCTCCGGAGCCCTTCCTGAAATTCTTTTGGTAAATGCTATTTCAATTGCCTCCCTGTCAGAAGTTATTGAAGGCACTATATATAGCAAGGATTGCTTCAGGCCCTTGCCATAATCCGCGAGCACTGAGTATTTCTGCCTGTATTGGTCATTCCAATAGCAGCCCCCCGGGAATGAGGTTTTGAACCCAAAATTATGGTCGAATGTGTTGTTGCCTATTTCCCCAATAATTGCCGCTTCCAGGTATTTTGCTGTTTCAAGGATAAATGACTGGAGGCGTGCGGTAAAAACATCCCGCGTATTTGAAAAGCATCCATCACTTTCCCTGAAACAATTATTCATTTCCGAAACAACAAAACCCACGATAGTTTTTTCGATCATTGCCTGACACCCTACTCCTTCGATTAGGGTATCCATGTTTAGTGCATTGGGCAAGCATATCCTAACTTAGTGTGCCAGGCACTTGCCTGGCACCTAAACGTAAGCTTTGTTGTTACTACTTTCGTTGACGGCCCTTACACCGTAATAATATGTCGTTAGTGACTTAAGATTGGTAAATGTGTATGGCGTGGTCGGCGCGTAGAAAAGATCATTTTTGTGGTCATATATCCAATATCCTATAGCTCCGGGAACAGCGTCCCATTTCACGATAATACTGCTTGAAAAAAATCGCTTTTGCCCTTGATATTGATACACCCGATCTGTTTTCCCTTAAATGTATACAGATTAGTGCCACAAAAAGAGAGCTGGAAGAGCAGGTTTGGCAGAATATTGGGCAGAACCTTTCAGATTGCATTTCCAAAAACCTTTCAGACCTGAAAAAGCAGAAAATCACATAAACATCTGCTGTTTTCTTAGGAAATGCAACCACCATACCGCTTTCCTTATGCAAAAAAATCACAACTTAGTGCTTTTTGCCAAATAAAATTTTAGAATAAGTACATATGAAGGGGCCAAGGGGCTGACGAAAACATTGCAGGTTTTATAATAGGCCCTTTTCCTCAAGCAAAAACAACAATTTGCCGAACTGGATATAAATGACTTTTCGATATATTACCACTGCGGGAACGGGCGCCCATTTGGGCAGCATCGGTGTGAGAGAGTAATGGTCAGGCTAGAGCCTGCGTAAGTAAAGGCCACAGCCGTTAGCTGCCCGAATGGGCGGATTCCCGCAGTAAAGAATTTTCGAAGTATTGTTTTTTCAGTTTGGCATATTGTAATTTTTCCCAAATCCCCTAAAGTTCAAATTTCAAATACCGATAAATGAAGCGGATGTCTGTAAATATCAGGCTAGGATTATCCAATATGTCCACGGAGGGGAACTTTATGGCTTATACAAATGCAATTTCCACTTACAGGGAAACCAGGGTTAAAACTGCAAGCCAGGGGCAGCTTGTCGTAATGCTCTACGATGAGGCGGTGAAGTGCCTGGACAGGGGCCTGGAACTGCTTGGCCAAAATGCCAGCGGGAAGAAAGACCCCGGAAATATCGAAAAAATCTCCAAATCCATTTTGAAGGCCCAGGAAATTATCACCGAATTAATAGTTTCCCTCGATTTTGAACAGGGCGGGGATATTGCAAAAACCCTTTTTTCCCTGTACACATGGTTTAACAAGGAACTTCTGGAGGGAAATATTAGCCAGGATATGCGCAAAATTACGTCCGTGCGCAATCAGCTCAACGAACTCAGAAGCGCCTGGTCAGAGGTGGTGGCCAAAAGCCCGGAGACCACAAGCCGGGCCGTTGCAGGCGTCAATATTGCCGGCTAATGGATGCCCGGTTAGAGGATTGTTATGGTAGGATTAATGGCAATGCCCGCCCTGTCGGGAGGCGCTTCAAAGGATATCAGCGCTGGTGAGCTTGGTCAGCGGATAGCTATCATCAGGCGGTTTAAGGAACTCCTGAAAGCCCAGCGAGACAGGTTCCAGGCTTACTTGGGCGCACTTGACAAGCAAAAAGATGTGATTGAGAGGGGCACGACCGACGATCTTCTGCGCCATGTGGAATTGGAAGAAAAAATCGTAGAAGACATTTTTTCCATGCAAAAAGTAATCGATCCCCTGGAGAAAATGTACCAGTCCATTAAACCGGAAACAGGGGCAGCACCCACGGCAAGGCCGGTTGAAGTGCAGTCCGGCGTGGATGAAGTTTCCAGCCTGAAAGAAGCCCTCCAGGGCCTCAAGGCTGAAGCCGTTATTCGTTCGGACAGGAACAGGGAACTCCTCTCTAAGCGCATGGCTGAACTCCGCTCAGAAATCAAGAGCCTTCGATTAAATGCTTATGCCATCCGTAAATTTGACAGCGGCGCAGAGCCTTCGTTGGTGGATTTGAAGGGATAGGGCGTCAGGTTTTAAGCAATTCCGCAAGTTTAGCTTCTTCCCCTGGCGACATTAACGCCGGGAGAATGACCGGTTCCGTTGGTGAGGGGGGGATGAGAAAGCCGCCTTCCAGAAACCTCCGGAACAGGGCGGCGTATTTTTCACTTTCAATGCCCGGTTTCACCGTTAGATAGATTCCCTTCCTGCGCCACAGCTTTCCGCTTTCATTAGAAGCACCAAGATTCCGCTTGCTAAAAACTTTCTCAATTTTCTGGTATCTCGCGTGGCCCTGGCCCGGTGCTTTCAACGCTGCGGCGAGGTTGTAGAGGGCCCTGGCTGCCGGGGCAAGCAAAACAGGCGGGATGAGGTCGCCAATGGGAAATAAAGCTTCCATGCATTTATTTAGGACAAGTACATCCGGCCCAAGCGGCCAGGGCAGGATCGGTATCAAAACGGATGTAACGTTAGGTTCCAAAGCAACGCTGGTTTCCGGGGCGGTGCCGGCCGGTTGCGGCTCAATGAAGGGCCGCCAAAGTGAGACCTGTGTCCCGTTATCTGCAACGCCGGCCTCGGGGAACGCCGGGTCGGGCAGACGGTTTGCGTCCAAAGGCATTCCAGCTTCCGCGAGGGCACGGTACAATGAAGGTGAGTCCGCATAGAGGCGGAAGGCCCGGCCCGGAAACAGTGTTTCCAGGGCTTTGAGCAAGCGCCTTTCCATCGGGTGGGGGAGGGGGCAAAAGAGACCGC
>JGI24702J35022_10002359_pt1 | contig 11546 bp, 9 predicted proteins | sample TergutTh196P4_FD_35022 | JGI IMG/M metagenome (IMG submission 35022)
TAAAAGAAATTGATAAAAAATTAAAGAGATGAAATAAATTTCTTAAAATAAAGACTAATGAACTATAATTTAAATTATGTGAAAAAATGGATAATTTACCTTCTAAATTAGAAAAATCGTATGAAAATGCGAAAAAAATCATTGAATCCTCAGAAGATATAAAAATTTATAGTCATAATGACTGTGATGGTATTTCTGCAGGAGCTATTTTATCCACAATTCTTGACAGACAAAATAAAGTGCATGAAATTGAAATCGTTAGTTTAGATAAACTTGATAATTTAGAAATTGAAAACGAACTTACAATTTTTTCAGATTTAGGATCTGGGCAAAATGTTGATGAATTAGCTAAGGATTCTTCTAAAATAATAATCCTAGATCATCACCCACCTCTTAGAAATTTTAATTATAAAAACAAGGTTTCTTATGAATATTTAGAGATAAACCCATTACATCATGGTATCGACGGATCAAATTATATTTCTGGAGGGGGACTTAGCTATTTTTTAGCTAAAGAATTTGGATATATGGATTTAAGCTGGATTGGGGTGCTTGCAGCTGTTGGAGATATGCAAAACAATATGACTGGAAAATTAGAAGGTTTAAATTCTAGCATGTTAAAAGATAGTATAAATGAAGGATATGTAAATTCTATTAACGATTTATCTCTTTATGGAAGACAAACTCGACCACTTTTTGTAGCTCTTTCTTATTTTAGTGATGTTAATCTCCCGATTACTAACAACCGAACTGAAGCTATAGCTTTGATGAAAAATTTAGGAATAGGTCGGAAAATTGGAGATAGATCACGAACACTAAGTGATTTAGATAATCTTGAAAAAGGAAAGTTATTTTCCGAGTTAGTGAAAATGCTATCTAAAGAAGTTCCTGAAAATTATGTTAAATATGTTCCTAAGCTTGTAGCAGCTGATTCATATGAGTTTTTAATGGAAGAAGATCATACATTTCTTCGTGATGCCTCAGAATTTTCAACAGCTATGAATGCTTGTGCAAGAAATAATAGAGAGGATATAGCTATTGAAATATTAAAGGGAAATAGAACTAATTCATTAGATGAATTAGAAATCATTTCAAAAGAACATAGAAGGTATTTAGCCCAAAATATCCAAAGAATAGAAGATGAAGATATGATCATTGAATTGGATAAAATTCAATACTTTGATGGAAATGGATTAAAAACATCTGTTGTAGGAACTATTGCTGGAATGATACTTAGCTATGGAAACTGGAGAAAACCAATGATAGGTTTTACCCAAGTTGATGACAAACCAGAACACTTAAAAGTTTCACTTAGATGCTCAAGATTGTTAGCTTATGATGGAATACACTTTGGAAATATTATAAGAAAAATAGCTGCTTCAGTTGGAGGAAGTGGTGGAGGCCATTCAGTAGCTTGTGGAGCTTATATCCCTCAAGATAAAAAAGATTTATTTTTAAAAACTTTTGATGAATATAGCGATTGACCTTAAAGAGATGTTTAAAAAAAGAATAATCAATTTTTAAGATAATTTATACAAAATAATAAGAAAATAATTTATTTTAAAAATTAATTTCCATATAATAATAAAAATAAAAAAAAAAACATTTATTTGAAAAATTAATTTAATAAATTAATAATTTCAAAAATTAAAATTTTTTAATAACTATAACAAATCATTGAAAAAGGAAATTTTTATAATTTAAAAAATAAATATATATTCCTCAATCATGACATATATCCCTCGTTAGACATTATTTCAATAAAAATGTTTGAAAAGTTAAATTTGACGAAATCAAAATCGTGGAAATTTACTCAAGCAAAAATATCTATAAATGATAAGTTTTTTCTAAAATTTGTAAAAGTCTTTCAAAAAAGTCCAGGGAAGTAAAAGTCATGAGGAACGATTTTAAAGGATTTAACTAGGAAACCGGATAACCAAAGATTCGTTTCACTCAATTTCATCAGGTGAAAATATTTAAAAGTTTCGTTCAGATGCTCAAGATTGTTGCTTATGATGGGTCTCATTTTGAAATATTAAAAAAACTGATCAATCAGTTGAATAAAGTTGTAAAATTATTTAGTGATTGTGAAGCTTTATTTACTTTATTAATTGGTGTGAAGATTACACATGAATTATAATACTATTAGACTGAATTATAATGATTATTTTTTAAAATGATAATTGGTTGCACCATTTAATAAAAAAAACTTTCAAAGTCATATATAATCTTCCAAACACAGTTACTCAAACAATAAAAAAATATACGTTATCGTAATTTTTATAAGTATTGTTGATAAATATCAATTAATATATTCTATTAAATATTATTAATTATCTTAATATTATATTAGCAATAGCGAAAATAATAATTTAACATGATTGAGGAAAAATATGTCAGAAACTGCTGGGATGATACTTTGTGGTGGATTTGGAAAGCGACTTAGACCAATAACTGAAAAAATCCCAAAACCTTTAGTTGAAATTAAAAATGAATATACAATTTTAGATAAACAGCTATTTGATTTTAAAAATGCAGGGGTTGAAGATGTTTATCTTTTAACTGGCTTTTTAAATGAGAAAATAAAAGAGAGGTATGGAAATCAATACAAAGGAGTTAATGTTCATTATGTTATTGAAGATGAACCTCTTGGGACTTTGAATGCTATTCGTCTTGGTATGGAAGCTATTGATGGTTATAATCAATCCATAATTAGAAATGGTGATGTGGTAGCTGATTTAAATATTAAAAAAATGATTGAACAAGGTCAAAAATCAGATTATCCTCTTTCTATATTCATAACTCAGATGCAGTCCCCTTATGGTATTGTAGAAACAAGTGGAGATAAGCTTGTTTCATTCAAAGAAAAACCTTTTCTTGATTATTATATTAATGGAGGAGTATACTTTTCTAAAGGAAAACTCGATTTTGGCGAATTTAAAATTGGGGATATTGAAAAAACTCTATTTCCTTTAATGGCGAAAGAAAATAAAATTGGCTTTTATAAAGAAAACAATTTGTTTTGGATGGCAATTGATACAAATAAAGAGTTAGAAACTGTTAGAAAAGAATATGAAAATCGGACTGATAAGCCATGGGGTTATGAAAAGGTTTTAGTATATACAGATAAATATTTAACTAAGGAACTTTTTATTAAGGAAAGTTATCAAACTTCTTTCCATTTTCATGACAAAAAAGATGAAACCATGTATATAATTTCAGGAGCAGGTTATATAGAATTTAATGATAAAAAAGAGTATTTTGGTAAAAATGATACAATTAGAATTGAACCAAAGGAACAACATTCAATAGTAGCTACTGAAAATACTGTTCTTCATGAAGTGTCTACACCATATTTGGATGATACTATAAGAGTTAATGATTATTTTTATACTAGATAATTTATAGTTTCAACTAAAAATTTTAGAATGTTATCATTAAAGCTGTCTAAATCCTGTTTTTAGTTAAAATTTCATGAATTGAAAAAAAATTAATTTCTTGAAAAATGATTTTATTCTTTATAATTAAATAGAGGGAAAAAAACTTCTTTTTCAATAGATTAAAATCAAATTATTCAAAAAATCGATTGTGAAAGTTTTGATATGATATACTACTTTACTCTGATTTATTACATTTAAAAGATTTATTTCCTATATCGCGAGAATTTTACAAAATTAAATCATGAATTATTAATTAAAAAATTATAGAACCAAGGATTTAAACTTATAGATAAAGATGAAATTTTATTTCATAATGGTATTGGATTAGTAAGAATGGTCAATTGTTGAATGTTATAAACTGGTTTATTAGTAAATATTATCTAGAATCTTGCTGATGAAAAAATATATTTAATGTCAATTTGATTAACTATATTACATCAAAAGGATTAATTGAGATGATTATGGAATAAATTTTTTATGGCGTGAAAATAAAGTGTGGTTGTTAATATAAACTGATTTATTGGTATTAAAAAAGAATAGAATAAAATATTTTATAGGGGCAGTAATATGAATGGATTTAAAAATGATATAGTTATTATAGGGACAGGTAGGGTTGGTTTACCTCTTGGTCTAATGCTTTCTAAAGTTGGATTCAAATCTAGTGGCGTTGATAAAGATATGGACATTGCCAATTCAGTAAATAATAAAAAAATGCCTTTTAATGAAGCTCATTTTGATGAAATAATTAAAGATGTAGATTTTAATGTAGCATGTGACTTTGAAAATTTAGCTGAAACAAAAAACATCATAATTACCGTTGGCACACCTTTATTATCTCATATTGAAACCGATCTTTCTCAATTAAATAGTGTTCTAGAGGAATTAACTGGAAAAATTGTTCCATCACATAATATTATATTAAGAAGTACTGTTGCACCAAAAACTACAGAGTATGTTAAAAAATTTTTAGAAAAAAAAACTGATTATGTTATTGGAAAAGATATATTTTTGAGTTTTTGTCCTGAAAGGATTGCGGAAGGGAAAGCTTATACTGAGTTACAGGAGTTACCTCAGATTATTGGTGCAGAAGATGAAGAAAGTTTTAGATTAGCAAATAACATCTTTTCCAGATTAACAAAAAAAACATTCAAAACAAATTTCTTATCTGCAGAATTAGTTAAATTATTTAACAATATTAGTCGCTATGCTAATTTTGCAATTTCTAATCACTTTGCAATTGTTGCAGATGATTTTGGTCAGAATATTTATGATATATTAGAAATGGCAAATAGTGATTATCCTCGTGGAAATATTTCCACTCCAGGTTTTACTGCGGGAACTTGTTTACGGAAAGATTTTGGAATGATTAGTGAAAATATTCCATATTCAGATATTTTTTTAAGCTCGTGGAAAGTGAATGAATCAATACCTAAATTTTTAGTTGAAAACTTAAATAAACGTTGTGAAATATCAAATAAAAATGTTGCGGTTTTAGGTTATACCTTTAAGCAAGATGCAGATGATACGAGAGATAGTCTTGTTCCAAAACTAATAAGATACCTTGAAAGAGAAGTTCCTTCTAAAATTATGGTATCCGAACCTTTTCTTGAATATATTGATGATAAATATAAAAATTATCCTTTGATAAATGCAGTTAAGAAGGCAGATATAATATATATAAGTACTAATCATTCAGAATTCATAGAAAAAAGAGATAAAATCTTAAAAAATGCTAAAGTTGATTGCTATTTTGTAGATCTATGGAATGTTTTGGGTAAAAATAAAATATTCTTTAGGAAATCTGATGTAGAAATTTAATATTTTGGGTTTATCGTTTAAATGGAGGAAAAAATATGAAAAAAGCATTGGTTACGGGCGGAGCAGGATTTATAGGTTTTCATTTAGCTAAACATTTACAAGAACATGATTGTGAAGTTACTATTATTGATGATTTATCACGTGGCATTGCAGATAGAGAATTCAATAGTTTTTTAAAAAAAGCAAATGTTAATTTTATAAAGGAAGATATGACTAAAAAAAGTTTTATGTCTAAACTTGATGATAGATATGACGAAATTTATCATTTAGCTGCTTTAAATGGGACTAAATATTTTTATACAAAACCTGAAAAAGTTTTGGAAGTTAATATTTTAACTTTGATGAATATTATTGAGTGGATAAATAATGATAATTGTGGAAAATTCCTTTTCACATCTTCTTCAGAAGCATACTCTGGAACAATTGCTGAATTTGAGGGTTTTAAAAATTATATTCCAACAAATGAAGATGTTCCCTTAACAGTTAACAATGTTTTCAATCCTCGTTTTTCATATGGTGGAAGTAAACTTATTGGTGAGCTATTAACTATTAATATGTTAAATTCAAAAGAAGTTGATTATACAATTTCACGCTATCACAATATTTACGGTCCAAGAATGGGATTTGAGCATGTCATACCTGAATTTTGTGAAAGGATTTATAATAAGATTGATCCTTTCCCAATATATGGAGGTTATGAAACAAGAACTTTTTGTTATATTTCTGATTGCGTAAAAGCAACAACATTAGTTATGGATAGTGAAAAAACAAATGGAGAAATTGTTAATATTGGGGCGGATGAAAATGAATTAAAAATTGTTGATGTTGCAAAAGCACTTTTTAATATTGCTAATCTTGATACAGAATTAGACATTCAAGAGGGTCTAGTAGGATCTGTAAAAAGGAGATGTCCGAATATAACTAAACTAAAATCATTGACAAATTACAAACCAGATGTTTCATTTGAAGAAGGATTAGCCTGTACATATGATTGGTATATGAAAGCATTTGAAGAGATGGATAAAACCTCATAGATAATAAGAAAATATTATTGGAAAACTATCTATTTAAAAATTTTTTCATTTTACTAATTAAAAAACATTATTTATAAATAAGATTTATGGTTCTGGACAAAAAGTTTTTAATGAATACTTTTATATTTTTTATATAATTATTAAAATTTCAGTAAATATCGGCTATATTTATCCAAGAACTAATTTAAAACGAAAAAATCAAATAAATGTGGAAATAAGATAGAAGATAAATTTTTCATATATTTAGATGAAACTCTCGAACTTTATTTAATTAACAGTTAATTATTATTAATATTATTATTGTTGGTGTGTAATAATGGATATTACATTGATTTCAAAATCTTTTCAAACAAATACTACGGGACTTGGTAGCTATTCTAAAATGGTGTATGAATGTATTAAGGATGAAGAAGATTTTAATATTAACTTATTATTTCAAAAACAAAAACAAAAGAGAGGCATTTCTACAATGAAGTTTTCATTTGTTGAAATTCCTTTACAACTAATGAAAAAAAGATTTAAATATGGAAGTTCAGATGTATATCATATTTTAAACCCTTTGGAATCTTTTTATTTCAACCCTAAAAAATCAGTTGTAACAATACACGATTTCATCCCAATACATTATTCAGAAGAAGCAAACAAATTCACAACAATTACTAAAATCATTTATAAAAAAGCTTTAAATAAATCAATCAAATTTAAAAACATAATTGTAACTTCCCAAGAAACTGCTGATGTGTTGAAATTAGATTATAATGTTGATGATGATAATATTAACATTATAAAGTATGCAATTGATGACAAATATCATCCAAAGTTTATCAAAAATGATATTTTTACTATTGGAACTGTTTCAGTTTTAGAAAGTAGGAAAAGAATTGATATCTTGATTGAAGCATTCTTAGAAGCAAATATTGAGAATTCACAATTATTGATTGGAGGATCAGGGGGAATGAAAACTAAATTAAAAGAATTAGCTAATAATGATAGTAGAATAAAATTTTTAGGGTTCATACCAGATGAAAAAATGGTTGATTTTTACAACTCATTAGATGTGTTCGTTTTTCCAACAATTTTGGAAGGCTATGGCTTACCTATAGTTGAAGCTATGGCATGTGGGAAACCAGTGATAACTCTGGAAGATGGATTTATTCCTTCAGATCTTAAAAAAAGAACTTTTATTTCGTCAAAATCAAATCTAGCAAATGATTTAAAAAATAAGAATTTTAAGTGCGATATTGAAAATAATTTGAAATTTGCTAAAGAAGAACATTCTCTCAATAAAATGGGACAAAAACTGAAAAAAATTTACTATTCTATGATTTAAATATGCTAAAAACAATACTCTATTGATGCAGATTTTTTCTTCAACGAAATCTATTTTTTAAAAAAATTAAGTAATTAGAATCTTTCATTTTAAATGGAGAGAGAGAGAGAGAGAGAGAGAGAGAAAAAAGAACATGATATGACTTGACCATTTCATGGCTCATTATTATATTATGGTTTTGAGCTTCATGTCGTATGAATCTGTCTTATAGTTTATTCTAAATTGTTCTAATAATACATATCCCTGTAAGTTGTATTTAAACACTCTCTAAATATTCTAAGGAATTTACGAATAATGAATGTCTATTTTCATTATTATTCACATGGATTTCTCTTTTGCAAATTCTCTTTCTCAATGATTAACTGTGTAATGGTTTGTAATCTTTTCATGATTTATCAAATTATTATAAGTCACATATTCATCAGTATAGACTACAGCTTCATTTTTAACAAATTGATTTACAATTCCACCAATCACTTTTCGTAAGTTCTTTAAAACAAGGAAAACTGTGTATTTATTCTCTCTATGAACAATTGTAAAAATTGGTGGTTTATCTACACTATACGTTCTCTTCCTCTTCTTTTCAATGCTCTTCTTCGGGGAAGTTCTTCAAATGGATGTTTTTTTTTATCACTTTGCTTCCAGCATTCACATAAGTATGGTCGAACTCAAATTCTCCATCAAATGAAGCATACCTATGAATTTTCTCTAAAAGATCTCTTATTAATTTATGATATCTTGCAACAGTTTTACGATTGAGTCCTAATTCTTCTGCCATCTGTTTGACTGATTTATTATGGTTATTAGTCAATATCAATAAAACCTGACCAAATGGAATTTTACTTCTTTCAAGAAAAGTTCCAGTAAAATCTTTGAAAAAAGTATCACAATCTTTACAAGAATATCTTTTTCCTCGACCTCACCCTCCACGGTTATTTATTTTAAATGAACCACAAAAAGGACAATAAACATATTAATTAGATTATAATGAAAAAAATTTCTAATGAGAAATATATAGTTTAATCCAGGGAATATATATTATAATAAAAGAATATATATTTCAATAGTTATTTTTTAATTGTAAATTTTAGACACTCTCTTTATCATTATTAAACTTATAGAAAAAATAAAAAATCTGTGATTTTATGAATGAAATATTTAAAAATCTCATTACAATGGATTTTTCTAGCAAAACAAAAATACTGAAAACCTATATCAATGGAACCAAAAACTGGCCAAAAACAACTTTATTTTTATTAGGATTGTTTAGAAAAGTTAATTGGGATTTTAAAAATCTCGGAAAAATTGAATTAACCAGAAAAGATATTGATACTGGAGTTTTATCCTTTTTAATATCAGTATCCAACGATAACTTGACCGAAAAGCAAGAAAAAACAATACAATCCCTTCTATTTCAAAGAAATAATAAAATAATAGAAATTAACGGCATAAAAATGCAAAACTATGATTTGCCTATAATTTTTGAAAATTTTGCTATAGAACAGTTCCACGTGAAAAAAGGAAATGGAAAAAATGTTATAGATATTGGAGCTAATCGAGGGGATACAGCTCTCTTTTTTGGAAACAAAAATTATAATGTGATAGGGTTTGAACCAGTTTCCGAATTGTATAACAGTGCTATTAAAAATATCGAGCTTAATAAAAGTTTTAAAGAAAAAATTATTATGATAAACAAAGCAGTTAGTTGCAAAAATGGTGAAACTAAAATATATATTAATGAAGATTTAGATAATCGTTCAGGAGACTCAAGCCAATATTTAGATAAAAAAGGTAAGTATGAATTGGTAAAAACTATAACTATTGAAAAGATTTTAAAAGATTATAATATAACTCCCTATATTCTAAAAATAGATTGTGAAGGATGTGAAAAAGATGTTATATTACATTCAGATTTATCGATGTTTAAAGAAATATATTTTGAATATCATGTACCCTATACTAACATAGCTCCAGAAATATTAATTGATAAATTAAAAACACAAGGATTCAAATTAATTGAAAAAGAAGAAACTGCAATACCAGGAATTGGAATTGTAAAAATGGCAAAATGATAAATATTAAATAAAAATCAAGTGATTAATTAATTGTTTTTATTTTAGTGTCCATTATAAAAAAAAATCCCGAATAGAGGATAAGTCTAAAAATTAAAAATTTTTTCTATAATATTAAGATTATTTACTTATTATAGAATTCAAAATGGGAATACAAAAAAAGCTACTTCAATGGAGAACCTAGTGATTTTTCATTAGATTTTAAACTTAAATTCATATGATAAAAAAAAAAAAGAAATAAATAATATAAATAACAATAATAAAAAGTTTAAAAAATACTTTAAAAATATTATTCAAAAACTTATTATAAATTTTTAAGTAACTGGGATATTCATGAAAATTCTATTTATTAACTTACCATATACATTCAACATTAGTCGTGCAAGTAGATGGCCAGAGAAAACTAAATCAGGAACCTTGTACTATCCTTATTGGTTAGCTTATGCTGCTGGAGTTTGCGAAGAAAAAAAGATTGAAACGAATTTGATTGATTGTATTACTAAAAATTATGATAGAAAAGATATTTTAAATGAAATAATAAAATATAAACCAGATTTTATAATGACAGAAGTCACAACACCTACTTGCTATTATGATTATGAAACAATTAACTTTATAAAGGAAGAAAATCCCCACATTAAAATCATTGTTGGAGGAACTCATGCTACAATCTTACCAGAACAAGTTTTAAATGAATGTAAAGGAATTGATTACATTGTAAGAGGAGAATATGATTTCACCATACCAGAAATTGTTCTTAGTGAAAATGATGATTCAAAAATCTCGAAAATAAAGGGAATTTCCTATAGGAATAATAATGAAATAATCCACAATCCTGACTCAGAGCCTTTAGAAAACTTAGATGAGTTACCTTTTGTTTCTAAGGTTTATCAGAAATATTTAAATGTTAATGATTATGCATATGCATTTGCTCAAAAACCAATGATACAAATAGTTAGCTCTAGAGGTTGTCCTAATCAATGTGATTTTTGCTCATACCCATCTACAATGGGAGGAAGATTGTTTAGAACGAGGAGTACAAAAAATCTTGTAGACGAGATTGAGTATATTTCTAAATCAATGAGTGAGATAAAAGAAATATTTATTGAAGATGATACCTTCACAGTTGATGAAAATCGAGTTGATGAAATTTGTGATGAAATAATTAAAAGAAATTTAAAAGTAACCTTCTCATGTAATACACGAGTGGATCTTTCATATGAAGTTATGAAAAAGATGAAAGAAGCTGGATGTAGATTACTTGTTGTTGGCTATGAATCAGGATCACAAAAAGTTTTAGACAAAATCAAAAAAGGGATAACCTTAGAAAAATCTTTGGAATTTGCAAAAAATACTAAAAAATTAGGAATTAAAGTATTTGGATGCTTTATGATAGGTTTAAGTGGTGATGATTTAGATACCATTAATGAAACCTTTGAATTTGCAAAGAAAGTCTATCCAGATATGTGTTTTTTTCAACAGGCAGTTCCATTTCCAGGGACAGATTTTTACGCATGGGCTAAAGAAAATAATTACCTTATAACTGAAGATTATTCTCAATGGTTAAATGAAGAGGGATACCTCAATTGCCTCTTAAATTACCCTTATGCTAGTGCAGAAGAAATTGAAAAGATTAGAGATAGTTTAATGAGTAAATATTATTTTTCATTAACTTATATATTTAAAACATTTCTCTCAAATTTAGATTTTAATGAATTAAAACGTGTCTTGCGAAGTGGTTCTGCTTACATTTTATTTAGACTTAAAAAATTGATTTAAAATCTGATAAATAACTTTTTAACTTTGATAATTCAAAGTTTCCATTGTTTAAAAAAAATTATATAAAACAAAC
>JGI24702J35022_10002361_pt1 | contig 11544 bp, 15 predicted proteins | sample TergutTh196P4_FD_35022 | JGI IMG/M metagenome (IMG submission 35022)
GCGAAATACAGATCGGCGGGGACGTGCTGCCGGGCTGCGTTGTTATGGGCGGCTCGCACGTGACCGTAAACGGTTTGGCTGTCGAGGCGCTCGTCTCAGCCGGGGGCAAGGCAACGATTGCCATGGGTTTTAAGGGCTGCGGTAAGGGAATCCTGAAGGCCAGGGCCGGAATTGCGGCTGATTTTGTGGAACGCGCGTCAGTAATGGCTGTGGGGGACATACATCTCAACAAGGGATCAATACTTTCAAAAATCAGGACCAACGGGAAACTCTTTGTTGCATCTGAAACCGGAAAAATGGCGGGAGGGTTCTGCCAGGCAAGACAGGGAGTGGATGCCGCTAATATAGGTTCTGACAAAGGCATAAGAACCGAGATTTCATTTGGTCAGGATTATCTCATCAAGGACGAGATAGTCGCATGTGAGGAAAACATAATCAAAATTAAAAATGCCCTTTCAAAAACGGAAGAAAAGATTAGTGATGTCCTGGGCAGCAAATTGCCCCTTCCTGATGATCTGCGTACTGAAAAAATCCGGCTGGTAAAACTCCTTGAACAGGAAAACCTTAAAGTATTTAACCTAAGGGAAAAATTCGAGGAACATCACGAATCGGAAGTCCGCAGCCGAGGTACCGTTTTTCCGGGGGTGGTCATTGAAAGCCACAACAGGTACTATGAAGTTAAGCAAATGCGGAGCAAGGTGGTTTTCTATTTTGATCGCGAATCCGGAAGAATAAAAGAGAAGCCGCTGGAATAACGAACCCGCTTTTTTCGAGGTTATATGCTTTTAGCCATTCAGTTTCCCTCCTGGTTAAAGCCTGAGATTATTCCGGGCCTTCCCTTCCGCTGGTACGGGCTCATGTACATCGTGGCTTTTGGGGTGGCGTTCCTGCTTTACCGGCGTCAGGTGAAGGAGCGGAATTTCCCGATGACCGAAGACGAACTTTCGGGGCTTTTTTTCTGGGGCATCCTGTCGCTGATTCTGGGCGCGCGTATTTTTTCCACCCTCGTTTACGAAACCGGTTCTCTTTACCGGAACGAACCCTGGCTTATCTTCTGGCCCTTCAGAAACGGAAGGTTCACCGGCCTTCAGGGCATGAGCTACCACGGCGGGGTCATCGGCGGAATACTTGCCATCCTTGTTTATTCTAAAATCAAAAAGTGGGATCACCGTGAAATCGGGGACATGTACGCAGCAAGCATCCCCCTGGGCTATACCTTTGGGCGGCTCGGTAACTTTATCAACGGAGAATTATACGGTCGCGTCACGGGAAGCCCCCTTGGGATGATCTTTCCCGATGGGGGAATCTCACCTCTCGATAAAAATTTCATCCTTATCAGGGAAGGGGCTGAACAAATGGGCCTTGCCGCTGTTGCCGGCCCCGGCGGCATTTTGAACTACCCCCGGCATCCATCCCAGCTTTACGAGATGCTTTTCGAAGGAATTATCCTCTGGGCCTTCATCTGGTTTTTTAGGAACCGCAAGCCCTTCAAGGGGTTTCTCATTGCCCTCTACCTTTCGGGTTACGGACTTGTCCGCTTTTTCATCGAGTATTTCCGGGAGCCCGACGCCGAACTTGGTTATCCAATCCAGCTCGTAAAAACCAGCCTTCCACCCGCGCTTGTACACCCCGCCCTTTGTTTTTCAACCGGGCAGATCCTCTGCTTTTTGATGATCCTCGCAGGGCTCGCCTGGGCGCTGGCCGCCTCCCGCTTGAAGGACAGCGCGCCGGTGCGCATTTACGCTCCTGGCGGTGAAATACCGCCGCAAAAAACCAGCGAAGAAAAAGCAGCCGAACGCAACCGCCGGAGAAAGATGCGAAAAAAGCTGCGGTAGGGAAGAAGACCTCTCACGGCGACACGGAGAAACCACGGCGACACGGCGTAAGAAAAGGAAAAAGGATCATGCCAAGACGTCAAGAAGTAAAGGACACCAGGGGGAAGGAAAAACACGAGAATTCGGTCTTTCTAGAATTCTAATTTTTTTTGTATTGGTTCGTGTGGTTCGTGGTATTTTTTTTCTTCCCTCTTCCTCTCTTTTACTTTTTACCTTTTACCTCTTCATTTGCTATTTCCCAGCATTTTTCGAACGGCTCAATCTCAGTCCTAACCCTCTTTAGGAAGCTCAAGTCTGTAGCAGATGGCCTCCAGCCGCCTCTGCCTGCGCATTCTGGGAAATGGGCCCAAAGGTAGTCGCATTTGTCAAGGAGTTCATCAAGGCGCATAGGGTCTGGCGGGATTGCGCCTGTCAAAATGTTTTTTATGCTGGTCAGGTAGTCTATTTCGCGGTTAATGAAATCGGCCATTTTGGTTGAAGAGATTTTTTCTTTTTGGCTGCTGTTAGTGATTAGTGAGTCGCAGAGAAGCATTTCACTGCCTTTAGTCAGGATGCCAAAAGCCTCGGCTGGCGAAACGGTTTTTACTCCTAATGGTAGCCCTGGGCCGGTTATATCCATGAGCCGGGGGTTATGCGCGAATTCCCTTTCAAAAAGGTTTCGGTAATTTCGCATTGCGGGATCGCTCCGTACCTGCCCGAGGGTTTTGGAAACTGCGGCAAAGGTACCCTCCCTGAAAGCGGCGTTTGCGGGGATGAGGCTTCTTAAACGGTTTAGCCTGTTTAAAAGATCGCCATGTCCTGGCGTGGAACGGGCGTGCAGGGCATCCATCGTATATGAAAAGTCGATGCCCGCTGTTAAAACCTGGCCGCAGCCGATGCGTAGGGAAAGCGCCACAGTGTTAAGTCCAACCGAGCCAAGGGGGGGGAAAGCTTCGGGTAGGATGCCTTCTCTTTCAAGGCGCTCCAAAAGCCGGAGTTTTGTCCAGTGGGTAACGGAAAAGTAGCGCTTTCCCCCAAGCACCCGTACCGAGGCCGGAAGCGAGGAGAGGTCCGGGGCGGTATCAATCCCGTGGTTCTTTAAACCGACAAATGCCCTTAGGTTCCAGTGCTGGCTTTCCAGGATAACGACAAGGTCGCTCTGGATTTCCCGTTCAACGAGGGCTTCAAGGCAGCTATCCGCGCAGATGATCCTAAACGGCCTTTTGCCCGGTTCCGGAATCTTGCCGCCTGAAAGCCTCATCAATTCGTCCAGGGTAAAATCCAGGGAGGGGCCCGCTCCCAGCGCGAGGATCGGGGCTGCGCCAAAATCGAGGCTGCCTGCATCTGTGGCTGCATCAGGTTCGCCAAGAAGGGCAAGGTTGCGAATGAGGTTCCGCGCGTAAAGGCGTCCCAGCCGTATCAGTGTCATGGCGTTGCCCCATTCCACCGCAATTTCCCGGTGTAAGGCCGCTTCCATTTCCTCATACATACTATGGAAAAGCTGCCATCCGCCTGTAAGGCGGACAAGCTCCACGCGGTAAAACGCCCTTTCCCCCCAGGTTTTCCTAACAAAGGCGCAAATGGTTTCAGGATCAGTTTTCCTTATTATGGCTATGCTTTTTTTGTCTGCTAATAAGGATTGTAACAGCTCGTTGCCGGCAAAAGCCTTCCGGGACAAGTCAAAAAGTTCTTCATCGGCCTCGACACAGAGTATGGCTGAATTTGATAGGTGCTCTTCCTTTAGCCTTGCAAGAAGTAAGGAAAGACCGTATCCATAGAGTGGCGAAGGGCAAAAGTAAAGGGTTCTTTCTTTTAGGCTTAACCCTGAAATCAGACGCTCTGCATGGGCAACAGGATCGATACGTGAAAGCAGGGTTTTCCCGCAATAGGAGACTGAAAACCCCCGCTTCGCCTTGATTTCCTTTAGGTTAATTTCCTCTCCAGATTTTCCCGAATGTTTCGTCGAAACGGTTGTCCATTTTTTTATTGTTCAGGAAATAAGAGCGGTAAGCACTTTCTGTGCTGCCGCTTACCCAGTAAGAATAGTAGGATTCAATAAGTGATATTTCACTATCATCCGCAGAAGATTCTTCCAGTGGGAATAGCACAATCACAGTATCATCGAGAACAATTGGTACAGATGGAGAATTGAGCGGAGTGGAGAAAGCTGCTTTCCAGAAAAATTGATTGTCCCCCGCTTTTTGCAATTCGGGTATTCCGGATGAAGATATGGAATTGAACAAGGCGGAATTGCCGTAATTAAGCGGGACAGGTCCAAAGTTATTCTTGCTTAGATTCCCTGCAGCAATGGCTTCATCAAACCCTTTTTCCCTGACCTGTTCGGAAAATTTCTCCGCTTCCGCAATTACCCAGTCTTCTGCTTGGCCTCTTAAAAACCTATAAATGTAGTTCCTTACCGTGGTTTTTTGTGATTGATCGCTTAAGTCCACCGGGCGTGCAACTTCATCGGCCCGGTAGAAGGCCCAGCCCCCTGTAACCTTTAGGACGTCACTGATTTCCCCCCTGGCCAGGTTCATTACGCTTTCCCTTGCCTGTGTATCGCTGATTTCGAACTCCAGCTCATAACCCATAGTCATCCCAATATCGCCGCCCCTGTCGGCAGCCCAGTCCTGAGAGTTGTTCCTTGCAGCATCCTCAAAACTTGTAGTTCCATCTCTTACGGAGGCGAGTATTTGCTGGGCTTCCCTTTCACTGGAAGATATTGTGATTCTTGACAGGCGGATTGTCATGAACAGATTAGGATTAGCTTCCGCATATGATTCAACCTCCGAATCGGGATAGGAATACAGGGGGAATACTGCTAGATCAAATGACCGTTTTGGGGAGGCCATTGAACTGACGAATGACACCTCAGCGGAGGCCGATTTAAGGTTGTTTATATCCGACAGGTAAGATTCTGCGATTATACTTTCCTGAACCTGTTTCCACATGGTAAGCCGTGTGGAGGTATCCATTGCCCGGTATTTGGCAGACGAAAAACGGCCGTTTTCCTGAAATTGGGGCAATTCCGCCATTTGTCTGTCCACAACATCATCGGGAACAACAAACCCCGACCGTTTCATCTCGTCAAGAATCCCAAGGTGTATCGCCGTTTCCTCAAAGGCCTGTCTCCATATACTGGTAAAATTCGTGTCAAAATCAGGATCGTCGTAGGACAGTTGATACCTCTGCATCAAAACTTGCTGAGCACGGTAGAAATAGTTGTTTAGCACATAACTTATTGGGGTTCCGTTATAGTATCCAAAAGTCTGAGCGCCCCCGCCTCTGCTTCCGCCCCTGGGAACTATGGCGGGTACAAACACAAATGCTACAATTACAATTACGAGCACAACAACAGTACCGCCAAAAAGAAACGGATGCGCTCTAAAACGGTTAATCATTTCGGATGTGAATGAATCATCCTTCTTTTCAGGATGCTTTTTATCTTTGGATGCCATAACTAACTCCATTGGGTAACAATACAGTTTTTAAGGTAGCATTTTTAAAAAAGTTCGTCAACTTAAGGTCCCCATAATGTCGCTTTTTACCCTTGACATCTTTTTTTATACCTGCTAGCCTTGGAAAAGTATTGGGGGCGTAGTGAAGCTGGTTTATCACGCTGGCCTGTCAAGCCGGAGATCGCGGGTTCAAGCCCCGTCGCTCCCGTCACCAGCGGTTTAGCAATGTTTTCCAAGGGAAAACTTTGCTAAACCGCTGGTGTTGTAGTTTTGCGAAGCTATCCCGTAGGGATAGCACAAAACTTCATTGGTTTGATGCAAAGATGTAAAAAGGGGGATTCTATGGCGTTTTCGTTGAACAGTTATCCGGTGGTTTATAGGGCGAAATTTTCCAAGGATAAGTGGAAGGGAGAATACCTGGAAAAACCCCACAAGACGCCAAAGGAAGAAGGAGCCCTGAAAGGTGCCCAGCGTGACGCGCTGATTGCCTCCCGCAATCACTTCGATGATATGCCCTTGGTCAATTACACCACCCAATACGGCCTTTCGTGCTTTGAGGGGCTGAAGGCGCTGCCCCAGAAAGACGGCGGACTTTCCATTTTCCGGCCCGATCAAAATGCTGCGCGCTTTTTCAGATCGATGAAGGGCCTTTATATGCCCCCATTCCCCGAGGATCTGTTTGTAAAAGCCTGTGTTGAGACAATCAAGAGAAATGCGAAGCTGGGCTTCCGTGTCCATTATAAAAGCGAATGGGAAAAAGATTCCTTCATTAACGCTGATTCCATTTACATTCGTCCATTCGTCCATACTGAAGGCGGAATTGGCGTGAACATTTCCAGGGAACCTTATGTGATGATCATAACAACCCCGGTAAGTTCTTATTTTTCAGGAGGGGAGGCCGCCGCTTTGGTTTCCGAACGCGTCAGAGCCACCCCCAAAGGAACAGGCTGGATAAAGGCCGCCTCCAACTACGTAATTGCATCGCTGGCCAAACACGAAGCCATCGAAGCAGGGTTCATGGAGGCCATCTTCCTGGATTCGGAAAACCATAAATATATTGAGGAAGGCTCCTCCTGCAACATCTTCTTCCTGCTCAAATCAGGCGAACTCGTAACCCCGGAACTGGGCGACACCATCCTGCCGGGCATCACAAGGGCCAGCATCATAGAGCTTGCACGGGACAATAAGGTAAAGGTTACGGAACGGAAGGTCGCCATTGACGAGGTTATGTCAGACGCAAAAGAATGTTTCGTCTGCGGAACCGCCGCCGGCGCCACGCCCATCACAAGCATCACCTACAAAAAGAAGAAGACGGTGTTCAACAAGGGCGAAGTCGGGGAATTAACCGCAACCCTGCGGGACACCATTAAGGGGATACAGTATGGGACTATTCCGGACAAGAAGGGCTGGCTGGTCAAGGTTGTCTGAAAATCGCAACTTAGCGCAAGGAAAGTCAGAAAAAACACTCAGAACAATACTCAATGGAGGGGGCAAGGGTTAAGCGAAAACCCTGAAGGAGTCTGCCTACGGAGCTCCACGACTACTTAATCCATCAAGTTGCGATGAAACCTAAAAGCCTGTTGTGATTAAGTAGTCGGGTTTTTATTCCACCTTTAAGGAAATGCTTTTTTCTTTTGATCTCCTACGGCAGAGAATCTCAGGAATGTTTTCGCTTAACCCTTGCCCCCTCCCTTAGCAATTTTCTGCAAATTTTTTGTGTTAGCCATGCGCTAAGTTAGGGTTTGTAATTCCTTTACATTGTTGGTATAAAGCAGGTATGTCATCAGTCACGGTTGCCCAAACTACTTCCGTATCCAATTGGCCATATCCGTGAACAACAACATTCCTGAGCCCAATTATATTTTTCCAGGGAATACCTGAATGTGTAGATCTAAATTCTGTTGTTAAGTGGGTGGCAAGTTCCCCGATTTGCACCAAACTCATGCAAACTGAATTGAAATAATCCTTATCGGAAGCAAATTTGTTAAAATCATCGCCAAAGCGTTTTTGTGCATTTAACACATTGTTGATATGCTCAATTATGTGGATAATTATCCCTATATCTTTATCCATAGATTTGTACCATTTCTTTTTCTATCTGTTTTTTGAAATCACCTGATAAAGAGGTAGTAGTTACCAAATCAACCTTATATCCCAGAGCCTCTTCCAAATCCTGATAAAAACCCGAAAGCTCAAAAAGAGTGCGGAGCTTCCCTTTTTCAATGCATATATCAATATCGCTCGTATCCAATGCTTCTCCCCTTGCACAGGAACCAAATAAATATGCTTTACTTATACCATATTGCCGGGCAACATCTGTGATTTTATTTTTTATTTCTTGAATTGTTAGCGCCTTCTCCATACTAAAACAGTATAAAAACGAAAAACATATATGTCAAATGGGTGTGTCACCCCTGGAAAAAAGCCTACGTAGCGCGGTGATATACAAATTTTAGACGGCCATCAGCGTTAATCCGCGGACTTTCTTTTAAGTAAACGCTCATAGTGTCAGTCACCGGCGACTGACACCCGTGCGTTGGCAACCCGGCAGACACCTGCCCAAATCATCAGCGAATTGGTTGTGGAACGAATTGCCGCATCAATATAGGGAAATCGGTGTCAGTCACCGTTGCGGTGCTTATTTCACTTCCATCAAGGGAATATCCTTAAGTATTTGATAATTGCTTTTGGCAAGATTATCCAGCAAGTCTTTAGGGATCTCTTTTTCAGAAAGTATTACACTTCCGCAGGATATTTTTTCATTGGAGCCTGTTGACATCCAAAAACCAAAGCACAAACCCCCATTTTCTTTGGTATCTGCTATGTCATATTTATGGTGGGTAAAATAGTTATACTCAAGGTCTTCACTTTTCATGTCAATGCGCAAATAGTTATTCTCAATACGCCCACTACCAGTTTAGGTATATTTTGAGTTTTTGAACCGCACTTTATATTCATCCAGCATATTTTTCCGAAATATGCTTTTTGAAATTTCAACTTGCATCGGATCGTATTCCAAAACCCCATTGACCTGTAAGCCTACATAGGCATTCCGGATATTACATAGCGATGTTTTTCTTGCTAGATAAAGAATAAATGAATGCGAAAACTTCAATACATACGACAAGACATAGCCAAAAACGGCAAAGATTATTTTTTCCAAAACCTGGTTCGATAATAGGCCTTCCAGCATTTGCATAGTTATCTCCAGAAATTACAGATTGTTATAAAAAAAGATATGTGTGCAACAAAGCATGGAGCATCAGGCATAAAATGCCTGATGCTACTATTGCTTGTCCTAATAATCCCAAGCCCCGCTGATTTTGCCGCTATCGTAGTCATAATACAAATTATCGCCGGGTCCTGCGGTAGTATCTTTGCTCACTACTCTTAAATATATGCCGGAACAACCTACTGCATGTGAAAGGGTGCTGCGCACGGTGCCTGAAACGTCTCTTACAACATTACCGTTAATTGCGTCACTGGCATAACCTGTAATGGTTCCGCCAGTTTTTGAGAAAGTAGAGTGAGCTTCAAAACCCACACCTCCTCCCCCTTGTCTAGCGGTATTGCCAGATATGGTTCCGCCTTTCATAGTAATACCACCCGATCCAAACCCTTACACTCCACCACCACGGTCGGCAATATTGCCTGAAATTGAGCCGCCATTCATTGTAAAATCGCCATAAGTCTCAACATATACCCCACCACCATCATAATTAGTATTACCTGAAATAGAGCCTCCGCTCATGGTAAAAGTACTTCCAGGACCATCATACACATGTACCCCGCCGTGAGTATTGCCTGAGATTTGACCACCAGTCATAAAAAAAGTCCCACCAGGTATACCCACCCCCAAATCGTTACCCGAGATAGTTCCACCTTTCATGGTAAAACTACCGCCATCATACACAGCTACCCCGGCGCTATTGCCATATATTGAAGCGCTACCCTGCATGGTTAATTGCCCATATGTCTCAACAAGGCCTCTTGTGTTATTCATTCCCTTAAGGTTAACGTCTTGCAATATGATACTTTGATTTGTTGCAACTCGTATTAGATATCCAGCGCTGGACAAGGAAATAGTTTTGTTTCCATTAATAGTTACCGTAAGCCCAGTCGGACTAAAAGTGGGTAGCGCCCCTAATCCACCACCTCCAGGCAGAGAAAAATCACCTGTTACTGTGATGGTATAAGACTTATTATTGCCGCCTGCGTTAATGGCGCTGACGGCGCTGTTCCATTCTGTTGCATTGGAAACTGTAAAAGATGTGGGTGTGCTGGGGGTTGAACCGCCGGGTTCGGAACTGCCGGGATCAGTTCCACCTGGGTAGGAACCGCCGGGATCGGAGCCGCCATCACTGTTGCCGGTTCCATTGCTTGTTTTAGTGAAGTTTACATTTTTTATAAATATTTTAATGCCATTAATAGTTCCGGTCATTGTTTCGCCGGGTACAAACAAAGTTATTGTATTCCCTGATACTGTAAAGGATCCTGTTAGGGTTGGGGTTTTTCCCCACTCAAATATTAGCAAAAAAATCAAATTTTGATTCAGTATAAGCGTGAGCGGTTCTCCGTCGTAATCTGTCCCTTTCCAGGTGCCTACAAAACTACTGCCAAGATCTGTGCTTCCGGTGTCTGAACCACCGGGGTCAGAACCAGTGCTAAGTTCCTGTCCCACTTCCGCTTGAATCACTGCCGCTGTCACATCCTGCCAGAAGCAAGCCAGTAACCAGGATCAAAACCACAAATAAACTGATAAAAACGTTCTTAACTTTCATTTTGCATCTCCTTACCAGGAATAAATTTGTTTAGTCTGGCATGATGTTATTAGCCGCCAGACCATGTCAAGGACTATTCTAGAATATAATAGACCATAATATGGGCATATGTCAATCATAATATTTGATCTAGCCTGATCAGTATAATGAAAGGCATGAATTCTGGAGAAATTTGACAAATTTTTGTGCTAATCGTGGAAAAAGCAGATATAAGGTTAACATAATAGACCATTAAACGGTCTATTATAAATATCTATTTATACTGTTCAATATGGCTGAGAAAACTATCGCTCAAATATTCGCAGAAAACATAACCCGATACAGGAAAAAACTAGGGCATTCCCAATATGACTTGGCCCTTATGAGTGGTATAAGCAGAACCATGATAAGCCACTATGAACGTGAAGGAATGTTGCCTCCAGCCGGTCGCCTGCAAACATTGGCGGACTCTCTGAATATCCCGGTTTATAGATTATTCATAGAACACAAGGGGGAAAAGAACCCTGAAACTGATATGTCGGATATTGACCCCAGAAGCGTAAAAAAACTTCGGGATATTCTTTCCCTTCCCCCCGAGGATCGCAACGATCTTTACCGTATCCTCAACAAAATGCTTCGCAAAAATCAGCTTGAAAAACAGCATCGGACTTAAAATTTACAAAAATCCTCACCTTTGCGCATCTTGCCAAATAAAATTTCAGAATTAGCATTTGGGGAAGGGTAAGGGGACAGCGAAAACATTCCTGAAATTCACTGCCGGAGGAGATCATAAGAGGAAAGCCTTAACCTTAAAGTTGAATAAATGCCCGACTACTTAATCACAACAGGCTTTTAGGTTTCATCGCAACTTGATGGATTAAGTAGTCGGGGAGCTCCGTAGGCAGACTCCTTCAGGGTTTTCGCTGTCCCCTTACCCTTCCCTGAGTAATATTCTGATTGTTTTATTTTACCAACCATGCGCTATATTGGGATCTTTTCCCCCTTCCAGCTTGGCTTTACCCCCACATACCCAAGAATGGTCATAAAGGTGAAATACACCGGGGTAAAGAGAAGGGTGAGGATGTAGGCAAACTTTTTCTTTGGAAGGGATGCTCCTAAGAGGCATAGGTTGGCGATGTTGTTGAAGGTCATCGACGTTAGTACCCCAAACGGAAGGGGCCAGAGCCTTGGGAAAAACGGCAGCAGGGGCAGGGTCAATACCCCCATGCCAATTGTGATCATCAAAAAATTGTAGTTAAGTCTTGTAGTCAGATCGGGGCTGAAGAGGCCGCCGTTGTTCCAGCGCAGGGTCTGGTTTACAAGGGCCTTCCAGGTATTCTCGCCCTGGGTAAGTACGTGCACATCCTCCCCAAGGGCGGCGCGGATTTTATAGTCCGAGTTGGTCCTTATAACGGAAATGAGGGCGGCGTCTTCGGTGGGCGAGGGGGGGATCTTTTCGTAGCCCCCTACCGCGTCAAGACAGGCACGCCTTAGTATCAGGTTGTTTCCGAA